>Ga0256840_1001511_pt1 | contig 21728 bp, 23 predicted proteins | sample 355202metaG_FD_185969 | JGI IMG/M metagenome (GOLD analysis project Ga0256840, IMG submission 185969) | Hydrothermal vent microbial communities from Mid Atlantic Ridge, Atlantic Ocean - 355-202 | ecosystem: Environmental > Aquatic > Marine > Hydrothermal vents | place: Atlantic Ocean: Mid...
TCACAGCGAAGATATGAAAGACACTTTTAGCAGTTAAAAGAAACTTCCCCCATTTTCTAGCTACAAAATGCTATTTTATGCTTATTGCGTGAGTTTATAAAAACCTATCTCGGATTTTGGGGTTAACGAATAGCGCTTGCATGCCATCTGTAAACATGGCATTATGCGCGGCTGTGCTCTGAGGTTAGGATAGGTATAGTGGTTAATGAAGGGGATTGTGTCGCAATATTTCATTCGGTTCACCGGGTGATGAAGGCGGAAAAAATTCTCAATGCACGGCGACTGGATATTTTGTTGGTTCCTGTGCCCCGGCAGTTGAGTGCCGATTGTGGCATGGCGATCAAGTATGCCCATGAATGCCACCCTCAAGTTCAGCAAGCCTTGGCAGAAGGTTCATTGCCAGCGGCTGAAGTCTGGGTGATGCAAGCTGAAAAATATCACCTTTTAGGATGAAACATCCTGTTTTGTCGAAGCTTTTTGCTTGACAACAGGGAACGCTGTTTTTTATATTTACTCTTTTGTGGACTTTGTTAATAGACTGATATGTTTGACACACTTTCTGATAAACTTGATTCAGTTTTTAAGAAGCTGCGTGGGCATGGACGTCTGACTGAGCAGCACATAAAAGAGACGATGCGGGAGATCCGTCTGGTTCTTCTTGAGGCCGATGTCAATTTTCGTGTCGTTAAGGATTTTATTGCTAAGGTCAGCGAACGTGCTGTGGGACAGGATGTTCTCAAAAGTCTGACCCCGGCACAGCAGGTCATTAAGGTTGTTCGAGAAGAACTAGCTGAATTGATGGGTGAAGGGGAAGATAATTCCCTTAATCTGGCTGTTAAGCCGCCCGTCCCACTCATGCTTTGCGGATTGCAGGGGGCAGGTAAAACAACAACTTGTGGCAAGCTGGCGCTGAAATTACGCCGCGAAAAGCGTAATCCGTTGCTGGTTCCTGCTGATGTTTATCGTCCTGCGGCAATTGCCCAGCTTAAAACTTTGGGTCGCCAGCTTGATGTTGAAGTTTTTGATTCTCAAGTTGGACAGAATCCGGTAGATATCTGTTCCCGTGCTTTAAGTTACGCGGAACTCAACGGTTTTGATACCATCATTATTGATACTGCTGGTCGGTTGCATATTGACTCGGAGTTGATGGGCGAGCTCAAGCAGATTGTAAGTAAATTTGCACCGCAAGAGATCTTGTTTGTTGCTGATGCGATGACCGGGCAGGATGCGGTGACTGTTGCTGCAAGTTTTGATGAACAATTACCTCTGACCGGGGTGATTCTGACCAAGCTGGATGGAGATGCTCGTGGTGGCGCGGCTCTTTCTATTCGGGCGGTCACCGGGAAGCCAATCAAGCTGGTTGGTATGGGTGAGAAGCTCGATGCTCTTGAGCAATTTCATCCAGATCGCATGGCACAGCGTATCCTCGGTATGGGGGATGTCCTCAGCCTGATCGAGAAGGCTCAAGAAGCGGTTAGTACTGCTGATGCTACAGCGATGGAACAGCAGTTGCGCAAGGGTGGTTTTACTCTCGAAACTTTTCTTGAGCAGATGCAGATGATCAAGAAAATGGGTTCCATAGACTCGCTGTTGAAAATGATTCCCGGAGCCGGGAAAGCTCTCAAAAAGTCTCAGGGAATGCAGCTGCCTGAAGATGAGTTGAAAAAAATTGAGGCAATTATTCGTTCTATGACATCTCAAGAACGATTAAATCATAAGATTCTTAATGGTTCTCGACGGATGCGGATTGCCAAGGGTAGCGGAACCCGTGTTCAAGATGTCAATCAGTTGTTAAAACGCTTTGTTGAAGCGCAAAAGATGATGAAAAAAATGCAGAAAATGGGTCCTAAAGGGCTCAAAGGGATGATGGGTCGAGGTGGCCAGCTTCCATTTTGAACTTAGCGAATAGAGATAAACAGTATCCTGTTCGATAGTCAGACAACAAACAAGAAACACCAGGAGGAAAGACAGTATGTCAGTAAAAATCAGACTCGCCCGTGGTGGCGCAAAAAAAAAGCCGGTCTATCGGGTCGTTGTGGCCGACGAGCGTTTCCCAAGGGATGGTCGGTTTATCGAGGTTCTGGGACAGTATAATCCCCGCTTGGAAGAAGTTTTATTGGATTTTAAAGAAGATCGAGCTATGGAATGGCTCAATAAAGGTGCTCAGCCGACCGATACCGTACGCCGCCTTTTGCGACATGCCGGTGTCTGGGCCAAGTTTAAGGCACAGGCTGCTGTTGAATCCTGATACCTGAATTTGGTCCGAATCCGGGGCAACGGCCCCCATCCACCCGGAGGATGACCTATGAAAGATCTGATCGAATATATTGCAAAGTCTCTGGTTGAAAAGCCTGATGAAATAGTTGTCTCCGAGGAGGTAGCAGGGGACGGCAGTATATTGGTTAAACTTGCAGCGGCACAGGAAGATATGGGGCGAATTATTGGTAAACAGGGGCGCAATGCCAAGGCGATGCGAACCTTACTGAATGCCAAAGCAACTCGTGAAAATCGACACGCTTCATTGCAAATCATGGAGTAGGTTCGGGTTTGGCTGGCTTTTAAAGTGGTTTGTGTGGATGGCTGAATCTTTGCTGAATATCGGAAAAATTGTTAGAACTCACGGTTTGCGTGGTGATCTTAAAGTGCGCTTGAACTCAGGAGACCCTGAACTTCTGCTGACATTAAAACAGATTGAATTGTGCTTGCCGACAGGTGAGTCTTTGAGTGTGGATATCAGTCGTCAGGTTTTGCATAAAGGTCAGGTATTGTTGCATTTTAAGGGGCTTGATTCGATTGATCGGGTTGAGCCGCTGGTTGGCAGTCAGGTTCTCATAGCAGAAGATCTGTTACCAGAACTTAGTGATAATGAGTACTACTGGGGACAGTTGGAAGGGTTGCTGGTTGTCGACCGGGAGCGAGGCGCTATCGGACAACTTCAAGAATTGTTAAGTAGCGCTGCCCATGATACATATGTTGTGAGAGGACGTTTCGGGGATGTTATGATTCCGGCAGTCCAACAGTTTATATTGGGAATCGATCTGGAAGAGCAGATTATGCAGGTTGAGCTTCCAGAGGGATTGATTCCAGATGAACAATGATCTTTGACGTATTGACTTTGTTTCCCGGTATGTTTGTTTCCCCGCTGCAGGAGAGTATCCTCGGGCGAGCGATCAAACAGAAATTGCTGCAGGTGCGAACTCATAACCTGCGTGATTGGGCTGCGGGTAAGCATCTGAGTACCGATGATGCTCCCTACGGGGGTGGCGATGGCATGGTGATGAAGCCAGAACCAATTGCTCGTGCAGTTGCTGAGTTGAAGTTGAAATCGCCCGACGCGAAGGTACTGTTGATGACCCCGCAGGGGATCCCTTTTAAGCAACAACATGCTCGGGAACTGGCTGGTGAGTCAGGGTTGATTTTCCTCTGTGGTCGCTATGAGGGCTTCGATGAGCGGACTCGTCAAGCGTTGGTCGATACAGAATTTTCAATTGGAGATTTTGTGTTGACTGGTGGGGAGCTACCGGCAATGGTGATGATTGATGCAATTTCCCGTCATCTTCCTGGGGTTCTTGGCTCCAGTGGAAGTGCGGAAACCGATTCGTTCGTCGATGCCTTGTTGGAGTATCCGCAGTATACGCGCCCCGCAGTTTTTAACGGGATGTCGGTGCCAGATGTGTTGCTTTCCGGGGATCATGGTAAAATCGCCGAGTGGCGACGAGAACAACAACTTTTACGTACTTTGCAACGCCGACCAGAGCTGCTGGAAAATGTTGTTTTGAGTGCTGATGATGCAAAGATACTCAAACGGCTACGCAAAGATATAGAGTCAATCTCAAAGGTTCAATAATTATCAAACCGACCTATTGTTTTGTTTGTAATTTCAAAGTTTTTAAGAAAAACTAGATAGATAAATCAAGGAGGAATGAAGATGAACATCATCGATCGACTAGAAATGGAACAGATTAAAAAGGATATCCCACGTTTTAAAGCGGGTGATACAATTAAAGTTCACGTAAAAATAACTGAAGGTGAGAAGCAGCGGATTCAGATTTTCCAGGGTGTTTGCATCAAGCGCCTTAACCGTGGTCTTGGCTCTTCTTACACTGTGCGCAAGATGTCTGGTAATATTGGTGTGGAACGGATTTTTCCGCTTCATTCACCAAGTATCGACAAAATTGAAGTTGTTCGTGTCGGTCAGGTACGTCGCGCCAAACTCTACTACCTGCGTAACCTGCGTGGTAAAGCAGCACGAATTTCTGAAAAACGGATGGTCTGATCAGAATAGATTCGCTAAGATAAGCCCCCAACGGTTGCGTTGGGGGCTTTTTTCGTTTTGGTGAAGGTTTATGAACAATCTTGAATTATTTAACAGCATTGATGTTTCAACTCGCTATTTTGAAGAGCTGGCAACGAAGCGTGGTTTTGAATGTGTTGCGGGAATCGATGAGGCAGGTCGCGGTCCGCTGGCTGGTCCGGTTGTTGCTGCCGCAGTTATTCTGTCGGATAGCTTTGATCTGCCGGGATTGACCGACTCAAAAAAATTGACCGAAAAACAACGGAACCGCTTCTATCCTCAAATTCGTCAGCAGGCAACCGCTGTCGGTATCGGGGTCGCTTCAGTTTTGGAAATCGACAAGATTAATATATTGCAGGCGACTCTGTTGGCCATGCAGCGGGCAATTTCACGACTATCCCAAGTTCCCGATCATTTGTTGATTGATGGAATTACTCCATTGCCATTGCAAATATCTCAACAGACCATAATAAAAGGGGACAGTCGTTCGCTTTCAATTGCTGCCGCTTCAGTTATTGCAAAAGTTGTTAGAGATCGAATTATGTATAGTTTTTCCAAGCAGTTACCTGTTTATGGTTTTGCAAAACACAAAGGTTATGGAACCCGGCAGCATCGACAGGCAATAGCTCAATTCGGTCCAAGCGGTCTCCATCGGAAAACCTTTTCCGGGGTTAAGGAATATCTGGAGCCGGTCGTTGACTGACGCGCGGCTAACTCTCGGAGCCTGGGGGGAAGAGCGGGCAACAGAATATTTGCGCCAGCAGGGGATGAAAGTTTTAGAGCGTAATTTCACCACCCCGGTTGGTGAAATTGACATCATCGCCAGATATAAATCCTGGCTGGTCTTTATCGAAGTCAAAACGCGTCGCAGCAACGCTTTCGGGACGCCCCAAGAGGCGGTTGGAGCACGTAAACAGCGACAGATTATTCGTACGGCTCATTGGTACTTGCAGAATAATAAAAACACTAGATTGCAACCCCGGTTTGATGTTATCGCGATTCTGTGTCAGAGTGATGATAGAGTGCAGATAACGCATATTCCTGACGCTTTTTCCCTGTCGGATTGAAGAATCTCATCGTGTTGGAGTGAACATGGCTAACCAGATTGGACAATCATCTCTTAATCTTGCCGATTTTGGTTTTTTACGCATCGGAGTAGCTACTCCGGAGATGAAAGTCGCTGACATCGATTTCAACGTTGCAGAAATTCGCAAAATTGCCCGTCTTGCCCATCGAAAAAAATGCCGCTTAGTCCTTTATCCGGAATTGTGCCTGACTGGATATACCTGTGCTGATCTGTTTTTTCAACAGCAACTCCAGCAAAAAGTTGCAGCAGCTCTTCTGGAATTAGCGCAATTGTCTGCTGCAGAAGATATGACTCTGGTTGTTGGTGTCCCTGTTGCGATTTCGGGACGCTTGTATAATTGTGCTGCATTTATCTCGGGGGGAGAAATCTGTGGTCTGGTTCCAAAATCGTTTTTGCCAAACAGTGGTGAATTTTACGAACAGCGTTGGTTTTGTTCGGCTTTTGAGAATGATTCCAATTATGTGCAGATCGATTCATCGCAAATTCCCTTTGGTACTGACCTGTTATTTCAGGCTGAAGATTTTCCCAGTGCGCTGATTGGTATCGAAATTTGTGAGGATGCCTGGTCGGTTGCTCCACCGAGCAGTTCGCAGGCACTGGCTGGGGCGACGCTATTACTGAATTTGTCGGCGAGTCCGGAGATTCTTGGTAAACACGCTTACCGACGTGCCTTGGTGGCATCCCAGTCTGCCCGGTGTCTGGCTGCTTATGCCTATTCCTCCGCAGGGCCGAACGAATCGAGTACCGACCTGGTATTTTCAGGTCATTCCCTGATTGCTGAGAATGGTCAAATTCTGGCTGAGACTGACCGGTTTCAATTTGAAAGCCAGTTAGCGTTGGCCGATATCGATCTGGAACGTCTGCTGGGAGAGCGTCAGCGCAACAGTACTTTTGGCTCGGGAGCTCCCGAACATGATTTCAGAATTCAATCCTTTCAGCTCCGCTCGTTAGCCGTTACGAAATTACGTCGTCAGGTTGCAAAGAGACCCTTTGTACCGCCAGATGATGCTGAGCGAGCCGCGCGATGTCATGAAATCTTTCAACTGCAGACCAGCGGTCTGATGACACGGTTACGTCATACCGGCAGCCAAAAATTGGTTATTGGTCTGTCAGGTGGACTTGATTCAACCTTGGCACTGTTAGTGGCAGTGAAAGCTTTTGACCGATTGAGTCTGGATCGGAAGGGAATTATTTCTCTCACCATGCCCGGATTCGGCACAACCGAGCGAACCCGTGGTAATGCTGAGGAACTGGCCGAACAACTTGGTACAGAACTAAGAATTATCTCGATTGATAAGGCGGTGCTACAGCATTTCCGCGATATCGGCCATAATCCAGAGCTTCATGATGTGACTTATGAAAACAGCCAGGCCAGAGAGCGCACCCAGATTCTGATGGATGTTGCTAATCAGGTTGATGGTTTGGTGATTGGCACTGGCGATCTGTCGGAATTGGCGCTTGGCTGGTGTACCTATAACGGTGATCATATGTCGATGTACGCGGTGAATTGCGGTGTGCCGAAAACTCTGGTGCGCTATCTGGTTGACTGGTGTGCTAAAGAAGAATTCAGTGGGCGCATATCTGCGGTACTGGAGGATGTTTGCGCTACACCGGTTTCTCCGGAATTGTTGCCGCCCGGTGTTGACGGGAATATCAATCAATTGACCGAACAGGTCATCGGTCCATACGAATTGCACGATTTTTTCCTTTATCAGGTTGTGCGGATGCACTTTGCGCCAAAGAAGGTTTTGCTGTTGGCAGGGCAAGCTTTTGCTGCTGAATATTCCCGGAGCGAATTACTTAAATGGCTGCGCCAGTTTTATCAGCGCTTTTTCAGTCAACAATTCAAACGATCCTGTCTTCCGGATGGTCCTAAAGTTGGCACTGTAGCCCTTTCTCCCCGGGGAGATTGGCGGATGCCGAGTGATGTTGCAGCCACACTCTGGTTGAGCCAGCTGGAGGGATTGGAGTGAGCGGAACCCTCTATGTGGTGGCCACCCCGATTGGCAACCTGGAGGATATGACTTATCGTGCAGTGCGGATCCTGCAAGAGGTCGCATTGATTGCCGCGGAAGATACCCGCCACAGCCGTAAATTACTGACCCATTACAGTATTAATACGTCACTTATCTCTTACCACGAACACAATGAAGAATTTCGATCGGCTCAATTGATTGCAAAACTACAGAACGGGGAGTCGATTGCGTTGATCAGTGATGCGGGAACCCCCTGTATTGCCGATCCCGGCTATCGTCTGGTTTTCTGTTGTCGTCAGGAAGGGATTCCGGTTGTTGCAGTTCCCGGGCCATCGGCGCTGGTGGCAGCTCTTTCGATTTCTGGATTGCCGACCGATGCTTTTCGTTTTGTCGGTTTTCTTCCTGCCAAAAAACACGGTCGCTGTCAATTCCTTGAGCAGATCAAAAATGTACAACAAACCGTTGCCTGCTATGAAGCTCCCCACCGTTTATTATCCAGCCTTGCCGATATTATTGAAATTTGTGGAGCTGATCGATCTATCGCAATTGCCCGCGAGCTGACCAAACGGCATGAAGAATTGTTCAGTGGAACTGCTGGCGCAGCTCTCGAATATTTTGCCCAGGGTTCAGTCAAAGGTGAACTGGTGTTGCTGCTTGGCCCGGCTCAGCAACGGCAACCAGAGGGAACCGTCAGAGATGCACTGCTGCGGTTGCGAGAAGAGACCGATCTGAGCTGGAAAGAAATCGTCAAACTGGTTGCCAAAGAGTTTGGTCAGTCCGGCAGTGAAGTCTATAAGGAATCATTGGAGTTGCGTCAGGAACAGTAAACCCGTTTGCTGAGGAAGGTCGATGAACTGTAAGTCCCTTCTTATCATCTTAATTTTCCTGCTCTGCCTCGGCAAAGTTCAAATCTGCTTCGCCCTGCAAGCCGAAGAAATCCTTCTTATTGCCAACCGGAACCTCTCTTCCAGCATTGAGTTGGCAAAATATTACAGCAAAAAACGCCAGATCCCGGCGGACAATCTGCTTACAGTCAATATGACCGATCAGGAAGATTGCAGTCGCGAGGAATATCAACGGCAGTTACTTGAGCCACTGCGTAAATATCTTGCCCAGCGGCAAGGGACTCAAATCCGCTGTCTTTTGCTGTTTTATGGAATCCCCTTACGTGTTGCTGCTCCTGAATTGTCCCAACCGCAATGGCGGGAACTGGAGGATCTGAAACACACCAGGAAACAAATAGACTGGCAATTGGAAAATCGTCAACTGACAAAAGAACAGACTCGGAAAAGAGAGCAGAAATCAAAGCAACTTGCAACACAGATCAATAAATTACGACTGACAGGTCAACGCGCCGCTGTCGATTCGGAAATTGCCTTAATGTTGAATGAAGCTTACCCTCTGGACAGGTGGCTGCCAAATCCATTTTTTGTCGGCTTCAATAAACAGCAGAATAAATTGTTATTCAACAAAGATCAGGTGCTGTTCGTTTCCCGTCTTGATGGGCCAACCACTGAAATTGTACGGCGGATAATTGATGACAGCTTATATGCGGAGAAGAATGGATTGCAGGGGCAGGCTTATTTTGATGCGCGCTGGCTACTGCCTGAAAAGAAGAATTTAACGGGTTATGCCCTATATGATGCGTCGATTCATAACGCTGCGGCGATAACTGAAAAACTCAGTTCTTTACCGGTACATCTGGATCAAAAGGAGACACTTTTCCAGCCGGGTGAAGCGCCGCAGGCAGCACTCTATTGTGGCTGGTACAGCCTTGGAAAATATGTCGATGCGTTTGACTGGCAACGCGGTGCGGTGGGCTATCATATTGCCAGCAGTGAGTGCACAACGTTGAAAAAACCCGGAAGTCAGGTCTGGTGCAAGCGGATGTTAGAGGATGGCGTAGCGGCAACGATCGGTCCGGTTGCCGAGCCCTATGTACAAGGATTTCCACTACCGGAGCTGTTTTTTGGTTTTTTGTTGGATGGCTATTACACCTTGGCGGAAAGTTATTTCTTGAGTACGCCCTATTTGTCCTGGCAGATGGTGTTGATCGGAGATCCCCTATATCGTCCGTTTCGGAATGTAACAACGGAAAGATAAGGAGATTCAGGACGTATGGAATGACTTATTGGATAGCTGGATAATGTAAGAAAAGTAATCATCAGTAACTCTATCTTGACATCCTTTTCATTGTTGTATATACTTTAAATATATACTTTAGATGGAGGTTTTTATGAAAACAGCAAAAGTTTTCCAGAATGGACAGAGCCAAGCGGTCAGATTACCAAAAGAGTTCCGCTTCGATGAGAAAGAGGTCTACATCAAAAAAAGTGGTCATGTTGTCTACCTCATTCCGCAGACCGATTCTTGGGATATTTTATTCAACAGCCTGAAAAATTTTTCCAGCGATTATATGGTTGAACGCATACAACCAGAGCAAGACAAACGGGAGAATTTTTGATGTTGATACTTGACACAAACATCTGTATTTACATTATCAAACAGAGACCACCAGAAGTACTTGACCATTTCCAGGATTACCAGGTTGGCGATATTGCTATTTCATCAGTTACATTGGCCGAATTACGTTACGGGGTGGCCAAAAGCCAGTACCAGGATAAGAACGCCAAGGCTCTTGATGAGTTCATTATCCCTTTAGAAATCCTCTCTTTCGACGAGGGTGCAACTCTGGCTTATGGAGAAATTCGTGCTACGTTGGAAAGGTTGGGGACTCCCATTGGTTCCATGGATTTGCTGATTGCTGCCCATGCTGTATCGTTGGGAGTGACATTGGTGACTAACAATATACGAGAGTTTATCCGCGTGCCAGAACTGAAAGTTATTGACTGGGTCAAGTGATCATTAATAGTTCCTTTCTGTCAGCGAATCTGGAAACTATCAAATTCGCCAGTCGGCGTTTTCCAATCAATTTGAAGATCATCTACCCTCGCCATATCGGGACCATTTTTGCACCAGTTAATAACAGCTTCAACCGCATCTTCTTCTCCTTCAAAGACCGCTGTAACAGAGCCATCCGGATTGTTTCGACACCAGCCTTTGAGCTCGTACTGTTCAGCGGTATTTTTGGTGCTTTGCCGGTACCAGACTCCTTGAACCCGACCGCTTACACGAACCTCTGCCCTGATGCTCGACATCTTTATTGCTCCTGTCCAATCAGTTCAAGAAATTCGTTCTCACTGAGAACGGTGATTCCTAACTGTTCTGCTTTCACCAGTTTACTGCCTGCTCCCGATCCGGCAACGACATAGTCAGTTTTTTTGCTGACCGAACCACTGGCGCGACCACCTTGAGCCTCTACGAGTGCTTCTCCCTCTTTTCTGCTGAACTGTTTCAGCGCGCCAGTAAATACAAAAACCTTGCCCTGCAAGTTGTTTCCCAAGATTGGTTCAGTACTTTTCGGATTGATTCCCAATCTGATAAATTCTTCGATGAGCTTTTTATTATTTTCATCATTGAAAAAGCGCATCAGGCTTTCACTGACCTGTGGGCCAATTTCATGAATTGAGAGCAGATCTTCGCTTTTGGCAGCAGCCAGCGCTTCTAAACTGCCAAACTGACGAGCGAGTACTTTTGCCAGGTGGCTGCCAACGTGACGGATGCCGAGGGCAAAGATAAAGTTTTCAAGGGGACGCTGCTTACTTGCTGCAATTGCCTGTAGCAGATTGTCAGCCAACTTGTCGCCCATCCGATCAAATTGAAACAGCTCTTCCCGGGTCAAATGATAAATATCGGAAAGACTATAAACCAGTTTCAGTCGCAATAGTTGCTCGATGAGGCGATCACCAAGCCCTTCAATATCCATGGCGCCACGGGAGCAGAAATGTTTGAGCGATTCTTTCAGCTTAGCTGGACAATTGATCCCCTGACAGCGGGGGATGACTTCTCCCTTTTCACGAGTTACCGGAGAATGACAGATCGGACAATGGGTCGGTTCAGGGATAGGTTGTTCATTACCAGTGCGCTTTTCCTTGACGACCTGAACGATATCCGGGATGACATCTCCAGCACGTTCAACCACAACGGTATCTCCGACCATAACACCAAGTCTCGCAATCTCATCCCAGTTATGCAAACTGGCACTGGAGACAGTGACGCCACTGACATTGACAGGTCGTAAATTGGCAACCGGGGTGATTGCTCCGGTTCGACCGACCTGTAATCGTACCGATTCGAGTACCGTCTGCTCTTGTCGGGCGGGGAATTTACAGGCGATGGCCCAGCGCGGGGTGCGGCTTTTTTCACCCAACTCCCGCTGCAGCGCGCGACTGTTTATTTTGACCACCATCCCATCAATTTCATAGGGAAGTTGGTCGCGTAAGTTTTGTAATTCCTTGTACCGTGAAATCACTTCATCAATATTTTTTGCAATATGAACTGTTTCCAGATTAACTTTGAGCCCCCAATTACGGAAGGCTTCCAGAAGTTGCATGTGAGTTTCCGGGGTGGCTCCAGAGATATGACCACTACCGTAGCAACTGATTGTTAACGGACGGCTGGCTGTCAATTTAGCATCAAGTTGGCGCAGGCTTCCTGCGGTCAGATTACGTGGATTGGCAAAGGTTGGTTCTCCCTCTTCCCGACGCTGCTGGTTCAGCTTGCGAAAACCTTCCAGCTCCATATATATTTCGCCGCGCACTTCTAATTGCTCCGGGTAGTCGTCTTGCAGCTGTAGGGGGATTGCTCCAATAGTACGAATATTCTGCGTGATATCTTCCCCCGTTGTCCCATCTCCTCGGGTTGCTCCTCTGATCAGTTTGCCCTGCTGATAGGTCAGAGCAACGGCAACACCATCTAATTTTGGTTCACAGATGTATTCCAAATCCTCTGATCGAGAAAGAAATCGCTTGATCCTGGTATCAAAATTGTGCAGATCTGATTCATTGAACGCATTTTCAAGTGATAGCATTGGGCTAGCATGGGTGACGGCAGGAAAGCTGCTTAAAGGGGCGCTGCCTACCCGCTGTGTAGGCGAATCAGGAGTAATGAGCTCTGGAAATTGCTCTTCTAACGTGAGAAGTCTCTGCATTAAACGATCATATTCAGCATCAGTGATCTCTGGTTGATCAAGGGCATGATAGAGATAGTTATGATGGTGGAGTTGTTGAGCAAGACTGTGATGCTCGCGTTGGGCTTTATCGTATTGATCGGAAGTCATTATAATATTCTCTCTGCAATTTAATTTAATCGGCTTATATCATGCTGATCAAATTGGTGCAAAGCAAGCACTTTCCCTTTGGTGAGGTTTGCGCTAAACTCCGTCATCAAGTAGGTCAATATCAGGAGGTTGTTGGATCATACAAGGATCTACCGGAAATCTGCCCACGAACGGCCGATTTCTTATTAGAGTTCACAAAACCCAACGACCTTCTTGAAAATTGAGCCTATTAAGCCCTTTGCAAAAGTCTTTAAAATTCAGTGACCGTCATTTCCGCGCAGGCGGGAAACCAGAGGTTTCTCGGGCTTATCAAAAATTGGATCCCCGTTTTCACGAGGATGACGACTTTTGCAAGAGGCTCAATTATTTCCCTTTTTGGAGTATCGATGTCCGATGAAATAGTTTGGCGATTGTTGGGGTTACTGGTATTGCTGGGGCTTTCCGGCTTCTTCTCTGGATCAGAAACGGCTTTGCTTTCCCTCGACAAGTTGCGGGTACGTTTTCTCCAACAGAAACAGCACCCCAATGCTGACAAATTAGCCAATTTACTCAATAATCCTGATCGCCTCCTCAGCGGGATTCTGGTCGGTAATAATCTGGTCAATATTGCTGCTTCAGTTATTGCCACGGGATTATTTGTCAGTTACTTTGGTGAAACGGGGGAATGGTTAACCGTCTTGATTTTAACCCCGATCCTGCTGATTTTTTCTGAAATCTGCCCGAAAACCTACGCGGCACAATATCCGGAAAAAATGTCTTTTTTGGTGTTGAAGCCAATCCGTTTGGTTGTTTGGGTTCTGACTCCAGTTATTATCGTTGTCTCCTCAATTTCTAACCTTTTAACCAGCTTTTTACGGAAAAAGGATGCAGAGAGTTTGTCTGTGTCCGAAGGCGAAATAAGAGCAATGATTGAGATGGGAGAGGAGTCGGGGGTTGTTGCCACCGAACAACGGAAAATGTTGCATGGAATTTTCGATCTATCAGAAACCCGGGTTCGCGATATTATGATCCCTCGAACAGAAGTGACAGGCATTGACCAGTCTGCCACTTTTAAGGAAGTTCTATCAACGGCTCGGCAAACTCGCCACTCACGCTTTCCGGTGTTTGGTGAAAATCTCGATAATATTGTCGGAGTGATTCACTCGAAAGACATTCTTGATTATGTTGGTCAGACAGAACATTTTGACCTGAAGGAGTTGAGCCGCCCCCCATATTATGTGCCAGAATCCAAACGGATCGCTGTTTTATTGCAGAGTTTCCGTAAAAAACGGGAACACTTGGCAGTTGTTGTTGATGAATATGGCGGCATGGAAGGAATTGTCACTCTTGAGGATGTTGTCGAAGAGATCGTCGGTGAAATTCATGATGAGTACGATATTGAAGAGCTTGATTTTCGAGAGCTTGGAGAAGGACACTATTTGGTCGATGCGGCCATGCCTCTGCGTGAAGTGAATCGTCGGTTTAATCTGAATCTTCCCGAGGAGCATGTCACGACCTTGGCTGGACACCTGTTGCAGATTATGGGAAAGATCCCTGTTGAGGGTGATTCTTGTGAAGAGGGAAATCTTGTGTTTCGGGTGCGGCGGATGGAAGACCGGCGGATTGAAGAGGTAGAGATGATTATTTCTACAGCAAGCGTAACCAATTAAAACAAATCGACCAATCCCACCATTATCAATTGGGAAAATTACCCGAAGCTTTTCAGGTGGCTAAAAATGTTCCAGCGTGGATTGAAAAAGCGGGATTCCAATCTTTGGCAATCACCCCGGAACATGCTCAACTTTCCGGATCATGGGAGTTGTCACATCGTGATCCCTTTGATCGTATGCTGGCAGCGCAGGCTCAATTGGAAAAGATCACCGATACATTCGTCGCTCAGTTCCGCCGGTTCCTGTTTCCGTTAATTTAGGGGCGAGCGAGCGAGGCATTGGTTTGACTGGTCAGTACTAGGCGAACAGCTAAAGCAATCATTACAATACCAGTAAATCGTTGCTGCCAGGCAAGTATCGAAGGCCAACGATTGATCCAGTTACCAATCATACCCGACGCAATCGCTACCAAACCAAGAGAACATACCCCGGCAAATTTCTGTAAGCTTCCAAGAACAAGAAGCTGCAACCATACAGAGCCTGCAGCAGGATCAACAAATTGTGGTAAAAAAGCAAACATGAATAAAAAAGATTTTGGATTTGTCAGGTTGTTAATTGTGCCATCTCGAACAGCTGACCAGCTTGAAACCGTTGATCCCACATCAGCCCCGTAGTTTCCTTGGTGGAGCGACTTAAACAATTGTGCACCATACCAGAAAAGATAAACAGCACCCACCCAGCGCAAAGCATCTAAAGCTAAAGGATACGCCTGCAACAGGGATGCGACACCCAAGATGAGTAATGCAAGCTGCACAGCACCCGACACAAAAATAGCTCCGATAACCGTTAGGAGAGCTATCTTTCGACCCTGCCCGATTCCTCGACCAATGACAAGCATCATATCCGGGCCAGGGGAGAGCTCTAAAAAGAACAAGGCTACTGCAAGGGTAATCAAAGTATCAATACCAGGCATATTAGAAATCCTTTTCTAATTTTTGAAAGTCAATCAACTCCATTACAAGGTAAAGCCTATCGGGTTAGTTCCGGGGAGGGGCATCCTGTTCCCCTCACCAAATTCCTGAAGCATTGCAGTCTGCTGCTGTTTTAGAGCGGCCAATTGAGATAATACCCAGTTTTAAAACCTTTTCAACCCTTGTTTTAGAAAAGCATCAGAGAAAAGCATCAGGGTCACATCTCAAAAGCATCAGCAAAAGCATCAGGGTCACATCTCAACTAAGCAAAAGCATCAGAAGAAAGCATCAGGGTCACATCTCGAGAAAGCATCAGGGTCACATCTCAACTATAAACTATTGACAGCATTCTCCCCACAGCCCATATTATCTTCATTCCCCTTCTATCCTCGGAGGACAATATGGCCAGACCTCTTCGCATTGAGTATCCCGGTGCTTATTACCACGTTATCAATCGCGGTAACGCCGGAGAGCCAATCTTCAAATCCAACCGCGATTATGAAAAGTTTCTCGAATATCTGGCCACTGCAGCAGACCGGTTTGCCATTGTCATCCACAGCTACTGCCTGATGACAAATCATTATCATCTGCTGATCGAAACCCCAGAGGCGAACCTCAGTGCGGCAATCCAATGGCTGAATGTCAGTTACGCGACTTACTTCAACCGCAAACGCAACCGGCAGGGGCATCTGTTCCAAGGGCGGTTCAAGGCGGTTCTGGTAGAAGCGGATGAATATCTGGCGCAACTATCCCGCTATATCCACCTGAATCCGGTCAAAGCAAAGATGGTTGTGGCACCACAGGACTATTTCTGGAGCAGTTATGCTTATTTTGTCGGGGAGCGAGAAACGCCAGAGTGGTTGACAACAGCGTTGCTGACACAGTTTTCCAAACAACGAAAATCGGCAATCAAATACTATCGTGGCTTTGTCGAAGACATCGATGCGGACAGCGTAGAAAACCCGAACAAGCAGAGTGTTGCCGGATGTGTTCTGGGGGATGCCTCCTTTATCCTTTGGGTTCAGGAAACTTTTTTATCTGATGACAGAGATGCGCGGGAAATCCCACAGCTGAAAAAATTACAACCTCTGATACTGCCAGAAAAGATTGTCGCAACAGTTGCAGCGATAATGGGCAGCAGCCCAGACGCTATTGTTGGCAAGGGCAAAAAACGCAATCAGCCCCGCGAGATTTCCATTTATCTGTCTCGGCAACTTTGTACGATGTCTTGCGTTGAACTTGGTCGTTATTTCGGGGGCATTTCAGGCTCTGCGATCTCCTTGTGCAGTAAGCGTTGTGCGCTGAAGGCAGAAAAGAATAAAACCTTATGTGGGATGATTGAGAGGATTCAAGATAAAATAGTTGATTGTTGAGATGTGACCCTATTCTTCGGGAGAAGAATAGTCTGTTTCAGGATCTTGCCATTTGTGGTGCTAGCTGATTTTTAAATATCCCCCCTCTTTTTCCTCTCTCATTAGTCCAAGTCCCCGTCGTTGCAACATTTTCCAGAATAAATAATCATCTTTTATCCGGTATTTCCCTTGACAGTAAGTGATTGCATCGCTATATTTTCATCAACTAGGTGTCAAACAGTGTCAAGTGGTGTCAATATGAAATTTTCCGGTGAATATAATGTCAGTATCGATTCGAAAGGACGGGTCAGTATTCCGGCTTCTTTCAGGGACGAACTGCATCAGGTCTATGAATCTGAGGGGCTGGTTGTAACCCGTTATAAAAATGGTTTGGTAGCCTACCCTCCCGAGCATTGGGAAAAAATCTGTGCCAATGTTTTTGCGATGTCGGCAGGACCCAAGCGTGAGGCTAACTTGCGTAACCGGATTGCTCCGGCAAAAGAATGTTCTTTTAATGCCCAGGGACGGATTCAAATTCCGCAATCTTTACGTGAGCATGCCGGGCTGGATAAAGATGTTGTTGTGATCGGCATGTTTGAAAAAATTGAAATCTGGAGCCAACAGGCTCATGCTCTGATTGCTGCTGAGTCTGAGATGATGTTAGACGAAGATGCTCAGGGGCAGGCGGATTTAGGCTTTTAGGTATGCAACAGGATCCTTTTGAGCATCTATCGGTGATGCCGGAGGAAGTTCTGCACTGGTTGCAGCCAATCGTTGGCGGCATTTATCTGGATGGCACTCTTGGTGGTGCCGGACATTCACGTTTGATTCTTGAAGCCGCTATGGATAGTCGTTTGATTGGGTTGGATCGAGATCCTGCCGCTCTCCAGAAAGCCACTGAGATTCTAGCCCCTTATGGGGATAGGGTCAGCTTGCACCATGCGACTTTTGATCAGGCAGGACAGGTTTTGCAGCAGCTCGGTCTTGACGGCCTTGACGGCATGCTTCTTGATCTCGGGGTTTCCTCCCACCAACTAGATACCCCGGAGCGGGGCTTCTCCTTCCGTTATGACGCACCTCTTGATATGCGGATGAATCCCACGGTGGGTGTCACTGCTGCAGATGTTGTTAACCAGACTGAAGAGGCGGAGCTGGTACGGATCTTCTTTGAATATGGTGAAGAGCGTTACAGCAGAAGAATTGTTAGAAAAATTGTTGCCCAGCGTCAGGAATCAGCATTAACAAAAACTGGAGAGCTGGCAGAGTTAGTTCGGCAGGCGGTTCCGGGAGGGCGGCAGCCAAGTCGAATTCATCCGGCAACCCGGGTATTTCAGGCATTGAGGATTTACGTCAATGATGAACTAGGGCAGGTGGAGCGAGGGGTTGAGGCTGGGATTTCGTTACTTAAACCTGGTGGCCGACTTGTCGTAATCAGTTTTCATTCTCTGGAAGATCGGATTGTTAAACATTTGTTCCGGGAAAAAGCTAAGGGCTGTATCTGTCCACCCCGTCTGCCAGTTTGCCAATGTAATAACACTCCCGACGTGAAAATCCTAACACGTCGGGGCATAAAGGCTGGTGATGATGAAGTTGGCCGGAATGTTAGATCACGCAGCGCCATCTTGAGGGTTGTTGAACGTTGTTAAATAATCTGTTGGGATGAAAGGGGTCTAAATGTCAGAAGCTGTATCTCAAGCAACAGTCAAAATGACTGGGTTTTCATTTTACCGTCCCCGGTTCAGTTCGGTTTGTGTGGCAATCATGTTGGTTTCCATGTTGTCATTATTGTTTGTCTGGTCGCGGATTCATGCGATTAATTTAGAATACAATATCTCCAGTCTTGAGCGTGATATCCGCAGTCAAGAACAACAGATAACCGAGTTGAAGCTGGAAGCTGCATTTTTAGCTCGGGATGAACGGATTGAAAAACTGGCCAAAAAAGTACTCGGGTTGCGTGCCCCGTCACCCGGTCAAATTATCAGGGTGGAGTAACATGGCTTTAACGGAACGTGGAATTCATATCCGTATCCGCTTTTTTGGCGCTCTTTTTATCCTGGCTTTTTTGTCAATTGTCGGGCGCGCCTATTATCTCCAGGTGGTACAAGCATCAGAGCTTCAGGAACGTGCTGATCAACAACGCCAACGTATTGTTAAATTAGCTCCGCAACGGGGAAGTATTTTTGATAGTAGAGGGGATCCCCTGGCGGTCAGTCTGGCGGCAGAATCCCTTTATGCTGACCCGGCACTAGTTGAAAATCCTCAGCAAGTTGCCGGGCAGCTGGCAAAACTGCTTAAAAGTTCGAAAAAAGAGCTGCTACGCTTACTTTCTTCAAAAAAACGTTTCGTTTGGTTGCAACGGAAACTTGACCCTAAGGTTGTTAAACAAATTCGTGGCTTGAAGATTTACGGACTACAGTTCGTAACTGAACGGAAGCGCTACTATCCACAAGCAGGCACTGCAGCCCACGTGTTGGGTTTCATCGGTCTAGATCCCAAAGGACTTGAGGGGATCGAGCTGGAATATGATCGGCAGTTGCAGGGCGAACCTGGTCGATTGGTTTCATTGCGTGATGCCAGAGGTCGAGGGCTGGCTTCTGTAGATCAACTGATCCAGGGTGGGGTGGCAGGACACAATCTTTATCTGACCTTGGATCGGTCACTACAATATATAGCTGAAAAAGAACTGGCTCGAGTCGTCCACGAAACCGGTGCTGTTGGTGGTACTGTCGTGATGTTGGAACCTGCCAGCGGTCGAGTTTTGGCAATGGCCAGCCAACCTGATTACAATCCGAACCTGGCTGGACGCTATAAAGCGGCGAAACGTCGCAATCGGGCGGTGTGTGACATATATGAGCCAGGTTCAACTTTTAAGCCATTTCTCATGGCAGCAGTTCTGGAGGAGGGGCTGGCTCGACCTAATCAAAAAATTTATTGTGAGAATGGTCGCTACTCGGTCGGTGGGAAAATAATTCGTGATCATAAGAAATTTAAGCAACTGACCATGAAAGAGGTTTTGAAGTTCAGTAGTAATATTGGTTCTGCCAAGTTGGGTAAAGTATTGGAACGAGAGCGCTTTTATTCTTATATTCGTGCTTTTGGTTTCGGTGAGCAAACTGGACTTGATCTTCCCGGAGAAGTGGCGGGGATACTGCACCCGGCGTCAAAATGGTTTGAGATTGATCTGGCAGCAATCTCTTTTGGCCAGGGGTTGAGTGTTACGCCGATCCAAATGGCTTCCGCCATGGCTGTTATCGCAAATGGTGGTTTGCTGATGGAACCCTATCTGGTTGAAAGAGTGACCGATGCAGATGGTCGGGAAACACAAAAACGACTCCCTCATGTACGGCGCCGAGTTATTTCAGAAAAAACAGCACGTCAGGTTAGAGATATGATGATCGGTGTCACTGAACCGGGCGGCACAGGAACCCGGGCGGCATTGTTGGGGTATCGGGTTGCCGGAAAGACCGGTACAGCACAAAAAGTTGATACAGTGACCGGAGGGTATTCTCCCGATAAGCGGGTGTCATCATTCATCGGTTTTGTCCCGGCAGATAACCCGGCACTGGTTCTTTCCGTCACGGTTGATGAGCCAAAAGGGAAAGCCTATGGCGGTTTGGTTGCTGCACCGGTATTTGCCAGAATCGCCGGTCAAACCCTCAGCCATTTGAATATTCTTCCTAAAGGGACTGTTGCCGCCCTGACAAAAGAACAGTTAGCTGCGGAACCTTTGCCAGATTTGGCTGCGTTGCTACCAGATGTTGAGACAAGTGAAGGGTTGAGAATGCCCAATTTTTCAGGAATGAGTTATCGCCAGGTATTGCAGACCATGGAGAAGAAAAACCTGAACTTAAAACTTTCTGGAAGTGGCCAGGTGGTTAAACAATACCCGGCTCCGGGAAAAGTTATCCGTTATGGCAAGCAAGCCTGGATTCGGTTTGGGGTGTAACTTATGGCGTCGCAAAAAGTCCGTTCTGCTGCGTTAAGTTTTGCAGAACATAATTTTTGCATAGCCATCAAAATCATCACTGATGTCTGACCAATAAGGACAACACATGAAACTGGAAAAACTGCTGACAACCATTCAGCCATTGGCCATAGCCGGATCGGCTGAAGTGGTTGTCTCAGGATTGGCTTATGATTCCCGTAAGGTGCAGCCGGGAACGCTTTTCTTTGCTCTGCCCGGAGTCAAGGTCAATGGGGTCGACTTTATTCCCCAAGCGCTGAAAAATGGAGCTGTTGCAATTGTTGCTGAACGGCTTCCAGAATCTTGTCCGAAGGATGTCTGTTTTGTCCAGGTTGCTAATGCCCGCTTGGCGATGGCAAAAATAGCAGCTGGATATTATGGCGATCCGACCCTCGGGGTTCCGGTGATTGGCGTGACCGGCACAAATGGTAAAACAACAACGACCTATCTGCTTGAAGCGATATTCAAACAGGCCGGATTGTCACCGGCTGTTTTTGGTACAGTTGAATATCGCTTCAACAACGTCTGTATTCCGGCAGAGCGGACAACGCCTGAATCGATCGATTTAATGCGGATGATGGCTGATTTCAGAGAGCAGGGCGCCGCTACGCTGATCCTTGAAGTTGCCTCGCATGCTCTGGAACAGCACCGCGTAGACGGTATACATTTTGATCTGGCGGTATTCACCAATCTGACCCCGGAACATCTTGACTATCATCTCGATATGGAAAGCTATTTTACCAGCAAACGCAGACTTTTTGCCGAGTTACTCGGTGGCGGGGCAGCAGTTATCAACAGCGATGATTCATTCGGCAGGAAGCTGCTGCAGGAAAATAGCAACTGGATCTCTTTTGGTTTGAATGCCAAGGCAGATGTCCATCCGCAGCAAGTTGAGGTCGGTCGCGACGGGATTCGCGGAGTTTTCTCCTGCGCTGATGAACGTCTGGTGGTTGAAAGCGGAATGATCGGTGACTTTAACGTTAGTAATCTGCTGGCGGCTGTTGCTGCAGCTCATCAGCTTGGAATCGAACATGACACGATAGTCAAGGGAATTGCTGCTGCACCTCAGGTTCCGGGACGCGTGGAGAAAGTCAAAAATGAGCGGGGAATATTGGCTCTGGTCGATTATTCTCATGGTAGTGATGCTCTGGAGCAGGTGTTAAAGACGCTTACGAAACTCGAGTCTCGCCGGCTGGTGACCGTTTTCGGTTGCGGCGGAGATCGTGATCAGGGTAAGCGGTCTGTTATGGGGGCGATAGCAATCCACTATTCCGACTTGGCAATATTGACTTCGGACAACCCGCGTACGGAAGATC
>Ga0256840_1001512_pt1 | contig 21722 bp, 19 predicted proteins | sample 355202metaG_FD_185969 | JGI IMG/M metagenome (GOLD analysis project Ga0256840, IMG submission 185969) | Hydrothermal vent microbial communities from Mid Atlantic Ridge, Atlantic Ocean - 355-202 | ecosystem: Environmental > Aquatic > Marine > Hydrothermal vents | place: Atlantic Ocean: Mid...
TTAAAAGCGAAAAGGAGAGGGTAGTGTTTGTTATATATAAACCCGGAAGTAGTTTAAATCTGGATAAAAAATTTTTGATAGAAAACCAGATAATATTTAGTTCCTTCGAAAAAGGGCACTATCCTCTCATTAAAATCGAGACGATGAATGCTAACCTTCTCGATCGTTTCAAAGCGCAATCCGACGTTCTGGAACTCTTTGAGGGCCCCAACTATATTTTGGCGTCGAAAAAGATTAGTGCTGCATTTAACGCCTTCTCGATCGGAAATACGCAAATCTCGGAGGATAAAATCGTTGTTATTGCCGGGCCTTGCAGCGTGACCGATGATGGAACTTTGATGAGAATCGCGTCACGTGTTCGGTCCGCTGGCGCCTCTATTATTCGCGGCGGTATTTTTAAGCCGCGTACCTCGCCTTATGTTTTCCAGGGAATTGGGGAAGCAGGTTTGGGGCTGGTCGATGAAGTGGAAAAGAGTGGACTCCCTTTTGTGTCGGAAGTTATGAGTGAGGAGCAAATTGAAATACTGAGCCCTCACGTTTCTGCACTCCAAGTTGGTGCGCGAAATATGCAGAATTTTAACTTGTTAAAAGCGTTGGGCAGGCAAGACCTTCCCGTCGTTCTTAAGCAAGGTTTTGGATGTACGCTAATCGAATTTCTAAACGCGGCAGAATATATTCTCAGCGGCGGAAACGATAAGGTCGCGCTCGTTATTCGAGGTATACGGAGTTTCGAAAATGTAACTCGCTTTACTTTAGACCTGGGAGCTATCGCGTTTTTAAAACAGGAAAGCCGTCTCCCTATTATCGTCGATCCTTCGCACGCGACCGGACGCGCCGACCTCATTGCGAGCACCGCAAAAGGCGCCATCGCGGCAGGTGCCGACGGGTTGATGCTCGAGGTTCATAGCGATCCTGCGACCTCAATTTCCGACGCAGATCAAGCCCTAAGTCTCGAAGATTTTGATACCCTAATGCAGCAGCTCGATAAGATTGCTGGTGCATTAGGAAAAACCATTGTTCAATCCCCTGTCGTTCGTTTGGAGGAATCATCATGAGTAAAGAAATTTCTACACTGGCCGGTCCGAGTCGTGACGAGGCCCCGCAAATGTTCAATAGAATTGCCGGTCGTTACGATTTTCTAAATCGATTTTTGTCCGGCGGCCAAGATATTCTTTGGCGTAAACGTGTACGCCGTCACCTTCCCAAGAAAAACAATCTTAAGGTTCTCGATTTGGCGACAGGCACAGGTGATCTTCTTTTGGAGCTGATAAAAGATCCACGCGTGGATTCTGTTTTCGGTATCGATCCTTCCAAAGAAATGCTCGAAATTGGTAAAGCTAAAGTCGCCAACCACGCAAAGAAAGATTGTCTTTATTTGGAATTGGGAGATGCTGGAAACTTGGAAGCCCATCACGGCGAGGATTTTGATATTTCCACGGTTGCCTTCGGCATTCGAAACTTTCCAAATCCTAAAAAAGGGTTGGAGGAAATGGCAGCGTGCATGAAGCCGGGCGGTAAAATAATTATACTGGAATTTTCTGAACCAGAGGGAAAGCTATTTGGTCCCGTTTATCGTTTGTATAGAGGTTCGATTCTTCCATTTATCGGCGGACTGATTTCGGGTGATAAGGCCGCTTATACCTATTTGGACGAAACGATATCTACTTTTCCTTGCGGCGAAAATTTCCTCAACTTGATGCGAAGTGCGGGATTAGAAAATGCAAAACACGATGCTTTCGTACTAGGCGCGGTGAGTATTTATACCGCGGAAAAGGCGGCGTAAATGGATGCGGATCTTTCGACCTGGTTAGAATCGGATCCGCGTTGGCCTAAGTTTTTCTACGCAGATCGGGACGCAAAAAAATGGTACGCAGGCGTGGGATCGAAGGCCTCGCTAAAAATCCCCTATGGTTCACCACTTTCAGAAAGTGAGGAAAAACTACGCGCCTTCTCCGACACCCATACCTTTCTCTTTTGTGGACTTTGTTTTGATGGCAACGCCAACCAAGGAGAGGAGTGGGAGGCATTTGGGGCCGCACAATTTGTAGCGCCCCTGGAGTTGCGTCGGGGAACGATGAAACCTCAGGACGCGATTCCTGAGGGAATTTCGATGAGGAGCGAGACCGAACTTCCGAAGATGGAGGCGCAATGGTGCGATCTTTTTGCGCGGGCAAAAAAAGCTTTCGATGAAAATCTTTTTGAAAAAGTCGTCTTAGCCCAACGAAAGCGTATTCAATCACCGACATCGATTTGGTCGAAATTAATGGACGTAAAAAGTCCCTTTTGTTTTGGGTTTAGTCCCACGCCTGGAACGATATTTTTTGGCGCGTCGCCGGAATTGCTCTTTCGAAAAGACGGCGATCGTATCGAATCTGATGCGCTTGCTGGAACGCGAACGAGAGTCCAGGACGCAGAAAAAGAGTTATTGGAAAGTGAAAAAGACAGAAGGGAGCATCAATTCGTTATCGATTTTTTGTTTGATAAGTTTACTAAAATTTGTGTGGAGGTTCACGTTGGGAAGACACGCGTCAAAACCCTCAAGCATCTTTTACATCTTCACACTATCGTATCGGGGACGCTTAGCGCTCCTTCGAGGGTCTTTGCTCATCTTCATCCAACCCCTGCACTTTGTGGCTTTCCTCACGACGCGACTTTACGTTTTTTGAGAGCAGAGGAAGGATTTGATCGAGGCTGGTATGGCGGCGCCATAGGCGTTGTTGACGAGAGCTTTGAAAGTTTTTCGGTAGGCATTCGTTCCATCTTAAAAACTCCCGACGCGTCTTTTGTTTACTTCGGGGCAGGTATTGTGCCCGCCTCAGATTGTGAGGAAGAATGGGCGGAGATCCATTCAAAGCGTGCCGCCATTATTGCCAATCTAAGGATCCCGTGATCTCTCAAGCGCAAAGAATGGCGATTCTCATCGAGGAACTTTCTCGTTTAGGTATTCGAAAATATTGTACCGCCCCTGGCTCAAGAAATACGCCTTTTATATTGGCCGGAATCGCCCATCCTGAACTCTCATTTTCCGTTTTCCACGACGAGAGGTCGATGGCTTTTTTTGCCCTCGGTCTCGCTCGTCGTCGTGTTCATGGTGTTCCCTTGGTGGTGACAACATCGGGTACTGCAGTGGCAAATTTACTTCCGGCGGTGATCGAGGCGAAGGCCGATGGTGTGCCGATGATTGTTTTGAGCGCAGATCGACCGAGCGTCGAATGTGGTAAAGGCGCAAACCAAACAATTGACCAGACCGACATCTTTGGTGTTTATGCGAGGACTTATACGATCGACGACACGCTTGATGCTGAAGAACTTCTCGACCTTATTTCTACGATCGCGATATCCTTGGAGCGCGAGCTAGGTCCCATACATATCAATCTTCCTTTGAAGAAACCGCTGCTCGAAGTGGCTCGTCTTGGCGACCTAGATTGTGGTGCGCAGATTTTGGAGTGGCGGCAGAGCACCAAATCTTGGAAGCCAAAGGTCGAGAATAATAAGTTAGGTGCTCCCGCTTTGGCCGATGACTTTGATACGATCCTTGTCGGCGCAAATCTTCCCCGAACACGCACAGCGATTCAAGCATTTCTAAAAGATTTTTCCGGCGATACATTTTTCGACATTCAAAGTGGAAGTTGGCATTGCGGAACCCGCCCGCTTTCGGCGGAGGTTTTTGGCGATAGCCATAGCGAAAGAAATGCACAAAAAAGGCTGCTTATTATTGGGCACCGCTTTACCGAACATCGCATTTGGGACTGGGTATCCTCCTTTCAATATGTAGAACAATGGAAGGGATTAAAGGGTGTTTTTAACCCTAACGATTCTATTTCTGAGAGCATCGACATAGGCTGGCCGGTCAAAGAAGGGTTAGTCAAGATCGGTACGAATTTTGAGAATACATGCAGCATAGATTCGCCGCTGTCTTATGCGAAAATTGTGTCTTTGGTCGGGAAGAAAGTTGTCGATTATGAATCGATCTATCTGGCCAATAGTTTATGTGTGCGTGCCTTTGATCGCTTTCGTCCCTTAGGTGCCTTTTCAGTAGGGGCGCCCTTATATTTCAACCGTGGTGCGAGCGGAATTGACGGAACTTTGGCCACAGGCTTGGGGACTGCGATGGGTGGAAAGTCGTCTTTGATTGTCTGCGGCGACCATGCCTTTTTGTACGACCTTTCAATTTTGGCCGATGTGGGCAAACTTGCAATTCAAGCGACCGTGATTGTTGTGGATAACGCCGGTGGGCGTATTTTTGAACATCTTCCGATCGCTGAAAATGATGCGCTTGATGATTATTTTGTCGCCTCATCTGGAGTCGATTTGATGAAAGTGATTTCGGCGTTTGGCCTTCCCGTTTTCGAAACAGATTCTTCGCAGGTCTTGGAAGAATACCTCAACGAAGACTTTTCGGGATTGCGTTTTATCGTTGCCAAGGTCGATCCTGCGTTTGATTTTAAGGCGTTCAATAGACCCAGACCTGAAAGGGATTCTACCGAGGAAGGCGTGTCATGAGTACAGTATCTGCGAAATCAAAAGCGCCCTGGTTTAGTGCGGCGCGTGTAAAAACCCTCCCTGCTGCCATCGCGCCTGTTCTAGTTGGGACGATGATTGCCTATCCAAATATTATTTGGTGGGTTTTCGCGTCGACAATTCTTGCGACCTTAATGATTCAAATCGGTACGAATTTCGCGAACGATTATTTCGATTTCAAAAATGGAGTAGACAACGAGGATCGGCTCGGCCCTGCGCGGGCAACAGCTGAGGGTTGGATTACTCCGGCGATGATGAAGAAGGGATTTATCATCGCCTTTGGGTGTTCTTTCCTCTTCGGACTTGCCTTGGTCTACAGAGGCGGTTTGCCAATATTGTTGATAGGTTTACTATCTATCGCCTTCGGGATCCTCTACACAGGAGGCCCCAAACCTCTTGGTTATTTGGGGTTCGGCGACATTTTGGTGTTTATCTTTTTTGGTCCAGTCGCGGTCGCGGGAAGCGTCTATGTACACACCTTGACCTGGTCTTGGACGGCATTGTTTTTTGGCTGCGGGATTGGTGCGATAACGAATGCCATTCTCATTGTGAACAATAAACGTGATATTGATAATGACCGCGTGTCAGGGAAAATGACAATGGTCGCGCGCTTTGGGTTAGGCTTCGCCAATATAGAATACATTTTGATGTGGGGGATTGCGGTGATTTCACCGATTTTAGCCGGATATTATTCTGGGAATAAGGTCCTAATGATAGCTGCAGCGGGAACCCTTATCGGTCTCCCTTTGATAGCTAAATTTACTAAAACGGAAGGCGAAAAGCTGAATCCAATGTTAGGGCAAACGGCCGCCGGTCTGCTTTTCTATGCCTTGGTCTGTAGTATCGTTATCTTTCTATCAACAAAGATGTCATTGTGAACGGCGTCGTGTTTACCGAGTATGGTGTTCTACCCTATGCACTTCTGCCTCGCTCGCCGCTGATTGTGGGGACGACCCGTCTTGAAAAACGACTGGGCGCGATTGTAAGTGTAAAAGTAAAAACGGATACGAACTCCTTTGTCGTTCACTCAGATCTAGCGCCCCTTCAAGGCTTTAGTGAAGATGGGTTACAGGAAGGTTTGGATGCGCTCGGTAGAGCCTTGCCACGCTGGCTCGACCACGAATTGCCCCTCATCGATCTTCGCAAAGGCTTGTCCGAATTATGGGAGGCCTTCGTTGATGTAGAGCCCGATCTGAACGCGCTGTCCTGGTGTATGTTCGCCTTGTGTGTGCAAACCCATTCCAGGGTGCGTGGCTTACGCCCAGCGGAAATTCTTGGCGGGAAAACCCAAAACGCATCAGTGGAAGAAGTTGGGTTAGAGCGTTTGGCCGACGCGTATCCCGGGGATGCTGTTGCACCAAAATTGAAATTTCACAGCGAAGCTGACTTATCTCGTATTCTGGAAATTGCCGGAAATCGGTCGATTCGACTCGACTCAAATGGTATTTTTAGTGCCGCCGATGTGGTGAGAATTGCCAAGACTTTGCCTTTGGAAAAAATCGTCTATTGGGAAGAACCCACTCGGGATTCGGATGCGATTACCGCGTTACGCGCGCTCGGGATTCGGGTCGCAAAAGATGAGTCCTTGCTTTCGGCCGATTGGGAAGAACAGATTTGTGATGCCTACGTGGTCAAACCAACAGTGCTTGGTTGGAAAAAGACGGACGCTGTTTTGCGAAAAGCAAAAGCCAATAATATGGAGTTGGCGATAAGTACCGCATATGAATCGAGTATCGGGCGCGCATTTCTCCGCGAACTCGCGCTTTCCTTAGGGCCAAATACGACCCTTGGTTTGGGTCCCAAAGATCTATTCTCAAATGACATCAATATCGATGAGATCGCTGATGCGATTTGACACGAATCTGCTAGCGGAGACCGCCTATAGCTATCGCCGGCAGGAGGTAAGTTTCGGTGAGCTTTTTGAAAAGGCGGCAGGTTTAAAAGAGGGCATCGCCTATACATATGACACTGAGATTGTCGCCATTCAATCACAAACCTGTCCGCAACTTTTGCCTTTTATCGTCGCTGTTTGGATGGCGGGCAAGATTCCAGCCCTGCTTCATCCACGCTTTCCAGCCGCCGCCCGAATGAAGAATTTGGAGCAATTGAATGTGGGAAGCTTCATCTGTGGAAAGGAGCTTCGAACTCGCGTGGACCTTGTCGAGGGACACTACGGCCAAAAAGTAGGCGAGGTCGCCAACCTAGAATTTTCAGATAGTAAACTGGCCTCCATTGTGTTTACAAGCGGGTCATCGGGACAACCCAAAGCGGTCGCCCATACCTTTGCGAACCATTACTGGTCGGCATTGGGGGCGCACAAGAATACGCCATTTGAGCGTGGAATGTCATGGGCGGCATCTCTTCCTATGTGTCATGTGGGAGGGCTATCTCTTTTTTTCCGCTCATTAATTCGCGGTGGCGCGATTGCGTTTTTGGATGATGCATTGCCTTTTGCAGATGCGCTTAGTGCGGCGAAGGCCACACACTTATCCCTCGTACCGGCCCAACTCGAACTCTTGTTGGACTCCCATGTCGATCTTTTACGCGGACTGGACTGTCTGCTTATAGGCGGGGCACCGATGGGCGATGTGCTGTTCCAAAAATGCGTAGACCTTGAGATTCCCGTCCGCCTTACTTATGGCATGACCGAGAGTGCTTCCCAGGTCGCGACGGCAAATGTACTTGAAAAAAACTGTGGAAAGGTGTTGGACTTTAGAGGTTTGAAAATCAACGCTTCCGAAATTTTGATTGGCGGTCAAACGCTCTTCGCAGGGTATTATGAGAAGGGCCTTTTCGTAAAAAGAATAGGAGACTGGTTTACTACCGGAGATCTTGGTCATTTTGATAAAGACGGGAATCTTCTCGTCGAAGGACGAAAGGATAATATGTTTATTTCTGGTGGGGAGAATATTCAACCAGAAGAGATTGAAGATATTCTTTTAACGCTGGGTCTATTTTCTCAGTGCTTTGTTGTTCCCGTGAAGGACGAAAAATTCGGTTCTCGTCCTTTTGTATTCGTGGACAAGACTCTTAGTTTGGATCGTTTACACCTCTTGCTAGAGGACAAACTCCCCAAATTTATGTGGCCGGTGGGTATTGCAAAATTGCCGCCGAAAAGCGGGCTCAAATATTCTCGAAAAGATCTTCAAGATCTCGCCGTACCTCAAAAAAAGGAAGTTTAATTCCACACATTATCTTGAAATAGATGAACTCATTTTCTCCAAAAAGGTGCGCAGAGCACACCCTACGATCCGCGCGTCAAAGGCGATTTTTGTTTTCCGAAGTCGGGGCACCATCTTGAAATCAATGATGTCATTTCTCCGAAATGGACGATGTGGCCTTGGTATTCACCTCCCTCGATCTCCCTTTCGCGTTTAAACGTTTTTGCGGCGCAGAGGGCATCGAGAATGCTATTACGGCGTCTGACTATCGCTATCGCACGATCGAAAAAGAATATGGCGTGAAAATGTTGGAAGGTCCCTTAGCTGGACTCTATGCACGCGCCGTCCTTATCTTGGATGAAAACCATGTTGTCCTTTATGCGGAATGAGTAAGTGAGGATACCAATGAGCCCGACCACAATGCCGCAATAAAAGCGCTCGCGTAATCACGAGGAGGCATAGTGAATTCAGTGCGGCATCGTCGTCGGATCGTGACTACTGCCCGTCTTGCTCTCCCAATCCGTGGCCGTCATTACGTCCTGGCGATAGGTCGAATGACATGTCGTGCATGCATTGAGCGTGTGAGCGGTCGCCTTCAACACCGCTTTCCCGTCTTTGCTTTTCGCGGCGACGCCGATCTGGTCCGCTCGGGAGTGAAAATCTAACGCAAGCTCTGTAAATCCTGGCGCCCCCGACCCCATATGCTTGCACATCTGCGCCATCTGCGGCGAGCTTTCAATCGACGCGGAGGCCTTGGCAATGGCCTCCCAATTTTCGTCAGCGAGCGCACTTGTGATCCCTTGAATGGCAACCAGATGCCCCATCATGTTTTGCTTTTGATGCCATGCCATCATGGGCTGTAAGGGTACCGGCGTGCGTTGATCGAGCACATGCAAAGCATCCCGCGCTTCACATTTTTCGACCACCACTTTTTCCGTTTTCGTCTTCTCAACCGCGCTCGGTTTTTTCACCTCCTCCTTTGCGCAAGAAAAAAGAAACGCCACACCTAAAACCCAAAACCCGCTTTTATTCATCTTCATTCTTCTCTCCTATCATCACGTTTTCTAAACATTCTAATGCTGAAATAACCTCTTGCGTGGACTCGCCTAGCTCACCCACCATCTCCTCAAAATAATTTACACTGGACTGGTCGACTCTTTTCGCGAGGCTCTTTCCTTTTCGAGTCAAACGAATGTTCTTCACCCGTTGATCGTGTTTGGACACACGCCGACTAAGGTCGCCCTCCTTCTCCATTCGAGAACAGAGGCGCGACACATTCGTTCGATCAATGGATAGCTTTTCGGCGAGCGCCGAGACTGTCATCTCACCGTGCTCAAGCAACTCCAACAAGGCGTAGGCATGAACTTGCGTAAGCGGCGTTCCGCACGGACGTTCCGCTTTTTTCAAGGTCCCGTTCGCGACGATCAGTCGTCGTAAGGCATCCCTTAATTGTCTCGACTTTTCTTTTTCTTTCATCGCAGCTCTCAATTACGTGCGATCGCACACATGACACAAGATGCGAACGCACGCAATTATTCGTCGTTACTAAAACTCGACATCGTAGCAGGCATCAGAGAACGAAGACCTGCTGCGCGGCTTCTGGCCAAGGGGACAATTTTTGCATTACTCAAAGTGAGTTGAAAGGTCCCTGCTCCCCAAGGCGCGATCTTTCGAATCGCATCAATACGAACAATGAAACCGCGATGACAACGGTAGAAGGCATCCCCATCCAAGTTGCTTTCCAAAAACTTTAAACTAAAATCAGTTACGAAATTTTCGCTTTCTGTGTATGCCAAAACAATTCCTTCTGCGGATTCGAAAGCCAAAATATCGCTAAGGGGAACGACATGGTAAACGCCTCTCCTTTCCACAGAAATTCTTGTAAGCTTTTTCGCGACCTTTTCAGACACGGCCCTATCAATGGTTACTTTTTCAAGCGCCCGTCGCAAACGTTCCAGCCGTAGCGGCTTCAATAAATAGTCGGTTGCCTCGATTTCAAAGGCGTCAACGGCGCGTTCCTGATAGGCGGTCACAAAAATAATCGCAGGTGATCGCCCTTCCCGTCCATGAATCATCTCTCCTAAACGCATCCCACTAATGCCCGGCATTTCGATATCCAAAAACACGACATCGACAAGGTTATCCTTGAGAAAATCCAAGGCGCTTTCTGCGGAAGCGACCGAGGCAACCACTTCCACATCGCACTGAGAAAGCAGCCAACTTAACTCTTCCCGGGCGGGTAATTCATCATCAACAACCAATGCTTTCATACGACTTTCTCCAATCTTTTTCGGGCTTCGTCTAATAATTTCGTTTGGGCTTTGGGAAATATTTCAATTCTTGCCACGGTACCCGGTGACTCTTTTTTTATACTAAAGGTCGCTCGACCGGAAAAGAATCGAACCAAACGTTCTTGAACATTCTGTAGACCGACGCCATTTGATCGCGCATCTTTTGAGATACCAGGACCATTGTCAATCACGAGAATTTCAAAATGTTCTTCGGCGATTTTCTTAGCAACAACACGCACCTCCACTTTACCATCGACCGTTCCATGGCGAATCGAATTCTCAACCAAAGGCTGTAGTAAAAGCGGCGGCACCCTCAAGGAAAACAAACTGATATCGTTTTCTAGATCTACGTTAAACGCCAAGCCATCACCAAAGCGCGCTCTCTCTAAATCGACGTATTTAGTAATCTGGTTTAGCTCTTCCTCGAGTGTAATTTTATCACTTTCCATCGAGAGGGTGTAGCGAAGGAACTCCGATAAATCGAGCGTGAGTGTGCGAGCACGGTCTGGCTGGGTTCGAATCAAATAGGAAAGCGTATTCAAAATATTGAAAAGAAAATGGGGTTTAACTTGGTATTGAAGGGCTTCCAATTTTGCACTCCTCGCCTCGGCCTCAGAACTTTTTGCCGACGCCCTTGCACGTTCCAACTCGCTCACAAAATTCAAGATGCCCATGAAGGATATTACGCCGACCACATTCGCCAATATTTTAGCCGAATGTAAGAATAGATTCGACGCCTGCTCGGTCGCCAAATCAAAACTAACAATGGCCATCACACCGCCGATAAGAATATGATAGGCGACCTGAATAACCAACGCTCCTATCGCGGTCGACAGTAAATGGGTTCCAAATCGTCGACTCCATAGACCGCTAAAGATTCCTACAAAAACACTGGCGGCGATCGCGTAAAGGGCCAACGCAGATCCCGATGCCAAGGCATAAGTAATACCTGCAAATAAACCAACGATCGCGCCAACCACCCAACCCCCTAGAATGCCACTTACAATTATGCCAACCATTCTAACGTTGAAGCGAAAGCCCGATACATCTAAACCGAGAAAGCTTCCCCAAATGGCCAGCCCGCCAAGCACAGCGATGAGAAACAAACGTCGTCGAATGGATGCCTTTTCACCGGACTCGCCTAACCAGACCCCAGCGGGTCGGATCATCACCAACAAAAGAACGGCGGTAATAAGAACCGATATCTTTTCCAGTAATTTTATTGCCAGGCCGAGAGCTTCCATACTATTTTGTTCCGATCCTATGTTTCTTAAAGTAAACTTGCTTATTATTTTCTAAACCGAAGGGAAAGGAATTATAGAAATAAAGCTGCAATCATCATCCCTAGTCCGGCCAGCGCGCCCATCCATATCAAACTTCTCAATCCGATAATGGCGCTGATATAGGCAGGGACGTACATCACCCGAAATACAAGAAAAACAAGGGCGCCATTTTGCGCTAGGTCCGATGGCGCCCCTTTTATTTGAAGCAAAAGCGCCACTGGTAAAAAGACAAATAAAGCCTCTTTCATATTATTCAACGCCCGAGCCGCGCGTCCGCCTTTTATGCTCAGCGCGGGTGGGTTATCGCGCCCACCGAGCGAACTAGCAACGCCGTCCTTCATTTCCAGATCGCTAAAAAAATAACGCATCGAACTGGGCAGGTAGCTTTGTATTACAAATAACGCAAGAACGGCGAGAATCCAAAGGGTCATATTGAGTCCGAGCAAGGTGGTGTGTGTTTATAGCGTGCTGTCCATCTTTGTACGAGACCATTTTTCGGCAACCCTCGTCACGTAAAATCGTGTTTGAAGCGTGGTCTTTGCACCTTTTTGGAGAAAATGACCTCATCGGTTTCAAGATGTGATGGTGCGAATCGGGGGACCGAGATAGTTGTCGATTTGGGTGGGAGAACGCACTTATTCAAATAAATACCTTGAAAAGATACGCCTCGCTCGATCGCTATCTTCAGGTGATTGATAGGATGAGATCGATGGCGCTCAAAAGAATCGTCGAAAACGATAGGCATGAAGAAGAGTAATCGCATTCCTCAAAAATAATTAATGTTTTGGAACGCAGAATGGAAGATCCTTAGCCGTGGATGAAGTCTTGAGGTCTCCAGGGAAAGGCCTGTTACCTCACCTAAACGGCGAAGTTATGACTATTTTTCGGATCTGGTCGACCCAAGGTGCGCAATATTTTTCAGGGACACGCATCATCTGGTCCAGATCGTCCGTAGGTGACATCGAAAGATTCTTCACAACACGGGTTCTGGCTAGAGAACGCGCGTTTGACAGAAACACTTCCTTTTGAACGCATCGTTCCTTTCTCGAAATTGAGGGTTGTTATTCCGTCCAGTTTTGAACGGCCATCTTGATCTCTTGCACTAAATTTAAAGGTCGTGAGGTCCTCGCCTGGCATCGGTGTGAGTTCGGTACAAATTAAGGAATTATAAATTAATAAGGAGCCGTTACACTGGTTGTCCCCTGCGCACAGAACGAATGCGAGTCGTTCGTAAAGTCGACCGGTCTTGGAAACGGTATAAACGAGCCTATTTTGAGGATCTCCAAATATATCAGAAATGGCGTATCGTCCGGGCTCTAAGTTTACGGGTTCCAGCAATACATCGCATCCTTTATAGTCATTTTTTTCTCCTTGGCGAAGCAAGAGCGCCAATTCTATATCGCTTTCGACCGCGTCGATGGTATCGTAAATGACGGCCCGGTTTCGACCAGGGCGCTCGTCGCGACAACCACGATAGCGCGTCGAGGCACCTATTTCATAGGTGTGGTTTCGCTTAAGCGCCTCGGGGAGAAAAAATTCACCCTTACCGACATCATAATCGACGGTCTTAAATAGAATCCGCTCGCCGGATTCAACATCGCGAACGGATACAAAGATGGACATCGTCGTGCCATTATTTGATTCCGTTCTGATTGCCAATTTAAGATCAAAGTGGGTGCGTTGGTCGACGTCCTCTTTGGCGATGCTAGAGCTATCCATGGAGGAATCTTCTTCACCGGCGTCTGAGAGGGTGACGTTCAAAATTACCTCGTCTGTTTCGGCCTCGGTTTCAGAACTGCATGCGGTGGTTGAACAAAGGAGAAGAAAGAATAGATATTTCATTTGAATCCTGTTTGAATTTTTATCTCGGATTCTTGACGGTTTTCGGCAAAATCTATTCAAAAGGGATTCCGAGAAAATGGTCCTCAGCAAAGCAGAGTATTTTCGACCCCATTTCTGTATGTGAATGGAGTGCATTTCATCCTCAAAAAGAAATTGATCTGGAGTGGGTTTTGTCCTGTTTCGTTAAGAGTGTTATGAAGGAGACGGGGATAAGGAAGAAATGATGCTGGCACAGTATCTGCTTTGATAAACTACAAAACGAGATTGTAATGAATAAAACAACACCTTTAGAGCTACGGAAAGTATTGGCAGATCCGCGTTGGATTTTTGCGCTTCTCGTTCTTGTGGTGAATGATCACTTTTTAAAAGCCGCTTTCGCGAATACCTTAAGTGGTAAACTTAGCGATTTCGCGGGGCTTTTTTTGGCGCCTCTGTTGCTGGCCGCAATAGTAAATGTGAAAACTAAAAAAGGTTTTTGGCTGTCCGGTCTATCGGTTGCCTTGGTCTTTTCGGCAATTAATTTAAGTCCTCCAATGGCCGCTATTTGGGATAGTTGTCTTTCCTTGATTAGCCCGCATTCGACCACCGTCGATCCCACCGATTTGATCGCCCTTGTGATGATTCCATTGGGTATTGTTCTCTTTACGAATGTGGAAAAGCGCGAAGAAAAAAAGAGTCTCAGCTATGGATTAATGGCTCTTGGTATTCTTGCCTCAATCGCAAGTACGAACCCGCCCGAAGAAGAATTTGTGCTTACTCAAAGTTCGATTGTATCGATTTACAATCAGTCCAATGAACTCCATATTGTTCGCATTCGGCCTCTGGAGGGACGTTTTTCGATCGACTGTAAAACCATTTCTACATCCCCTGAAAAATATTTGGATTCTAGTTTCTTCGGCGAGCCCGTTGAGTGGTTGGTACAATCTGGCCAGCAAATTCCTATCGAAACCAACAATCGAATCAATGGCCAATCTCCGGAAGAATGCGATGCCGCTTTGATCGAAAGTGAAACCCTGCCGGATGTGATTGTCTTTTGGACCAATGAGCTAGAAGTTAAATCTTATCCTTTCGATTTTGACATTCCAAGAGCGATACCCGCAGACCCTCAAACCCTAATTATCCATGGCGATTATCCCGCCGATACTGCGACTTTTCATGCGTGGCGAAACCGAACAGAATGTGGATCTCGTGCTGATTTGTGCTCGCGCGAGGTCCTCGCCGAAGCTGCCGAAATTCCCTTTGGCGCATCTTATTTTTGGGAAAGCGATTCTACCATTGGCACCCTGCATCATGCTCGCCCCTCTAGTTTAGACCGTCGACGCGTCGAGCCGACTGAGGCCTGTATCGCACCAACCGTAGAAGAGGGGCTTTTTTGGAATGAGGAATTTCCTGCTCAAGGAGAGGCGAGGTTAATTGGAATCGAAGAAGGCTTGGATGGATGTCATTCGTTTTTTCTAAAAAACGTGGAAAGCGATCAAGATTATCGTTTTCTACTTTGCGCCCCTTTCGAATCGCTTTCTGTGCTCAAACCTTCTGCTGAGACCCCGATGGTCATTCTTTCGTTTACCAACATTGGATTGCCCCAAACTGAGTACCTTCTCATTCGCGCGGTCTACTACACAGACGCCGAGGCACAAGATTTCTCGTCAGTGAAGTCCGTCTATTTAACGCGTGGCGCACTTCCAGGAGAAATAGAATTCCCTTTCACGGCTAAGCCGCGATTGGATTGCGTGCCCAATAAGGGCCGATGCGAGGTGAGTGTTCCCTTAGACTTAGAGCTCGATGGAGAACTTTTCAAACCGGGCTCGACGCGGGTCGTCGGATCGGTGATTGAGCGCGAAGTTCATTTAATTAGAGCCGAGTATTATCCCCTTCGACAAATAGGGTGTAACGGCGAAAACACAGATAACATTTATTTAGAAACAGTCATCATTACCGAGTAACAAGGAGAGAGAATGAAAATAAAAGGAAAAACCAAACCCACCTACGGACTGATATTATTATTGGCCGCGTTTTCATTCGCATGCAACGACGCGAATCTGCTCAATAGCGATGCTAAAGGTGGAGGCCCAATAGGTGCGGGTGTTGGCCAGTCCGGCGCTCAGGATTTTGGACGCTTTCGCGGGATCATCGACGATGGAAAATTACCTGCTGAAAATATTTTGGATCAAGTCGGCTTTTTTGCAGAACATAAAATCCCACTCCCTGAAGCAGATTGCGGCAACACGGTTTGCCTTCACGCGCTCATGGGCGTGCGCGGTAATATGATCAACGGTAATAATTGTACGATCGTTTTGTTGGGAATGAATACCCCACTGGATCCCAAAGAATTTGAACGACCGCCTTTGAATTTAGCTATTGCTGTGGATACCTCGGGATCGATGTCCGGTGCACCGATTAATTCTGTGCGCCTGGGTCTCCTCAATTTAGTCAAAGAGCTTGACCCCAAAGATAAAGTAACCTTGGTTACTTATTCTGATAAAGCGGAAGTGGTTTTGGAATCCGATGCCTTGACCGATCCCGACCGCGATTACCTCATCGAGGCTGTTTCAAATCTGAGCGCAAATGGCGCTACCAATATTTATGATGGTTTGCGTACTGCGTTGGAAAGCGTTTCTAAAGACATGGGAAATATGCGCCAGAATCGTGTGATTCTACTTTCTGATGGTGTGGCCACGGCAGGTTTGGAATCCACCGATCGCATTGTGCATTTGGGATTAAGTTATGCCGAACTTGGAATCGGCATCACCACCATCGGTATCGGTCGCGAGTTTGATATTGCCCTTATGGGCAGGCTTGCCGAAAATGGTGGTAATTTTTACTTTCTAGAAGATTTTGGCGCGGTGGAAGAGGTCTTCTCTGAAGAGATTAAAACCTTCTTGGTGCCTTTGGCAGAAGATATCGAAATCCGTTTTACGAGCGATAAAGCTTATTCCTTCAAAGCGGTTTATGGGACGCGGATGTGGACCGGACATAGCTCGCCTTCACCCGATGGCGCGACGATAAAAATACCTAGTCTTTTTATGGCAGGAAGAACATCGACCGACGATATTGGACCCGGCGAGGGACGTCGTGGTGGCGGCGGAATGATTCTGCTTGAGTTAACGCCGACTAGCGATCAGAGCATTATCGATCAGACTGAGGCTGGTGCCCAAATGGGCGCCGTCGAGATGTCTTTCAAGGCTCCGGGCTCGGGCGATTTGATCGAGCAAAAGGTAAAGGTCTATAACAAAATGAAACCCGGTGAAACGCCTGAGGAAGGTGAGTTCGAAGACGAAGCCGTTGAAAAAGGTTTTGTGGCTTTGAATATTTACGCGGGATTTACGATGGCCATCGATAGAGCAAATAACGGCGCTCCAAATGCCGCGCTCAACATCTTAGAACCCTTGAGCGAGAATGTAGAGACCTGGTTAGAAGAGACGCCTGATGCCGATATCGAAAGTGATTTGAAGACGATGAATAAATTGATTGCCATCATTGAAGAAGATAGCAACGCAACAGATCTAAGAATCGGTCAGCCCGCAGATCCATGGCCGCGTGATTAATGTCGGCGATTTTTATGAATAAAGGTTTTTATTTAATTTTGATCGTCTCTTTCCTTCTCTTTTCAAGTTGTGTTGGATTTGACGCCCAGCCCTATGACTTGGAAAATCTGTGTTGGGGGTGCCTATGAAGAAGTGGGAAGTGAGTTGAGTTTGACGCCGCGCGCAAGTATGGGCGCGACGACCTTTGGATAAGACGGTGATGGGAAATTATGGAAATTTGTGAGCGCCCCGATTCCGGGCGATTTTAGAGAGGTGAATCCAGCCTTTGAGATACTAATAGCGCCAGATTGCCAGTGATTTATCCTTCCTCATCGTCGATATAGTATCCCAAAAAAGAGGTGATATATTTCCCGCCCTCTTTTTCTCCGAACGGATTTTTTTCCATAGCTCGCTCATGCTATCGCTCAATTTATCGAGAGTGGCGATAATTCTGCGATCGTTGGCGTCGCCTTTTTTGACGCGAAAAGAGCGTAAATTTCCTTGTGAATTTTTGGTCTCGCCTTCAGAGTCGATTCTGATTTTAATCGCTTTGCAGGCCGCATCAAACATCATACTCAAACCAAAAATGAGAGACTCATCTTCGTGCATCGATTGGCGACTGAGCAAGAGGGGCGTGTGGGCTGTATATTTTTCGCCCACTTTTTCGATACGTTCTTTTTGAATGAGTGTATCGAGAATGTTTTGGCATTCAAAAGTTGATAAGGGAGTAATGGCAACCAAGTCGGCTACCGTCATTTCTGGATGTTGGATAAGCACAAAATGAACGTAATTTTGAGAGACGGTTTCCTTGTGAATCTCCTTTTGTCCCAGCGATTCTATTTTTTCTCCCTCGATTTCAATATGGCCACTGGCCTGAAAATCTTTGAGGATGGACCCAATAAGGGCAGGATCGAGGAAATGAAAATGTCCATAGAGTTCGATGCGTCCAACCTCCTTTAGGTCGACGATATAGGATAAAATAGCCGTTGCTGCTCGACCGGAATCGACGAGTTTTGCGTTCTTGAGTTTACGATGAAAAGTACGCAATGAGACGCCCATCATGTCGGCTGCGACCCGGTAGGGCACATCGCGGCGAATTAATTCTTCAGCGATATTCTTAAATAATTTTTCACCGATATTTTGGTAGGAACGTCGCTGATGGTTTCGCGTCATGATCGCCGCGATGATTGATGCTGCCGATGACAATGTGGTGTCAACAAAAAGAGAATAATTTTCTTCTTCAAAAGCCATCGTTATCCCTACCTTTTTTGCCATTTTGCACAGACTTGATTTTCATAGCGAGGAGGAAAAATGGGAGCGAAATGGTTTGGATTTGGTTTGTCTGATGTTGCACTTAAAGATCCCTCCTTGTCAAATTCTTTGATGATCTGGAAAGCTGGTGTGTTTACTTTTTTTCGCTATCTCTTTCGGAAATACATTGTAGAAGGGAGGCGCAAAGGGCCTCACCTTGTCCCTCGTCTAATTTTTTACCGGCATTATTTTGAACAAAGAAAGTATCGATGATGGTGTTTCCTTCAGAGTCGATTTTTGAACTTACGATGTCAATATTGGCATAAAAAAAACAGGCGGTAATGGCGTAAAGCAGTCCCAATCGATCCGGGGCTTTTATTTCAAAAACGCTGAATTCATCGCTTACGGTATTTGACCATTGGGTCGCAGGAAGAACCGTCGGGGCGTTGGCTCCGGTGGTTTTGGAAGAGGAGATTCTTCGTTGAAGAAGCTCTTGCACGTTGCGCGTTCCACGGAGTACCTTCTTGAGATTTTCGATTCCTTTTTGCATACGAGATTCGGGAACGGGACCATATTTGGACTCCGTGGTTTTTGTTCCTAGACGAAAGCTATCAATGACAAAATGTTGGGTGGTGGAGACAATATTGGCCGAAAAAATATTGATCCCGCTGGCGCTTAAACTTCCAGCGATTTTGGTCAGAATACCAGGCTCATCGCGACAGACGATAACAAGTTCGGTCGTTTGAGACTCGTCGTCCACATGGACAAGAAACTGCGCTCCATTGACTTTAATTTTTTTGGATGCCTTGTACTGCAAAGCCAGCGACTCGACGTCGCAATCTTGAAGATGAAAAATAGGAAGGGAGCGGGTGAAGCGGCCGACTTCGTTCGCGTCGCCGATTTTAGAAACAAGTTTGAGCGTCTTTTCTTCGATGAGCGATTGTAAAATCTCCCACCGCTTTTCGTAGCCATGCGTTAAAATTTGATGAATGTTGGTATAGAGTTTTTGTAGGAGACTGGAGGTCCAATCGGTCATTGCATTGGGGCCCAAGGTAGAAATATCGCAGTAGGTGAGAAGGGTTAAGGCGTCCAAGGTTTGGGTGGTTCTGACACGTGACACGAGATCTCGTAAAATGCGCGGATCGTTGATATCCAAACGTCGAGCGGCGTGGCTTAGGGTGAGGTGTTCCAGAATGAGAAAACGTAGGAGGCGAGTTTGCTTGTTGTCAAAGCCGAGTCTGGGTCCAAAACTATCGGCTAGGATGGCGCCCTTTTCTGAATGTCCTTGTCGGGGTACTCCCTCTTCTGAGGGTCTATTTTTACCGATATCGTGGGTGAGTGCGGCGGCCAACATGAGTTCTTTGTCTTCTATTTTTTTTGCGACCTCTTTAATCCAATCGTGTATGCCGTCATTTTTTGGGCGAGATTTTTCGTGGTCGTTTTGGTGAGCGAGGCTATTGCCTACAATGAGGAGATGGCGGGCAAACTCCAGGCAACGTATGGAATGGGCGTCGGTGGTGTAGACGTGGTAGAGGTCGTGATGAACGTGACAATCAAGGGGTTTTAGCTCGGGGATGAGGCGCATTAGAATTCCCATTTCAAGTAAGCGCCGGGAGCTTCGCCAAGACGTTGCGGGATCAAAAAGAAGTTTGGCAAAACGTGCGTTTCGTTCTTCGTTTTTTTCATCCCAAGTCGAACAAAAAGCTTCGATCTCGTTTTCTAAGCGAGGGGAAAGCAAAGCGTTCTGAATGACAGCTTGTTGGAGGACGCCAAAAACGCTTTCCTCGGTGAGTTTGGATAGGGGTTGAATAAGGCTTTGAACGGAAAGGTTTTCCTGCTCTTCAAGGGAGGAAGGCGCGTCTGATTCATGAATAGAATAGGGTTGTTGGAGTGGGTTTTGGGCAATGCGGGACCACTCGCGAAAGGAGCGTTCTGTATATTTTCGAATCGTACGGGCACAAAGATAGTGGCGTTTCATCAATTCCTTGGGAAAGAAATACCCAAGTTGGGATGCCATTTTTTCCTGAAATTCAAAACGCAGACGATCACGTTTACTGATGAGATGCAAGTGCCATCGCAACTCCGCAGATTGTCGAAAGGCATCTTTGAGGAGCTGGAAATGTTCCTCTTCAACATCTTTAATAGGGTCTTTGTCAAAGCGAACAAGCGAGGCCCATCGAAGGGATTGAAGATCGCGCAGGCCGCCAGGGCCGCGTTTTAGCTCCGGTTCTAAGAGATAAATCGATCGGCCGAAGCGGTCACGGCGCTGTTCAAAACGCGTTATGAGTTGTCGAACAAAGGTCAGTCCCTCATCTTGTTTTCGAAGAAAGTTGCGTGCTTTTTTACGAAGATCGCTTGCCTGGTCCGAAAAAGCGGGCTCCAAGGCTCGGCAATCGAGGTAGGCGACGGCGACCTCAACAGAGTCTTCCATCGAGAGTTGGAGTTGGGAATGGTTTCGAACGGCGTGCCCAACCTTGAGTCGTGCGTCTCTGAGGACCATGAGAAAAGCTGCGATCTCTTCGTCATGTTTGAAGGGATCTCTGCAATGGAAAACGATATCGATATCGGAATAGGGAAAGAGTTCTCCTCGCCCAAAGCCGCCCACAGAAAAAAGGTGGACTTCCTTATTTGTTCTTATTTGCGTCCATAATTGGAGGATGAATTGTTCACTAAGTTTACTAAAGTCTGATAGGTGGGTGAGGATATCGGTATAGGGGCGGAGGAAAAAATTCCTCCGCATTTGAGTAAACTTTTCGATCCAAGTTTGGTACATAATCAGCGTTCTAACATTAAAGCCAGAAATGAAATTACCCCGTCTAAATTCGAATGTCGATATGCCATCTGGTATTCTCAAAGCCGAACCGGAGGACTTTCTCGTTGAGGAAATTGCGACCTACTTGCCTTCAGGGGAAGGGGAACATCTTTATTTATGGATAGAAAAGCGAGATGTTTCGGCGCTGGAATTAATGAGACGCCTCTCTCGAAATTTGGGTGTGAGCCGCAATCAAATCGGAATGGCGGGCATGAAGGACAGACGGGCGATAACCCGCCAATGGGTAAGCATACCGGCGAGTAAGAATGTAGATTTCGACGCGGACCTGCGCGGAAATCTCGATGAGGATATTAAAATTCTCGATCAAAAACGGCATCAGAATAAATTAAAAACGGGGCATTTAAAGGGCAACACCTTTACCATTTTTGTGCGAAAGGTATCGGTCGAAAAGCAGGTGATGCAAGCCGCTGTCGATCGGCTCAACCAGAGCGGCATTCCGAATTTTTATGGATCCCAGCGCTTTGGTAATGATAACTCGACGCTTGAGATGGGACGAAAATTTCTTCTAAGAGAAGAATACATCCGCGAAAAAAGGATGCGCCGGTTCGCCTTGAGCGCGATTCAAAGTGCGGTGTTCAATCAAGTGTTGGGCCAACGCATCGAAATAGGGGCCTTCGAACGCGCCTTGGATGGCGATATCTTCGCCCAAGTTAAAGATGGTGGCGCAAAAAAATGTGCGCTTGAATCTATTGAGGCCGACACCCAACGCATGCAAGACAAACAATGTCTACCCACGGGTCCGATGCCTGGTACGAAAATGACGCGGGCGTTGGGAGAGGTCGGGAGAATGGAAGATAAGGCGATGAAGGAAGTCGGTATAGATTGGGATGATTTTCTTGGTCTGGAAAAAATCGCGCGGGGAACGCGACGCCATCTGATTTGCCAGCCCTTGTCTCCCATCACATTTATAATGCGAGATGAAGGGATAGAATTCACTTTTTCCCTTCCCTCAGGGTGTTACGCTACGGTAGCGTTAGCGCAATTGATTCAATTTCAAGATGATTAAGGATGGCTAT
>Ga0256840_1001513_pt1 | contig 21717 bp, 24 predicted proteins | sample 355202metaG_FD_185969 | JGI IMG/M metagenome (GOLD analysis project Ga0256840, IMG submission 185969) | Hydrothermal vent microbial communities from Mid Atlantic Ridge, Atlantic Ocean - 355-202 | ecosystem: Environmental > Aquatic > Marine > Hydrothermal vents | place: Atlantic Ocean: Mid...
AAGATTTTTAGCAGTCATATTGGAAGAGATGTGAAGGCTGGTGAAATTGTTGATTGCGATATCGATATGATCATCGGCAACGATATAACTACGCCTATCTCTATAAGAGCCTTTGAAGAATCGGGCGCAACAAAACTTGCCAAACCCGATAATTTCTCAATAGTTATGGACCATTTTATACCTGCAAAGGATATAGCAAGCGCCAATCAAGCAAAAATCAGCAGAGACTTTGCATATAAGCACAACTTAAAACTCTTTTTTGATGAAAAAGATATGGGCATAGAACATGCTTTGTTGCCTGAAAAAGGGCTGGTTTTACCCGGCGATGTTATCATAGGTGCCGATTCGCATACATGCACACACGGTGCCTTGGGAGCTTTTTCTACCGGTATGGGATCAACTGACCTTGCATATGCTATGGTAACAGGTAAAAATTGGTTTAAGATACCCGAAGCCATAAAAGTCATACTAAAAGGCAAACCGGCAGCTGGAATTTATGGAAAAGATATCATTTTGGAGATTATCAGGATACTTGGAGTTGATGGAGCTTTATATAAAACCCTTGAATTTACCGGAGACGCCTTAGAGCATCTTGACATGGATGATAGATTTTCAATGTGCAATATGGCTATAGAAGCTGGGGCAAAAAACGGCATAATCGCAGCTGATGATATTACAAAAGAGTTTTTAAAAGATAAAGAGTTAAGAGAAGAGCCAAAGTATTTTTATAGTGATGAGGATGCTGTGTACTTAAAAACAATAACTATAGATGTTGAGACTCTCTCTCCTGTAGTGGCTTATCCACATCTTCCATCAAACGGCAAAAGCATAGAGACGGCAGTAAAAGATGATATAAAAATTGATCAGGTTTTTATAGGAAGTTGTACCAATGGAAGACTCGAGGATTTGAGAATTGCTGCTAAAATATTAAAAGGCAAAAAGGTAGCAAGACAGACAAGAATGATAATAACACCTGCCACTAACAAAATAGCATTACAAGCCCAAAAGGAGGGACTAACAGATATATTTGCTGAAGCTGGAGCAGTTTTTAGCAACCCAACTTGTGGTGCATGTCTAGGAGGATACATGGGAATACTAGGCGAAGGGGAAAAGTGTATCTCCACCACCAATAGAAATTTTATAGGCAGAATGGGAGATAGAACAAGTGAAATATATCTTGCCAATTCAGCCGTAGCAGCAGCAAGTGCAGTTGCGGGAAAAATAGCCGATCCAAGAGACCTATAATGGAAGGAGAATCGAGACACAACGATATAGCCTGCGTTATCTTTGCAGGCGGTAAAAGCTCAAGAATGGGTAGAGACAAAGCCCTCCTTCCTTTTGGGGGTTTTGATACCTTGACAGAATTTCAATATCAGAAATTTAAGCCCTATTTTGACAATATTTACATAAGCACAAAGGAGCGGGATAAATTTAACTTTGACGCTGATTTTATCGAAGATGTGCCATTTTATGATAAAGATAGCGGAGAGCTAATTTTTTCACCGGCAGTAGCAATGTATAGTGTATTTGAAAAGATAGGGGCTGACAAAATCTTTGCTGTAAGCGTAGATACTCCATTTTTTGATATAGAACATTTTAATAAACTAAAGAGTGCTGATAATGAAGCTTTTGATATCATAGCTTCAAGAAATAGAAATGATATCCAACCACTCTGCTCTATTTACAAAAAAAGTTGCAAAGATGAACTTCTAAAGATGATTGAACAGGATGTGCACAAGATAAGGATATTGACCAAAAATCTTAATACATTTTATGTCGATTTTAATGAAGATAAAGCTTTTTTAAATATGAATAATCCCCAAGACTATAAAGAAGGACTAAAGGAACTAGCCAAATGATAAGACATATAGTATTTTTTAAACTAAAGAACAATAGCCAAGAGAATAAGCAAAAGGTAAAAAATATCATTGAGCCTTTAAAAGAAAAGATTGATGTCATTAGGTTTTATCAGGTGGGTATCAATTTTTCCAGTGAAGATAGAGCCTATGATTTGGCTCTTGTAAGTGATTTTGACACACAAGAAGAACTTTATAGATATGCGAAACACCCAGAACATTTAAAAGTTATAGAGCAGTTAAAACAAGAAGGTATACAGACAAAAGTTGTTGATTTTGAGTATTAACTTAGGATAATTTCTAAATGATATTATCTAGCCAACCGACAAGATCTCTACTTAACTTCAGGCTTGCTTTATTAAAGGCCTTGACGGCATAAAAGGCATTTGTTTTATAAACAGGAGATGTAATAGTAAATGCTTTTTGCGCCAATAATTGCCCATTGTCATTAGTTAAATAGAATATGACACTTATTTTTACAAAACTCTTTTTTCCATGAATTATCTGATAAAAATCAATGATATCACTTTTTAATATATACTTTGAATTAATATTTTCATCATAATAGATTACATTTTGGCATATCTGCCTCTGTTTTAAAACATTATAAAAAAGTTTACTTAGCATTTGGTTTGGTGTTTCATACCACTTACTTAAATAGTAACTGTTTTTTTCAAAGCCCTTTATATATATAATATTTTTTGTCATAATTTCATTGCTACTTTGGGGAAAGGTTACCTTTAAGCTCTTGCAGTTATTATCTGCGACATGTTTTTGCACCTCAAAAGTAGGAGTAATAGTATATTTTTTAACCGGAGGTAGTACTTTATTGCTACATCCTGTTAAAAATAATAAAATAGCTACTAAAAAATAGTTTTTCATGGTAATTTCTCTCCCGGTCCAAGGTTTGGTTTTTGACTTTTAAACAACAAATCGCTTGGTGAGTTTTTTAACTTCTCTAAAGTCTCCTCACTGCTGTTTAATAATATCTTTAGCTCTCTTATTGCACTATTTATCTGCTCTAGTGTTGGTTTTGTAATCTTTTTTATATCATAATCACCGCTTTTTAAGCCCAAGATAATATCTTCTATCAAAATATTTGCTTTTTTCGAAGTTGAGTTTATCTGCTCCATTAGGTTATCTATCTTTGTTTGAGTAATCTCCTTTATTGTATCGGACATATTTTTAAATGCATCCGAGGATGACGCTATCTTGCTTGATGTATTTTTTATGTTATCTGTCAGTGAGTTTATATCTCTTTCTATCTTCAAAAAGTTTCTAATAGCCGCTGATATATCATTTTTAGAGTCAGATAAACTTTTAGTTATTTCTTTGGTATTTTCAATAGTCTCAGATATGTTTTGTATATTTTTATCATTTAACAACTTATCTATCTTGTCTAAAGTTACTGATACTTTTGCGGTTATATCCGTAAGAGTCGTATCGAGCCTGCTATAAAGCGATGGTTTAGTCTTTAGCACAGGTATTTCATCCTCTTTTTGCTTTAAAAGAGGCGCATTTGCCTTGCCGCCTGTCAACTCTATATAGGCTAATCCGGTCAGTCCGAAATACTTTAACTCCGCTAACATTCCTTTGGTTACGGGAGTTCCTTTGTTGACTTTTAAAAGGATTATTATCTCTTTTGGATTTTTTGGGTTGATTTTAATACTCGCAACTGATCCGACATCTACCCCCCTGTATTTAACAGAAGCATCCACACTAAGGCCGGATACTGACTCATCTGTATACACCCTATAATAATCATACTCTTTATCAAACCCATACTTTCCAAGCCAAAAGGCGAAGAGAATGATACCCGCACTAAAAAGCAGTACAAAAAAACCTACGATCGCATAATTTGTTTTACTATCCATTTTTACTTCTCAGCCTTCCTCTTTTTCCTCTAAAAAATTTATCTACCCAGATATTATCGGTAGCAAGAACCTCACTTAGTGTTCCTTCCGCTACTACTTTTTTATCTGCTAAAAGTGCCAACCTGTCAACTATATTCCAAACCGTATCCAAATCATGTGTTACCATTACAACGCTAAAGCCAAGCATGTTTCTAAGTTTGTAAAGCATATCATCAAAATCTTGGGCACCGACAGGATCCAAACCGCTTGTCGGCTCATCTAAAAAAAGTATCTTTGGGTCCATTACCAAAGCCCTTGCCAAAGCAACTCTTTTTATCATCCCGCCGCTTAGCTCACTCGGATACAATGACAAGACATCCATCTTTAGCCCGACAAGTTCAATTTTAAGCTTTATTATATCATCTCTTGTCTTTTGAGGCAATTTAGTATACTCTTTTAGAAGGAGATCGATATTTTCCCTAACACTTAACGAAGAAAAAAGCGCGCCGCTTTGAAACAAAACACCCCAATTATGCTTTAGAAAAAGCGCATCTTCTTTTGAAATATTGATAACATCTTTATTGAGAATTTTTATAGAGCCACTTTGCGGCTTTAAAAGCATAATCATTTCGTTTAAAAGAGTCGATTTGCCACTTCCGCTACCTCCTAAAAGTCCGTATATCTCCCTCTCTCCTACGCTTAAACTTACATGGTCATGAACAATTTTTTGACCAAACTTTGTAACTATATCTTGCACCTCAACAATATTTTTGCTCATCATACACCCAGCTTTGTAAATATGACCGAAAAGAGCGCATCACAGGCAATTACTAAAAATATTGCATTTACGACGCTTATTGTCGTATATCTTCCTATGCTCTCTGTGTTGTTTTTAACCTGAAGCCCTCTAAAGCAGCCGATACCTGCGATCAAGAGTGCAAAAACAGGCCCTTTGGATATCCCTATCCAAAAGTGTTTTGCTCCAAGCACATTTTGTAATCTTCCTACAAACTCACCATAAGATATATCTATCTGATAATTTGAAACGACCATTCCACCAAATATACCTACCATATCAGCAAAAAATATCATAAGGGGCATAGCCACCATAAGAGCGATAATTCTAGGCAGCACTATAAATTCGAAGAGATTAAAACCCATTGTCTTCATTGCATCTAATTCTCTTGTTATTTTCATTGCACCAATTTGTGCCGTATATGACGAGCCGCTTCTACCGGCTACAACTATAGCTGTTATCAGCGGGGCTAACTCTCTGGTTAAGGATATACCTATCATATCTACAATAAAAATATTTGCGCCAAATTTTTGTAGCTGTACGGCACTTTGGTAGGCAACAACAACTCCGACCAAAAAAGATGTCAATGCAATAATAGGAAGAGCGTTCACTCCGGCATTTTCGATCCCTTTTACTATGGCTTGCCATCTAATCCTTTTCGGGTGGGTCAAATAGAGTATAAATGATTCGAAAACTTCTCCTACAAATACAACATAAAGCCAAATATCCTGCAATAAGCCTATAAAATATTTTCCTGTTTTTTCTATAAAATTCAACCTCTTTACGGTTATCGGCTTTCCTCTCTCTTTTGCTATGGATGAGTAGATAAAATCTACAAATTTTTTCTGGGTATCGTTCTCATTAAGCAAGATAACATTTTTACCTTCTTTACTCAAGCTCTCTTTTATCTCATAAAGTATAATCGCACCGGCGGTATCTATCCCTTTTAGCTTGGATAAATCTATCTCAATATTTTGAAAATTCTTTACTTCTTGCTTAAGAGTTTCTACTTGTGATAGTATCTCTTTTGAGAAGTACATATTCCAGTTTTCTGTTATCTCGATAGTAAACAAATCTCTGTTTTTAATCAATTTAAAATATTGCATAAGATATTATACCATACAAATATGATAAAATAATAAGTAAAAAAGTAGGCACAAAGGATAGCTTGGATGAAACTAACACATTTGGATGAAAAAGATAGACCCAAGATGGTGGATGTCTCTCCCAAAGAGGAGAGTTTTAGGGTAGCAAGAGCTAGCGGGATCATACAAATGAGTAGAGATGCTTATGAGATGATAGTACAGAACAAAACAAAAAAAGGTCCCGTTTTGCAAACTGCCGTTATAGCCTCGATAATGGGAGCCAAACAGACAAGTTCACTTATACCTATGTGTCATCCATTGATGCTAACATCATTAAATTGCGATATAGAGGAGTTACCTGAACTGCCGGGTTTCAAGCTAACTCTAACGGCAAAACTAACAGGCAAAACCGGTGTCGAAATGGAAGCACTAACAGGTGTTAGTATAGGCTTATTGACCATATATGACATGGCAAAAGCTATCGACAAATCAATGGTGATAAAAGATATAATGCTGGAGGAAAAAAGTGGCGGAAAAAGCGGACACTTCATTAGAAAATCTTGATAAGGAGTTGGGGCTTGACTACCCTTGTAACTGGGAGTATAAAGTTATAACTGATAGCTCTGATAACTTAAAAGAGTCTATAAAAGAACTGATGGGGGACAGAAACTACAAACTTCAATTTTCCAAAAAGAGTAAAAACGCAAAATATGATAGTTATATTTTATCTCTTATGGTATTTAGCGATGATGACAGAATTGGGATATATGAGTCTTTAAAAAAAGATAAAAATATAAAGATAATAATCTAAAGGATCTTAAATGCACACTTTAAAAGAGGAATTTTTAAATGGATTGGGAGAAACAAAAGAGGTAGACAAGGTTGAACAAAAAGTTAAAAATGCAAGTTTTACAATAACGCAAAAAAAGATACAAAGATTGAAAGATATCAAAAAGAAAAAAGAGAGAGTGATAGAACTTATCAAAAATTATATCAAATTTTTAGAAGAGTTAAACTTGGAAAATATAAATACTATTTCTGCTGTTATAGATGGCTCTTTGCAAGCTTTTTCAAAGGAGAAAGAAGAGGATATATATAGTAAAATTGCAACTATAAGCAGACTTGAAAATGAGATAGAAGAGGAGAAAGAGTTTCTAAAAAATGAGCTCGAAGATCTTTATAATAGCCTAGAAAAGATATCGATAAATTTAGACACTACTTCTACTAAATATCTTGAAAGTGCTATAAAGGACACAAAATTAAATGAATTGCTTTTGTTGGGTATATTAAAAGAGACAACCGAAGAGGCTATATTAACAGCTATAGAAAATCAAAAAAATTCAGAAGAGACGATAAGCCAAATAACTCAAAACCTGATATACCAATCTATAGATACGAGTGATTTTAGTAAGGATAGACTGCTTGAAGCTTCAAAAAGCATCCTTGAAACTGCCGTAAATATAGCTGATGCTTATCAATCTATGGCAAAAGAGATACTAAGAGGCGTAACATACGGAACAAAAAAAGGGATAGAGAAAAGTATCAAAAACTACAATCAAACATTGGAGTTTTTGCCTGATGAGATAAGAGACATACAAGAAGAAAAAATGCTTTTTGAGGGTTTAAATATCATAGATCTAAACGGAGAATATATGGAACTCTTAAAAAAAGAGGCTAAAAAATCAACAGGTATATCCAAATCTATACTTGAAGAGATTATAATCGATATGGATAAATCTCTAACTAAATTGATTAAAATAACAGTTGACACAAAGGAAAATATCCTAAAAAAGATAGAGAAATTAAAAGAGAGTCCTAAAGTAAATGATTTTAAACAAAAAGTGCTATCAAAAATCTCTGAATTCAAACTAGAAAACAGGATAAAAAAAGAGGATATAGAAAAAGTTACTAATGAGTCAAAAAAACTGGGTATCAGAGCATGGGAAATTGCAAAAAATGCACTTGATAATGCAATTAAAAACAGTAAAAATTCTCTATCAAATAATGAAAAAGATGACTCTAAAAAAGAATAATTATTAACTACATATAATTTTATATTATTAATTATATCTTTTATTGACAAGATATGTTACATATTGTAAAATTGGCAAAATAATGAACATTAAAAGGAAAATTGTGAAAGATTATAAAAGTATGTTAAAAGAGTATAACCTAAAAGCAACGCCACAAAGAATGTATATGATCGGTGAAATTGAAAAAAGCGGACATATCGATATAGATAATCTATATGAATCATTACAGACATTTTTTCCCTATATCTCTCTTGCAACGGTTTATAAAAATATCAACTCAATGGTTGACAATGGTTTTTTAACCGAGGTTAAAATCCCTCATCAAAAGTCAAGGTACGAACTGACCAAAGAGTCACATGCACATCTTTTTTGTAAAGAGTGCGGAAAACTTGAGGATATTTATATAGATACCAGTATGCTTTTTGATGCTGCCTCAAAAGAGTCAGGATATAGGATAACTGATACACTGGTTACATTTGAAGGTATTTGTAAAGAGTGTCAGGCAAAAGATAGATAAAGAGAGGGTAAGTTTAATTACCCTCCAAGATATTTTTTTCTAACTTCATCATTTCCAAGAAGTGCTTTTGCATCATCTTCAAGCGCTATTTCACCATTTTCCAAAACATAAGCATAGTCAGCAATACGTAGGGCTGCAAAGGCATTTTGCTCAATTAGTAAGATGGTAATACTCTCTTTAAGTCTCTCTATAACCTCAAAAAGTTCTCCAACAATTTTAGGAGCTAGTCCTAGGCTAGGTTCATCAAGCATCAAAAGCTTTGTTTCACTCATTAAAGCTCGGGCAATTGCTAACATCTGCTGTTCACCACCACTCATTGTTCCGGCTAATTGATCTTTTCTACTTGCAAGTCTTGGAAATATCTCATACATCTCATCTCTGAGTTTTTCAAAGTTTTCATCATTGTTAAATGCACCCATTCTTAGGTTTTCATCAACCGTTAGATTTATAAATACCCTTCTTCCCTCAGGAACCAAAGAGATACCTCTTCTTACAATCTCATGGGTTTTTAATTTGGCAATATCTACACCAAAATAGTCAACCACACCCTTTTTCTTTACACTATTAACTATAGCATTAAGCGTAGATGTTTTGCCGGCACCATTTGAGCCGATAAGAGTTACGATTTGTCCCTCTTTTACACTAAAGCTTATATTTCTAACCGCAGCGATAACTCCATAATAAACTTCTAAATTTTTAACTTTAAGCATTTACAAAATCTCCTAAATAAGCTGCTATAACCTTTTTATCGACTATCGCATCAGCCGGTTTTCCTTCAAAGATCTCTTCTCCGTAATCTAGCACTAAAACTTTATCGCACATGTTATTTACAAACTTCATATCATGCTCTATCAACAATACGGTCAAGCCGTACTCCTCTTTTATATTTCTTATGATATTGGAGAGATCTTCAGTTTCTATCGGATTCATACCGGCAGCCGGCTCATCAAGCAGAAGCAGTTTGGGTTCAGTTGCCAAAGCTCTGGCTATCTCTACTTTTCTTTGATTACCATAACTAAGAGCTGTAGCAAAGTTATCTGCATACTCGGCGATCCCAAATCTCTCTAAAATTTCCATAGCAGCTTTTTTAATCCTTCTCTCATTTAAAAAGTATCTTGGCAGTCTTAAAATTGACTCTGCAAAAGTATAATTTATCTGATTATGAAATCCGATGAGAACATTATCCAATACTGTCATACTCTTAAAAAGTCTTATATTTTGAAATGTTCTGGCAATTCCTTTTTGCACTATCAAGTTCGGTTTAATCCCCGAGATGGACTCGTGCAGAAAATAGACCTCACCTTCGGTCTGCTGATAGTTTCCCGTTATTATATTGAAAATCGTTGTTTTACCTGCTCCATTTGGCCCAATAAGGCCAAAAATTTCACCTGATTTTACTCCAAAACTTAAATTGTCTATGGCGGTAACTCCGCCAAACTTCATCGTAACATTTTTTACTTCCAGGATCATTTTTTTGTCCTTTTAAATATCTCTGTCAACTCTTTGTCTCCAAAGAGCCCCCTTCTTGCAAAAAGCATCATAACTATAAGCAGTATAGAAAAGACAACCATTCTAAGACCGGGGTGTGCTCCCGTATGATATCCAAAGATATCCATATCCTGATCTAAAAACCTTAGCCATTCTGTTCCACCCATTACAAGAATTGTGCCTAAAATTGTGCCGCTCATGCTACCAAGACCGCCTAAAACTATGATGATTAGTAGCTGAAATGTAAGTAAAAATGTAAACTGATCGGGAGAAATCGTTGTCAATATTGAAGCCATTAGCCCGCCGCCTATAGCTTCAAAAAATGCGCTTGTCATAAATGCAGATGTTTTCATCCAAAAAGTATTGATACCCATGGCCGTTGCAGCGTCTTCATCATCTCTTACAGCTTTCATTGCTCTTCCAAACTTTGAAAAAATGATATTGATCATAACTATGAATGTTATGATAGCTATAAAACCACACCAGTATAGATTAGCAACTGAAGGGATATCGTTTAACCCCATTGCACCATTTGTATAAGCAGGTTTGTTTATAGCAAAAATTCTAATAATAAAGCCAAATCCAAGAGTTACGATGGCTAGATAATCTCCTCTTACTCTAAAAACGGGAATAGAAAGTATAAAAGCTAGTGTAGCGGCAACAATACCGCTAATAATTAGAGCGGGTAAAAAAGATGCATGCATAGCCGTTACGATAGGTGCAGGATCAACAAGTGCAAACATATCACTCTTTTCACTTGCAGGTATTAAAAAAAGAGAGGTAACATAAGCCCCAATCGCAACAAAGCCGTTTGGCTCTAGAGAAAACTGTCCAGCAATACCATTGATAAGGTTGTAACTTAGTGCAAGGATCGCAAATATGGCGATATTGTTTAAAATACTTACGGTATAGGGATCAAAATGATTTTGTGCATACCATATAAACCATATAGCAGTGCCTAAAAAAAACAACTGCAAAAAATGTCTCTTTTCTATTATCATAAATACTCCTAAAATCTACTTCTATCTAAGTCTTGTCCCATAATTCCCGTAGGCTTAAAAAGTAGGACTAAGATCAAAAATACAAATGCGAATGCATCTTTATAACCACCGAGATCCGGCATAAATGCCACAACAACTATCTCTGTAAATCCTAATATAAAGCCGCCTACAACGGCGCCGGCAACACTTCCTATACCACCTAAAACCGCCGCTGCAAATGCTTTAAGCCCTACTATGATACCCATAAGAGGATCTATGGAAGGATAGCTTATAGCGTAAAATACGCCGCCTACAGCAGCTAGTGACGATCCAAGCGCAAAAACTATTGTTATAATAAAGTCTGCATTGATACCCATAAGTTTAACTGTCGGTATATCAAATGCCAAGGCTCTTATGGCCATACCATATTTCGTTTTATATAGTATCCAGAGGATTATCGCAAGCAAAAGTAGAGTAACTGTAGGAACGACAAAAACCATTATGGGCATAATAACATTGCCTATATGAATGGTTCCTGTTAAATAATCAGGCGCGCTAAAAGCTCTTGGAACTCCTCCAAATAAAACATTAAAAAGATTTTCCAAGAAGAAACTAACACCTATAGCAGTTATAAGAAGTGATATCTTCGGAGCATCTCGCAGAGGTTTATAAGCTATTTTATCAGTGAGTATTCCAACCAATGCAGCGCCTATGATAGCTATGATGACCGATAAAGTAAAAGGTACTCCATTGGCATGTGCTAAGTAGGCTATAAATGCGCCTACCATCATGATATCACCGTGAGCAAAGTTTATAAGCCTTAAAACTCCATAAACCATGGTGTAGCCGATAGCTATAAGCGCGTACATGCTCCCTAGACTAACGCCGTTAACCATTTGTTGCATAAAAGTTGAGAAATCCATGTTTTGCCTTATTTTTTGAAATTAAACTGTATAATACCCAATATTTCATAATTATTTTTTAAATTATATGTTTTTGGGCAAAAAATTATCAAATTTTGAGTAGTCATGTTTTTAAAGTGTAGAAAAGCCCACAGTTTGCGGGCTTTTTCTGTAAGTTTTATTATGGGTTAACAGTTGTTAAGTATGCAAATTTTCCATTTTTAACAACATTTACAACTGCGGACTTAACAGCATTTCCTTCTTTATCTATATTGATAACGCCTGTAATTCCATGATAGTTTTTTGTACCTCTTAAATTTTTATTGACGCACATTTTATCAGTTGGCGCTTTACCTGCATCTATACACTCGTTCATAGCTTTGAGAATCATGCCATATGCATCAGCTGCCAAAGCACCCATAGAATCTGCTGCTTTATGATATTTTGCATGGAAAGCTTTTACATATGCTTTAGCTTCTGGGCTTTTTGCAGCAGCCTCATTAAAGTGATCTGTATACATAAAGCCTTCTACCGCTTTACCACCAATTTTTATAAGTTCAGGAAATCCAGAACCATCACCGCCGATAAAAGGTGCTTTTACACCGACAGCTCTAGCTTGTCTTGCAAGAAGTGCACCCTCTGGATAGTACCCTGTAAAGTCTATAATATCCGGGTGAAGAGCTTTTATAGTTGAAACCTGAGCATTAAAATCTTTATCTCCAGAGTTGATAAATACTGTTTTTAAAACTTTTCCGCCACCTTTTTTGTAAGCCTTTTTAAAAGCTTTAGATAACCCGACTGAGTAATCTTGTTTCATATCGGTTACAACTACAGCTGTCTTGTAACCTTTACTAAGTGCATAATTGGCTGCAACGGCACCTTGGAATGGATCTATAAAACAAGCTCTTGTAACAAATTTTTTACCTTTGGTAACTCTTGGATTTGTTGAAGCATGAGTTATCATAGGTGTTTTGGCTTTTTCGGCAACAGGAGCCATAGCCATTGAATTTGAACTAGCAACTTCACCAAGGATGGCAGTTACATGGTTTTTATCTATAAGTCTTTTGGTTGCAGTCGCAGCCTCAACTTTATCTCCTCTGTCATCTAAGACTATCAACTTAACAGTGTCGCCATTTTTTAATTTGTGGTTTTGCGCATAGGCTATATCCAAACCGCCTTTACTTGTTTGACCAAAAGCTGCTATAGGACCGGTTAAAGGCAGAACAACTCCTATCTTAACCTCTTTAGCCATCAAGGCACCACTTACCAACATTGTAGCTGCTGCTATACTTAAAACTTTTTTCATTTATACTCCTTAAATTTTTTTTAAACTTACCTTGTCACCTTTATTGTACAAATATCAGGATGATAAGGTCAGTTTAAAATTAATGTTGTTTTAAACAATTCTTATGATACCAACTTGTAACTTTCATAAAACTTATAAAACTTTTTATTATAATACAATGATAAATTTTTATAAAAATATTACGATTTTACACATTTTTAGTGATAAATCCTCTTAAGCTATTATCCCTATTATACAGTATATCATCGCATAAAAAGGATATAGTCGATTTTGAAATATTGACATTTTTTATATTTTTTACTCTCTCAAGCCATTCAATGGGAAATGTTTTTAATCTATATATCAAAACATCCTTTTCGATAACACTTTTTTTATTTGCGATTTTCAAGATTTCGCCCCAGTTAAATTCTTCATTATATGAAAAACAGAAAAGATCAAATATATCCTTCTCTTCATCCCTGTCTATAATAGCTCCGATTTTATTGGTTAGTATATTTATCTTATTATCGATTTTTTTATTATCAATAATAATACTCTTTTTGTATCTATATACTCTATCATTCACAAAATCTATTTGCAATACTCCATCTACAACAAATCTATAAAAATCTCTTGATGAAACCTCTTTTCTTATATCATATCCGCTATCACTAATAAGCTCTACAATCTCTTTGATATCTTCACCAAAATGTTCTGCATTGTTTGCAAAAAAATCAAGATCATTAGAGTATCTTGCACCATAATAGAATCTGTGAAGAGCAGTTCCACCTGTTAGATAGAAATCATTTTCAAATGAAAAGACTACATCCAACACACTATCTTGTATCTTATAGAGCTCTTTATAGTCTACAATTTTTTCCACTCTAACTCTTTAATTTTTATATTTTCATCCAAAAGGAGTGATTTTATGATTTGTATATGTCGTTGGGTATATTTTTTATTGTATGTTATCTTAAAATCAGATAAAAAATCCCTGATTTGTTTTTTGGAGAAGATCTCCAAGTCAAGCAATTTATCTTGTGAATTGTAGATAATTTTGGAAAACAACTTTTTTAGCTCTCTCTCATTGCCACTATCGATGATATTGGCTAATTTATCCTTATCAATATTTGAGTCCCAAAAACACTCCTTTAGCACCCTATCATACTCTATCATTGGCAACTCCTCATAAATTTTGAAAAACCAGGATCAAAAATAACGACTCTTCTTTATACTACTGACAACCTAAGCACTCCATACTTCTATCTTCTATACCTTCACTCTCTTTTACCGCTTCAGGTGACTGGCTTCTTAGATAGTATGTGGATTTAACACCGAGCCTCCAAGCAAGAGAGTAGATCTCATTGAGGTATTTGCCACTAGCTTTATCGAGAGTTATAAAGATATTGAGACTTTGTCCCTGATCTATCCACTTTTGCCTAATAGCCCCGGCTTTAATAATAAGCCTTTGATCAAGTTCATAAGCAGGGGTGTAGTAGCTCCAGGTGTCCGGACTAAGATTTGGAACGACTACGGGGATAAGTCCGCTAAGATTCTCTTCATACCATTTTCTTTTATATACAGGCTCTATAGTTTGAGTAGTTCCGACAAGTATAGATATCGAGCTTGTTGGCGCTATCGCCATAAGATATCCATTTCTAAGGCCTACTTTTTTAACCTTCTCTTTTAGCTTTTGCCAGTCATATATATAGCCAAAAAGCCCTCCTCTATCAGTTAGCTTTTTAACCTCTTCGTTGGCTATATCTATAGGGAAAATCCCCTTAGACCATTTTGAGCCTTCAAATTTAGGATATTTGCCTTTTTCTATGGCAAGGTTTGCGGAAGCGCTAATGGCATTATAGCTGACCATCTCCATTGTTTCATCTATCTTCATAAAATGTTCATAGCTCCCCCACTCTATACCTGCTTCAGCCAACATTTGAGCTTCACCCATAACCCCAAGCCCTATAGATCTTGTCTCAAGGTTTGTCTTTTTTACCTTTGCAAGCGGGTAAAAGTTCAGGTCAATTACATTATCAAGCATCCTGATCGCTATCGGTATAACTCTCTCAAAATCCTCTTTTTTGTTTATTTTTGAAAGATTTATGCTAGCAAGATTACAAACTGCGGTCTTTCCATCATACTTCTCTTTTTCAACTATAAAAATCTTTTTTCCATCAATAGTATCCAGTGCTGTTATCTTTTTTGCTTTTTTAACAATACCGCTATCAACTCTAACCTCATTCTCTTCCTCAAAAAGTGCAAAAGTTCCATCTTCAAATTGAACTTTTATCTTGTAGTGATTAGCATCTGTATTTTGGAAGATTTCAGTGCAAAGGTTGCTACTTCTTATAACCCCCTCATGATCATTTGGATTGACCCTATTTGCATTGTCTTTAAAACATAAAAATGGAGTTCCTGTCTCAAAATAACTCAAAAGTATCTTTTTCCATAACTCTTTTGCTCTTATATGCTCTTTTGTTATATTCTCATCATTTTCATACTCGATAAATCTTTTCTCAAACTCTTCTCCGTAAAGATTGGGCAAATCAGGAGTATCAAAAGGGTCAAAAAGCGTCCAAAGTTCGTCGTTTGCCACTCTTTTCATAAAAAGATCATTTATCCAAAGCGCGGGGAATAGATCGTGCGCTCTTCTTCTCTCTTCTCCCGAGTTTTTTCTAAGGTCTAAAAAGTCTGATATATCAATATGCCAAGGCTCTACATATACAGCGATAGCTCCTTTTCTGGTTCCTAACTGATCAACGGCAATGGCTATATCGTTTGTTATCTTCAAAAACGGCACTATACCTCCGGCAGCATTTTTGTGTCCATCGATCTGACCACCCATTCCTCTGACTTGATTCCAATCCCATCCGATACCGCCTCCAAATTTACTCAAAAGTGCCATCTCTTTAAAACTGTCGAAAATACCCTCTATATTGTCGGGTGTACTTCCGATATAACAAGAGCTTAATTGATGTCTTGGTGTCCTTGCATTTGATAGTGTAGGAGTAGCCAGCATCACCTCAAACTTACTAATAAGGTCATAAAATCTTTTTGCCCATGTCATTGGTTCAAACTCATTTTGAGCCAAGAACATAGCTATCGCCATAAACATATGCTGTGGCAACTCTATAGGCTCACCTTTTCTGTTTTTTATGAGGTATCTATCATATAGTGTTTTTATGCCGAGATAGGTAAACTGCAAATCTCTTTCACAGTCGATATAGTCATTTAACTCATCGAGATCGTACTTCTCTTTGAGTCCGGGAACGATCCTACCCTCTTTCTCGCCTCTTTCAAAATAGTCTCTTAGGTGAGTATAGCCATTAAATCCGCTAACTTTATGATACAAATCATACAAAAAGAGCCTTGCAGCCACAAAAGTCCAGTTAGGTCTATCTATATCTATCTTATCAACTGCAGTTTTTATAAGAGTTTGTTGTATCTCTTCAGTTGTGATACCATCTCTAAAGTGAAGCTTTGCATCAACTTCAAGCTCACTTTGAGAGATATTTTCTATCCCCTTGGTTGCGCTTGTTGTGTATTTTTGTATCTTGCTGATATCCAATTTTTCGATTCGACCGTTTCTTTTTACTACAGTTAGCATCCTATTTCTCTCCTCCTTGCCTCTACTCCTCTGCTCCTAACCACCTTCTCCCCCTTTATTTAAAGACTCTATCAAAAATTTTATCTGCATTTTTAGTGTAATAACTATAGTCAAAACACTCTCTTATCTCTTTTTCACTAAGCTTTTCTCTTAGCTCCTTATCATCTAGTAGGCACTCTAAAAAGAGACTATCGCCACTCTCATTTAAAGCCGATTTTCCTTTTTGTAGATCTTTCCAAACCCTCATGGCATTTCTCTGAACGATTTTATAAGCATCTTCTCTGCTTACACCTTTTTTTGGAAGTTCCAAAAGAACTCTTTGTGAAAAAACAAGCCCTCCGGTTAGATTTAGATTTTTCATCATATTTTCAGGATATACAACTAGATTTTTAACTATTCCATTAAGTCTGTGTAGCATAAAATCAGTAGTGATAAAACCATCAGGGAGTATAAATCTCTCAACGGAGCTGTGACTTATATCTCTCTCGTGCCAAAGCGCAACATTTTCCATAGCCGGCATCGCATAACTTCTTATAACCCTGCAAAGCCCTGTTACATTTTCGCTTAGGACCGGATTTCTTTTGTGCGGCATTGCGGAGCTGCCTTTCTGCCCCTCACTAAAAAACTCTTCAGCCTCGTAAACCTCTGTCCTTTGATAATGCCTAACGGCAACTGCGATCTTTTCACATGATGATGCCAAAAGCGCCAAAGCATTCATAAGGTTTGCATACCTATCTCTTTGTATCACTTGATTTGATACAGGGGCCGGCTTTAGTCCCAACTCTTTACAAACCAGCTCTTCAAGCTCTATGGGAGAGTGTGCTATATTGCCCATAGCGCCACTTATCTGTCCGACAGAGATATATTCTAAAGCTTGCTCTAAATTTTTTAGATTTCTTTTTATCTCATCATACCAAACTGCTAGCACTAGACCAAAAGTGATAGGCTCCCCATGTATGCCGTGACTTCTGCCGACCATCAATGTCATCTTATGCTCATACGCTCTTTGTTTTATAGAGTCCATTAACATCTTCACATCTTCAATGATCAGCTCTAGCGACTCTTTCATCTGAAGTGCAACCGCAGTATCTATACAGTCGCTGCTGGTCATACCGTAGTGGACCCATCTACTCTCTTCTCCTAGATTTTCTGATACGCTAGTAAGAAATGCTATCACATCATGCTTGGTAACTTTCTCTATCTCATCTATTCTTTTTACATCAAATTTAGCATTTTTTAAAATCTTTTCGCAATCGCTATCAGGCACCAAGCCGAGTTTGTTCCAGCCTTTGACAACCGCTTTTTCCACTTTAAGCCATGCATTGTATTTAGCCTCAACACTCCACTTGTTTTTCATCTCTTCTCTGGCGTATCTTTCTACCATGATTTGCATTATCCTTTTCAAATAGATATTGAGCACCGCGTTTCAAAACAGTTATATTTTAAGTTTTTTATTACAACGAGTGCTATAAATATTATATGATTTTACAAAAAATTTGCTTTTATCTCTATAAATTTGATATATTATCGTTTTTTATATCACTATATATATCAAAAAGTATCAAATTTTAGGGAGAACATGGCGTTTAAAAAAATTACAAAAGATATAAAATCTCCAACAAAAGCTTTTAGAGTTGTTATGGATATGTTAGCTTGTGATATGAGAACTGCACAGCGATACATAGACAAACAGAGACTTTTTTGTAATGGAAAGGTTGTTAGTCAAAAAAGCAATTTTCTAACTGGAGCTGTTTCTCTTGTTATCTTCTCTCCAAATACGAAAGGCTTAAAGCCTATATTTGAGACAAAAGATTTTGCACTTTTTGACAAACCGTCCGGTCTGTTAGTTCATCCTAAAAATAGAAATACAGCTTATTCACTAACAGATGAAGTCAAATATCTTTATGGAGATAACGCCAATATTGTCCATAGAATTGACAAAGAAACAAGTGGGTTAGTGTTAGCGGCAAAACACAGAGAGGCAGAGATTTTCTTAAAAAACTCATTTCAAGACAAAAACATAAACAAAGGCTACAATGCTTTAGTCAAAGGAAAAATAGTTAAAGATATATTTATAGATGCTCCTATAAAAATAAACAGAGACTATTCAAAAATCAAGATAAAAGTATTTATAGATGACAGTGGCAGAGAGGCAAAAACCATCATCAAGCCGATAGAATATTTTAAAAGTAATGATACAACTCTTGTAGAAGCTATCCCGCTCACCGGAAGACAACATCAGATAAGAGTTCATTTGTTTCATGTGAAACATCCAATAGTAGGCGATCCAATTTATGGAGTAGATTTTCAAACTGCTTCAGACTATCTTGATGGAAAATTATCAAAAGATCAAAGGATAAAACTTACCGGAGCAAAGAGGTTAATGCTACATGCCAAATGGATAGAGTTTAACTATAAAAACAGATACAAACTCTACTCACGATCCTCTTTTTGAGTAATAACCTTTATAATCCCCCCCACGCCAACTACAACAACTATGCTTATAAGCACAACTTCTGCCCAATCAACCGCACTAAAACCACTCATCTATATCCTTTCTTAATTCATCACCTAAAATCGTTATTTCCTATTGATATACTAACTCTTATTTCTTCACCTTAAAATCCATTCCGCTTACAAACTTCTACAAAACGGATTCAGGGTGGCTACCCCAATATCAAAGATTTTGACCCTATCGCTGCATATGTTTTACAGAAGTTTAAATCTCCATTCTATCCTTTACACCTTTACTCCTATACACCTTTGCACCTTCCCCATTTTATCACTTATTTGTGCCAACTTTGTTGACATGGGGGTTTAATTCTTAATTCTTAACTCTTAATTCTTAATTTCTCATAAAGTTGCCCACAAGCTGCCGATATATCTAGTCCCTTTGACTCTCTGATAGTGCAAGTTATGCCATGATCTCTCAAATATGACTGAAATTTTTTCATATCATCTTCACTTGGCCTTTTAAAAGGTGAGCCTGGATATGGGTTAAAGTATATAAGGTTGACCTTGGCTTTTATACCATGCAAGAGTTTTACCAATTTTTTTGCACTTTTTATGTCTTCGTTCATACCTTTGATAACCAAATATTCAAACATAACTCTTTTTCTGGTATCAATAGGAAAATTTCTTACCGCTTCTAAGATTGATGCTATATTATATGCTTTATTGATCGGCATAAGCTTTTCCCTCAGCTCATCGTCAACTGCGTGCAAAGATATAGCAAGCAATACTCCTAATTCCATCTCTCCTAGTTTTTTTATCTGATGAGAAAGACCGCTTGTAGATATCGTTTGCCTTCTTGGTGATATGCTTAATCCATCAGGATCGGAAAAAATCTTTACAGCCTTGACTACATTTTCCAGATTGTCTAGCGGTTCTCCCATGCCCATAAAAACTATATTGACTCTTTTATTTGATGGTATATTGTTATCTTTTTTTATCAAGAGAACCTGTCCAACTATCTCACTGGCAGATAAATTCTTTTTAAATCCCTCTTTTGCAGTCAAGCAAAATGCACAACCTATTTTGCAACCGACTTGAGATGATATACAGATAGTATATTTTGAACTTTGTACTATTTTGCCCACTTCATCTTTTATCTCTTTTTTCATTGGCAGCAAAACCGCCTCCATACTCAAGCCATCTTTTAAACCGAAAAGATATTTTATACTGCCATCACTGCTCTCTTCTTTGGAGATAATTTTAAGTGGATTTATAGAGTATTTATTTTTAAGCTCTTCTCTTAAAGCAAAAGGCAGGTTTTTCATCTCATCGTAACTATCTACATACTTTTGGTAAAGCCAACCGTACAACTGTTTTGCTCTAAAAGCAGGTTTGATAATCTTTTGCAATTCCTCTTTTGTATAGTCTAGTATAGATCCGTCTTCAACTTTTTGCAATTATATCCTCCATTATCTCTTTAGCCTTGGGTAGGTTTTTTCTAAAATCACCATGTGCATTCTCATCACAGTAGTTTGTTACAACAAATACTCCCCTAGCATTGATCTTATATTTTTTAGCTATATATAGCACAGAGTAAAATTCCATATTTTCTAAATCTATCCCTTTTTCAAGAAAAAGTTGAGCAACTTCTTTATTAGTTGTTATATAATTACTACTATTAACAACTATGTTTGTTTCACATGAAACATTTGTAATCTCAACATCTTCTATAGGTGTATAGGAATACCCCAAAATATTTGATACCTCTATGCGAGTAGCTACGCAAGAATGGACAATATCAAAAGGTTTATATCTACCGTAGCTACCAGCACTTCCTATAAATATTATCTCTTCAGGTGCTTTATCTTTTACCATTTGAGAAAGATTTAGTGCAGAAGCTATAAGTCCCACACCTATAGGATTAGCACCTTTTATCATTTCTATATTTCCGGCACATACGATCATAGTCTAACAGGTATCCCCTCTTTTGCTAGGTAATGTTTTAGATCCATTATATCGATCTCTTTGTAGTGAAAGATAGAAGCAGCGAGTGCAGCATCTGCTCCTGATAAAAAAGTATCTTTTATATGCTCCATTGTTCCAGCCCCACCACTTGCAATAACCGGCACATTTGTAACTCTGCTTATGATAGATGTTATCTCATTGTCATAGCCTGCTTTCGTTCCATCACTATCCATAGAGGTTAAAAGTATCTCGCCTGCTCCTCTATCAACAACCTCTTTTGCCCACTCTATAGCATCAAGCCCGGTATCCTCTCTACCCCCGGCAATGAAAACATGCCACTTCTGCCCTACTCTTTTGACATCAATTGCAACCACTATGCACTGCGAGCCAAATCTTTTACTACTCTCGTCTATAAATTTAGGATTTTTAACGGCACTTGAGTTTATGCTAACCTTATCACAGCCTACATTTAAAAGAGCGTATATATCATCAAGTTTTCTTATGCCGCCACCAACAGTTAGTGGGATAAAAACCTCTTTGGCAACCTCCTTAACTATATGTACTATTGTGTCTCTCTTCTCATAAGTAGCCGTAATATCAAGAAAGGTAACCTCATCAGCCCCCTCCTTGTCGTACCTTTTGGCAACCTCCACAGGATCACCGGCATCTCTAAGACCGACGAAATTTACACCCTTAACAACTCTGCCATCTTTAACATCCAAGCAAGGTATAATCCGTTTAGCAAAATACTCCATCTCATTCCTAAGCTTATTTTATTAACTGATGTTCAGTTATTAACTATTATACACTTTTCAATATTACGGATAGATAAACTTTGCTAGTTGATTGATGCCTGTAAAAAATCTTCCGATATAGCTTTTACTTCTTCGAGT
>Ga0256840_1001514_pt1 | contig 21705 bp, 22 predicted proteins | sample 355202metaG_FD_185969 | JGI IMG/M metagenome (GOLD analysis project Ga0256840, IMG submission 185969) | Hydrothermal vent microbial communities from Mid Atlantic Ridge, Atlantic Ocean - 355-202 | ecosystem: Environmental > Aquatic > Marine > Hydrothermal vents | place: Atlantic Ocean: Mid...
TTGCTCATGGCTAACAATGGGTTTATAACCCAGAAAGTTAAGTGCCGTGAGTATTTGTGAAAGTTTAATCTTTTTTAAGTCAAATTCAACACGCACAATTTTTGTTATGCTATTGAGTTTAACTTCTTGTATCCCGTCAAGTTGTCGCAAATGTTTATCAACCAGCCAACCACAGGCACTGCAATACATCCCTTCTAATCGAATAGAGACTTGATAGACAGAATCCTTGAGGTGCTTAGCAAATGATTTAAACGAAACATCATCATCGTATTGCCGCCACTTTTTTTCAGCCACTTCTGCCTTATGAGCTGGTTTTGAGTCACCTCGATAATCGTAAAACTCACAATACCCTTCTTCATCAATAAACTCAGCCACAGCCTTGCATCCATGGCAACACATTTTTTGTTGCGCACCATTGATAGTGGCATAAATATTGACTCCATCAGGAATTAATTCATGGCAATGAAAACAAGTTGAACATACGGTATCTTTCATAAGAAATTAGAACTGTGATTCAGCAAAAAAAAACAGATTAACACAACAACAAAAAGTTGGATAAAACATTTTTAAAACAATTGTTTCATCCCTATTCACCATTTTTTAACAAACATTTAAAAAGAGACCTGTGCCCAACTCGCAGAACGTGTAAAAATGGCAAAGGTCTCAAGGAGCTTGTCTTGGAATTACTTTTTATCGTCGTCAGACTTATAAGAAATATTATGCTCTAACACTTGTGGTGCATGCTTTGAGGCAATGACCAATGTTGTAATTGATGCAACAACAGCAATAGTTGGCAATGCAATAACAAACCACACAATGGGGTATTTATACCATGCTTTCTTTTCTATTTTATTTTTTTGGTCCAAAATACTTAGTCTCCTCAGTTATCGTTGTTCCGTCTTCTCCGACAGCAGTGATTATAATCTGAATGTTTTGAATACGTCGTTTGACATCTGCTTTTTGAGCTCTTACTTTTACAGGCAGGATTAAAACATCGCCAGGAGGTAATTTGCGCTCTTTAAATTTGTCATCAATAACAACATCCAAGTCTTTTCCAAACCCTTTAGCAGTAATCTTATATTGTCGAACAGATTTACCTTTATTCATAATTTTAAGCTTATAAACATTTTCTATTGTTTTTGAGTCCACTTGGCGGTAAAAACTGTTTCTATCTCGCAAAACATCAACTGCCATGTCCTTTCGATTAATTAAAGTATAAGCAAACAAACCTACAAATATACTTAAAGCAACAGCATAAAGTATGATTCTTGGACGAAGAATGTGTGTTTTCTTTCCCTCTAGTTGATTCTCTGTTGTGTATTTAATCAAGCCAGGTTCTTTACCAATTTTAATCATGACTTCGTCACAGGCATCAATACAGGCAGCACAAGCAATGCATTCGTATTGTAAACCATCACGAATATCAATACCCGTAGGACAAACCTGAACACAGGCTTGGCATTCAATACAATCACCTGGGTTCTCAGTTTCTGCTCGATTCTTTTTACCACCAACACGTGGTTCTCCACGTTCGACATCGTAGGAAATAATTAAGGTGTCGCGATCAAACATGGCACTTTGAAAACGTGCATAAGGGCACATGTGCATACACACTTGTTCACGTAAAAATCCAGCATTTCCGAAAGTGGCTAAAGCATAAAAGAAAATCCAAAAAGTTTCCCAAGGACCAAGTGTCCAGGTTTGCACATGAAAAAATAGTTCACGAATGGGAGAGAAAAACCCAACAAAGGTAAAACCAGTCCACAATGCCAATAACAACCATAAAAACAGTTTTAAACCACGCGTTTTAACTTTTGCGAAATTCCAAGGCGCTTTATCAAGTTTAATTCTTTTATTTCTATCGCCTTCAAGCCAATACTCTATGCGGACAAATAACTCTGTCCATACAGTTTGTGGGCAAGCAAAACCGCACCAGACTCTGCCCGCCAAAGCCGTGACAAAAAACAGAGTAAATGCCGCAATAATAAGTGCCCATGATAAGAATATAAAATCTTGAGGCCAAAAGGTAATAAAAAAGATATGAAACTTTCGCGCAGGTAAATCAAATAGAACCGCTTGGTGTCCATCAAAACTTAACCACGGCAACAAATAAAATATACCCAAAAGCATATAAAGAGAAATTTTCCTAAGTCTCTGAAAAAAACCCTTGACGTTGCGCGGATGAATTTTCTTTCTTTTTTCGTATAACTGAATTTCTAACGGTTGTTTACTGTCGCTCATTTGATTGCCCTCATGTGAGACGTATTAAGTTATTCTTGATTAGAACGAATTCCTTTTGCTAGTTTAGTGCGAGGAAGAACCATGACCAAACCAACCATTACTGCGGTAACTAGGTTAAAAACCCAAAAGAAAATAAAACCAAAGGTATAGCCTTGCATTGCGGTAATATCCATTGGAAAAGTTGCTAATTGACCCAATAATTCTGGTTCAAATGCCGCAAAAAATGCCATTGTTTGAACGGCTGCAACAACAAATGAAACCCAAACAACGACAGCCAAGCGTCTATAAAATATACGCTTGAGCTGTCTTTTGTTGAAGTTAATATCCTGAATATTATTCATGACTTAATGAATACACATAAGCGGCTAAAGTTTTAATACTGCCACTATCAAGAATATCCCCGTGGGCCGGCATTTTGCCAGAAGTGCCTTCTAAAAGAATGGTTTCAATCATGCTAGAATCAAATGAATGAAGCCACGTTGTATCCGTTAGATTTGGAGCACCCATTAAATGATTACCTTTAGCATCCGCTCCATGACATGCCACACAGAACATAGCAAATTTTCCTTTGCCTTCTGCCACCAAATCTTGGTCTTGACCTTCTTCACTAAAATTACGCACATAGGCAGCCACTTGTTTAACACCATCATCTCCCAAGGCAGAACCCCATGCTGGCATAACACCATTTCGACCATTGGTAATTGTTTGTATCAAAGTATCTGGTTCTCCACCATAAAGCCAGTCATTATCCGTTAGGTTTGGAAATCCTATTGCACCTTGTGCATCGGACCCATGACAGGTGCTACAGTGATTGGCAAACAAACGTTCCCCAATTGCCATTGCTTTTTCATCCTTGATCATTTGAGGAATCGGTTTATCGATGAAAGTACTGAATAATTCAGCACGTTTTTCTAAAACGGCTGTGTTTTCTTTTGCCCATTCGCCTTCTTCGGTCCACCCTAAAGTTCCTTTATAATTCCCCATGCCAGGATATAAAACTAAATAACCAATAGCAAAAAGAATGGTGAAAATAAACATAAACAACCACCAACGCGGCAAAGGGTTGTTGTATTCTTCTATACCATCCCAACTGTGCCCAGTTGTTTCGCCTTGCTTCTGTCCATCGGACTTCATCTTTGAGGTTGACCATAATAAATAGGAATAACCCACGATATGGACGACAACAATAATTATTATATATAAACTCCAACCACTAGTCATTTCCATTTTCATCACCTCCAGTATTTTCAGTTTCAAAATCATCATCTAAGGGTAAATGAGACATGTGCTCAAATTGTGATTTTTGTTTATCACTATAAGCCCAAAAGACTATGCCGAAAAAAGCAATCATCATTACGATTATAAATATTCCACTTATCATTTGTAACTCCTAGGGATTGCAGTTCCCAAAACTTGCAGATAGGCAATAACAGCCTCTAGTTGAGTTTTACCATCAACATCAGCTTGCGCACTATCAAGTTGTTCTTGCGTATACGGTACACCAAACCATTTGGCTTGTACTTTCATACCCGCTGCAGTCTGTTCTGCATCAACCAACTTTTCAGCAAACCATGGGTATCCTGGCATATTTGATTCTGGAACAACACTTCGAGGATCCATTAAATGGTATTCATGCCATTCATCAGTGTATTTCCCGCCGACACGGTGCAAATCAGGTCCCGTTCTTTTAGAGCCCCACTGAAAAGGATGATCGTAAACAAATTCATTGGCTTGTGAATAGTGACCATAACGCAAAGTTTCATCAACAAAAGGTCTAATTTGCTGCGAATGGCAGTTGTAACACCCTTCTGAAATATAAATATCTCTACCTGCAAGCTGTAATGCTGTATAGGGCTTTAAATTTGGGTGCGCTTCAATTACACTGGTTTGAAACATTAATGGAACAATCTCAACCAAGCCCCCCATACTGACCACTAAAGCAATCAATATCCCCATTAAGCCAATGTTTTTTTCTATTTTAGCGTGTTTACTCATGCCGCCACTCCTGCGATGTCTTTGGCATCGCCTTTCGATTTAACAGTCATTATAAAGTTGTATAACATTATGCACATTCCAGCTAAGAACAAGGTTCCGCCTATAAAGCGTGCAATATAGTATGGGTAAGTTGCTTTAACAGTTTCAGCAAAAGAATACACAACGGTACCATCAGCATTAATATCACGCCACATCAAACCTTGCATAACTCCCGCTATCCACATGGATGCAATGTACAAAACAATACCAAGAGTTGCAATCCAGAAATGTGTATTAATTAATTTTGTGGAATACATCGCTTCTTTCTTCCATAGTTTAGGAATCAATACATACAAAGAACCGATAGTAATTAACGCAACCCAACCCAAAGCTCCTGAATGCACATGTCCAATCGTCCAATCGGTATAGTGCGACAAAGCATTAACCGTCTTAATTGCCATCATTGGTCCTTCAAAAGTTGACATACCATAGAATGATAAAGACACAATTAAGAATTTGATTATTGGATCATCACGCAGTTTATGCCAAGCACCTGACAATGTCATGATACCATTAATCATACCACCCCAAGATGGAGCCAATAAAATTAATGAAAAGACCATTCCGAGTGATTGCGTCCAGTCTGGTAAAGAGGTGTAATGTAAGTGATGAGGACCTGCCCACATATAAGATGAAATCAATGCCCAAAAATGCACAATTGATAATCTATAAGAATAAACTGGGCGACCTGCCTGCATGGGAATAAAGTAATACATCATCCCTAAGAAACCTGCCGTCAAAAAGAACCCCACGGCATTATGTCCATACCACCATTGAACTATCGCATCAACTGCTCCAGGATAGACCGAGTAAGATAAATGCCAATTAACCGGAATCTGAAGGTTATTAACTATATGTAATAAAGCAATAGTTATTATAAAAGCAGCATAAAACCAGTTTGCAACAAAGATATGCTTCTCTTTTCTTTTTGTTATTGTTCCAAAGAAAACCACCGCATAAGCCACCCAAACAATAGTTAAGAAGACATCAATTGGCCAAATAAGCTCCGCATATTCTCGTGATTGTGTGTAGCCAAATGGCAGTGTTAAAACAGCCCCAACTATGACTAACTGGTAACCCCAAAAAACAAATGAGGCCAACTTAGGCATAAACAAGTTTGCCTTACAGGTTCGGTACACCACATAGAACGAAGTTCCAATTAACGCATTTCCGCCAAAGGCAAAAATAACGGCATTTGTATGTAATGGCCTCAAGCGACTAAAAGTCAACCATGGAATGTCAGCATTGAGTAATGGCCATGCCATTTCAGCTGCAATAAAAACGCCAACAAGCATGCCAATAATGCCCCATAGAACAGTAGCGATGGCAAACTTTTTGACAATTTCGTCGTTAAAGTTAGTTTTCATTAATTACCCTCTTTTTTTAATTATCTCGGCTATTATAAGCAAATGCTAATATAAGGATATTGATATTAATCAATTTTATTGATTTTTTGATGTTATTGTTACATCTTTTGCAATACTTTGGCATAATCTATTTCAACTTTAACAGTAAATATCAATTGTCAAATTTAATTCGATCAAATTTAATCCTAAAAGATTTTCAAGCTCGCGCACCTGAATCACGATGTCAATTGTGTGCCGTCAACTCCATTTGCCTGCCATCTGGCTTGTCAAAAGATGAACTGTGTGAACTTGAAAACATTATGACCACATCAAAAGTCGTGGAAAAAAACACCCAACTTTTCAATGATGGTGAAAAATTTCATTCTCTTTACATTGTTCACTCTGGCATGTTTAAGAACAGTTCATTAGATGAAAATGGAAAAGAACGCATTCTTCGTTTTTCTTTGCCTGGTGAAATAATGGGATTAGATGGCATTCATGCTGAAAGTTATCAATCAACAGCTATTGCACTGACTACAAGTTCCTATTGTAAAATTCCCTTTAATCAACTTTTGGATGTATCAGAAGATTTTCCCATTATTCAACGGAATTTACTAAAAATAATGAGTAAAGAGATTTACTCCAATAAGAAAACATATATTGACTTAGGCAGCACTGCAAAATTAGCGTTATTTATATTCAACATTTCTCAACGCTTCAAAAAACGAGGTTATTCAGAAAAGGAATTTTATTTACCTATTTCTCAACGCGACATAGCCAACTACCTTGGCATGGCAGAAGAGACTTTGAGTCGAATCTTTAAAAAATTACAAAAACTGGGTGCTGTTAACTATAAAAAACACATATTAACTGTGGTTAACCAACAACAACTTAAAGAAATTGCTCAACTAAGTAGCCCCAAGTAATTTATTAATTAATCCAGCAGTAATACCAATGCAACTCCGGACATGGTTATGCAAACACCCATTATTTTTTTGGTGTTAATTTTCTCCCCAAGCATCAGCCATGACATCAATAGGATAAATATTGATGCGGTTTCGTTCAATATTGATGCGATAGATGCACTGGTGTATTTATAACCTGCAACCCACACCATCATGGATACATATTGCCCAATAAAAGCTCCAACAATTAACCATTTGCCTCCTTTCTTTTTAACAACGTGAAAAACTGCTAAAGATTTCTTTAATATCAGTCCATAAACCATCATGGCAAGCATTCCACCAAAGGAACGGATAAGAATCAACCAAAAAAAAGGAACTTCGTTACTGATAGGCTTAATCATTACAATTCCTAAGGCAGTAAACAGCACTGCTAATACAGCGTAGACAAAACCCTTAATTGGGGGATGCTTTATATCCAGTGATTTTTTTCTGTAACCCACCAAGATAACACCCGATAAAACCATTATCATTCCAAGGTATTGCCAAATAGTTAAAACTTCACCAAAAAACAGTAAGGAAAAACCAACAACAAAAGGACTGTATAGACTCCCTGTAATACCCGTTAAACTTGCCCCTATTATTTGCAGTGCTCTCAAATAAAACATATCAGCCAGCATGATTCCAACAAAACCACTGGATAAAATTATGAGCAAGTCAGAAACTTGTATTTCTGGAATTAAAAAACCAGAGACATGCAGGTAATTAAAGTTTTGAGTTGTTGCAAATAACTGATCTGCAATTATCACCGTTGGAACCATTAGCGCAAAGACAAAAACAGACTTGAATAAATTCATTTCATAAGCATTGAAATGATCACCCGCTTTTTTGTAATAGATGACTGCTATTGCCCACAAAAAGGCACAAAGCAACGATAAAATTTCACCAAGACCCATTAAACACTAGTGTCTTTAATAAATTGCCCAAGCAATCGAAACTCTTGAGATCGAGAACTCCCTTTTCTCCACACCAAACCTATGTCTCTATAAGCATTGCCAATTGCTTGAGTCATTAAATTTGTGTTTGTTAGCATGGGTGAGTTAAGTGACATTTCTGGCAAATAAGTGACACCAATATCCAATTTAACCATCTCAATTAAAGTTAAGATGCTACTGGCAGTGTAATGACTTATCTTATTCTGATTTTTAATCTTACATGCACTTAAGGTGTGATCTCGCAAGCAATGACCATCTTCTAACAATAGAATGCTGTCATCGGTTACCTTTGTGTTTTTTCCTATCTTTTTAACCCATTTGCTTGATTGACTATAGGTTAAATAAAACTTATCTCTAAACAAACTGTAGGTTTCAACATTTTTCAACGCATAAGGCAATGCTATTAGTAAAACATCCAAATCTCCTTTTAATAATTTATTGTATAAATTTTGAGTAATGTCTTCATTTAAATACAACTCTAAATCTTCGTGCTGCTGCTGTAAATCAAATGCAAATTTAGAGAGTAAAAAAGGTGCAATTGTTGGAATAATACCTATTGATAATTTACTAGAAAAAGGTTCTTTGTTGCCGTGTGATATATTAACTAACTCAGAAAGTTCGGTCATTACAATTTTAGCCTGAGTATAAACTTCACGCCCTAGAGTTGTCACCGTTACCGATTTATTCGTCCTATCAACCAACTGTCCATTTAAGGTGAGTTCTAACTCTTTAATTGCAACAGAAAAAGCAGATTGCGAGACAAAACAACTCAATGCGGCTTGACCAAAATGATTCTTCTCAACTAAAGCAATAAAATATCTTAGTTGTTTAATTGTTGGGTAATTCATAACTTTTTTATACCCAAATTCCGATAGATAAAAACACGTGATAGCGCAAGTAATTTTATAGGTATATCAAGGACTGGTGCTAGCATCATATTCTCCATATTAAGATTTGGTTAATATTTAAAAAACAACCTTAACATGATTAAATCATTTATAACAGGCAAAAAAAATGCAAACCCGAAAGTTTGCATTTTTAGTTTAAAATATAATACTAAGGAGGACAAGCTCCAGAAGGAGGTACTGGACTAGCACCACTTATCAAACAAGCATCACCACCAGCAAAATTTACGACAGTACTAATACCACCATCTGCTGTTGTAAAGGTACATGTTCCACTCAATCCGGCCATAGGAGCATCAAGACCAACTGATACCGTCACAAAAGATTGACCGTTACTATCTGTCACCGAAGGGCCTGATATTATAGAAAGAATACCTCCCGACACTAAATCACATTCACCTTGTATTGGAGCACCTGCCACTATTTGCCCGCCTCCATCATATAATGTCAAAACAATAGGAACATTTCCTCTACCAAAAAAAGCAGAAGGATTTGCATTAAGAACACCTCCACTCGTGGAACCAACCTCAATACAAACTATACTATTACTATTATTCGTAGCTGTTTCGCAGGTCAAACCACCCGATGAAAAATTAAAACCTGTTTCCCCTGTTACTATATTAGATATAATACCTGATGTCGATAAAACTCCTGTTGCACAACCATCAGATCCTGTTGCTTGAATCATTACCCCCGAATTGAGTTGTCCATCAATAGTTCCATTTCCTATACCTAAGTAATTAAAAGCAACATGTCTACCTGACAAAGGGTTCCTCGCCGAATCTAATAGACAAACATCAAAGCTTATATTACCAGTATTTGCAGGAATAATATTTGGTGACACAATCATAGTTGATTGATTTCCTTGATAACCCTCAACTCCAGGAAATGCTGTTAAGTCAACATCTGTTATGGATTTAACAACTCCATTGGTCACAGGCCCTTGACCCTTAACATAAACTGCAGCAATTCTTCCTAATTGAGATACAGGATAATTAATTCGTGTGGTTGCAAGACCATTCGCATCAAGTATGGCTGTTGCTTCAATATTTCCATCAACAGCTCGGCCAATTGCATAAGGCAATATGCCAAAATCATTATTGACGGTGCCTGACTCATCATTTCTATTAAAACGCTCCAAAATCGTTAAGTTATTTTGAGAATTAACACTCGATACTGTAACTGCAGACTCTAAATCTTCATTGCCTAATGATTCCTCACCAAATACAACCAAAGTATCATTTGGTTGAACACCGCCTGCTGCTGTGATAAACGATGCACTGTTCGATGTAAAGCTTGAACCCCCTTCTTGTGGGTCTCCATCGGTTGACGAATGCACAAAGCTACCCGCTCCATTTAAAGGATAACCAGATATTGGAGAGTTTATCATACCAAATTGTACGGTTTGTGGTAAAGCTGGGTTTCCGCCTTTATCCGTACCGATAGCACTAATGATTAAGCTGTAAGAACCATCTTGGTATTCCAATACAGGAAAACCATTATCATCAACTATAGGATTTCCATCTATATCAAAAGTTTGAGGACCATTAACAGTAAGAGCGTTCAGTGTGGGTGTCGTCAATTTTAAAGACCATAGGCGACCGTCACTCACGACATACTGTGTTACAGTTGTTAAAGCGTCTTGGATACCATTGTCAACATTGTTATCAGCTTTATCAGTCGTTGCTGTGACAAATATGGTATTGGGGTTAGTGCCCGATTGAACTGAAGCAGTGGCAATGCCATTGGTTGTGGCAACACTTATAGATGAACCTTGTACAGTGGCACCCGAAACATTAACACCCGTTAACTTTTCCCCTGAATTGCCAGCATCTGTTGTAATTGATAACCTCACGTTATTAACCTGAGGGTCATTTACAGGTAAACTCCCGCCTTTCAATGAAACACTGACATTTTGCGCAGTCGCTCCACCAGAGCCATTTACGTAAAGGGCTTTATTTGAATCCAACAATGAAATTGATGAGGGCAATGCTGAATTACTTCCTCCATCAACAACATCAATCAATACAGAAGAGGAAAGTTCTCGCCCTGAACCCGCTTCAATTGCTGAAATACTAACAGTAACATTTGCTGGTATATCTTTTGACCAAAGAAATAAGTTTCCATGGCCATTGACCATTTCTATAAAACCTTGAGTTTGTTGAGGCTCAATAAATTCATTTATTGGTGTTGCTGGATTATCATTTACTGTGAAGTACATCGCATTGGCAGGGCTAATCGATACAGTAACAATTGCAGCTCCAGCACCTTCATTAAAAGCAGGATTTGTTACATTACCAAAAACATCACGTACCTGCACATCAACTTCAGTCATAAACGGAGTTCCATTAAAGAACTCTACATTGTTAACATTAGCAGGCAAAGAATTATGGCTTGTAACGCCTTCAATTTGCTGAACAGAAGGATTTGGACCTTCGCTAACAGTAAAAAGTAAAGTATTTGTATACGACCTTCCTTCTGATGATGCAGAAGCCGTAAAAGTTACCGATCCTGCTGTTGCGCCTGAATGTATAAAGAATATTGCTTTACCTCCTGTGGTTTCAGTAAATATAGTACCAAATCCATTAGTAAACTCATTCACCTCTGTTGTATCAGGATCATCCAGTATAGATAAAAATCCAATATCTACATTATTTGAGGATAAATTTACCGAGGTGCCGTCAGGTGCAATATTGCCATTAGAAAACTTAACTAACACTTCAAGTTGAGTTATAAAAGGAGAACCTAGAAATATAGGATAGCCTATTGTATTAGCTGGCAAACTGGATACCACAGGCGTCATGGTTAATACAAAACCATTCGATGGAGGGTTTGTTGGTGTATTAGGACCGCCCGTTGCTCCTCCGTTGCTGCCGCCACAAGATGACAACATAAATACGATAAGGAGAACAGCTAAAGTTGCTAGTTGTCTTTTCATGGTTTTAAGAATATTTAAATTATTTGTGATCACTTTATAAACTCTCTTTAATTATTGTTGGCGTTACAAATATGAGTAACTCGGCTTTATCATTTTGAACGGCTTTATTTCTAAACAAAGCTCCAAGACCAGGAATGTCACCTAAGACAGGCACTTTTGATCTATCCGTTCTCTTAACTTGCTCATAAATTCCTCCCAGAACTATTGTTTGACCATTATCAACCAAAACTCTGGTTTCAATTTGTCTCGTATCAATAGTTGGAATAGAACCACCTAGTGAGGTTGGGACGTTTTCACCAATGGTATCGTTATTGATTTTCAAAGTTAAATCTACACGATCATCTGGTGTAATCAAAGGCGTTACTTCCAATGAAAGTACCGCTTCTCTAAACACGATAGAAGTTGCACCACTTGAAGTGGCTTGCTCATAAGGTATCTGCACACCCTGTTTGATTTTTGCTTGTTTTTGATTAGTTGTCACCACTCTTGGTGTAGAAATTACTTCTCCTCTGCCTTCTGACTCTAATGCGGACAATTCTAAATCCAATAGATAGTCTGCTGCCAAAATGCTAAATGCCCATCTTGAAGCAGTGCTCGTGACTGTTGGTAAATTGACATTAAGTCTTTCCCCCAAAGAAGGTCCAACTATTGGAGAGCCTTGCGTCCCTGGAGTGAAATTTGGAAGACCAGAACCACTTGGACTATTGAGTCTATTTTCAATTGCTCTAGAATTAAGTCTATCTAACGCACTTAAAGAACCTCCTGTACTAATAATATTGCCATACTTATCTTGTTTTGATCCATTGACACCAAAACGCACACCTAACTCATCACCAAAATCATCCGTGGCTACAACAATTCGAGATTCAATTTGCACTTGCTTAACGGCCACATCTAAATTTCGAACCAACTCTTCTACAACCAAAAGTCGATCAGGAATATCAGAAATCAATAATGTATTAGTGCGTTCATCATATGTCACAGTGCCTCGTGGAGATAACATGCCTCCACTTTCCTCATCTCCTCCATCAAGCAAAGTAGCAAGTTCTTCTGCTTTTGCATAATTAACTTGAATGTATATAGTCTTAAGAGGCTCAAACTCTTCTTTTTCTTTAAGCGACAATAAGATTTGTTGCTCTCGATCTGCAATCTCCTGTGCTGGAGCAATCCAAATAACATCATTCTTTCTTCTTTTATCCAATTGCTTAGCATTTAAAACATTATCCAAAGCTTGATCCCATGGAACATTATTTAACCGCATTGTGACGTTACCTTGAACCGTATCAGCAACAATTATATTTAACTGAGAAGCATCTGCAATCAAGCTTAATACCGCTCTAACATCGATATTTTGAAAGTTAAAAGACACTCTTTCACCCACGTATTCCACTTCTTTATTCAAAGCTTGAGCACTGTTGTCAAGGTTTTCTTGTTTTTCAGAAACCTCCACTACGTACTCAGATCCCGCTTGGTAGGATAAATATTCATAATTACCCGTCGCTTGGATATCAACAACTACATTTCCATTCCTAGATCTGACATCAACAAAAGTAACTGGTGTCGCGAAATCAATAACATCTAATTTATTATCAAATTCTTCAGGCAAACTCGTCGACTGAGCTTCTAACTTAATCTTATCAGCTGTTTCCCTTAAATTTACAATAACTCCGGGCTTATTAAATGAAATAATAATTTTTCCTTGCCCCCTTTCTCCTCTTCTAAAATCAATTCCTTGAATAGTATAGTGATTGTTAGAGGATGAGTTGCGATCAGATTTTTTGTCGCCATAAACAGTAATTTTCATGCTATTGCCATCAACTACCACCTCATGACGTGAGGCTTTAAACAAATCTATCACGGCTCGCGTCTTAACATTGTTAGACACAATCCTCATGCTTTTTGTATTGCCTTGTGAGACTGGTAAAAGCTTCACTTTTGAGGTATTTAAAACACCTCTTAAATCAAATGCCAAGCGTGGAGGCTTTGATGTAATAAAAGCTTCTGGCTTTTCAACAACACCATCAAAAGTTAGATTAAATTCTACACTTCCATCCAAATTTGAAGTGTAATCAACAGTTTCTAAATTAATTTGTGCCATTATCGATGATGATATTAACAAAAGTAATAGTGAAAAATAACTAACCTTTATTTTAGATTTTTTTGCCGTTGTTTTATTCATGTTTTTACCAAGCCTATTTTGAATAGTTTTCGATTTAATATTTAATATGTTCATTATTCTTCTCTTAAAGCAATACTTGCTTCTCTTTTTGTCCATCCACCCAAACCATCTGATAACCATTCTGATACTGTTATCTGATCTTCTTCAATCTTTATGATTTCACCATAATTTTGCCCAAGATGTTGCGAAACAGCCACACGGGTAACTCCACCTTCAGGGTCTTCGATTAACCCCCAATAACTTCCTTCCTGCATATAAGTCCCAACCATGTACAAACTATCAAGTGGATAAGTTTCTAACATTTCTTTACGTCTGTTAGTATTAGGACCAATACCATCTTTTGTAATAACTGGCTTAATATCTTGTTCTTCTGTCACCGCTAAATCATTCGAGAAAGGATCTCTAAAATCTTCAGCTTCGTAGATAAAAACCTCTGGAGAATTAATTTCAGGTAAAGGATCTATTTGTTGTGCTGGTATTTTTTTCGCATCAGCAAAATATTTATCTAAATCACTCATATCTGATTTACAAGAAATAAGACTAAATATAGCTGAAACTAGAACTATTTTTTTCATTGTATTCATAAGTTATTTCTTACCTTTTTTAGCAGCCGCTACTTTGGCATCCATTTCTTCTTGCTCACTTTCATCCAAGTATCGGTAGGTTTTTGCCGTTCCTTCCAATAAAAGCACGCCATTTAAATCTTTGCCAACTGGCTTTAATGAAATATCATGCATTGTCAAGATCACAACACGTGGCAATGAAGCAACACCACTAACAAATTCACCAAAGTCATGGTACTTACCTACCATACGTAAAGCTATTGGTTTTTCAGCATAAAATTCTTTTAAAACCTCAGTACCAGGTTCAAACAACTCATTATCAATACCACTGGCAAGCGCCGTTTGAGAAACATCGACAATTAAGTCCGACATTTCGTTTTTGCTCGGCAACTGCCTTAACATGGAATTTAAAATAATTTTCATTTCCTCTAATTGAGCCTTATAGGCTGGCAACTGTAAAGCTTTTTTCTGTTTAATTCTAAACTGTGTTTTTTTTGATATTTCAGTCGCTTCAAAAGTTGCAAGATCTTTAACTTGATCCTTAATCTGGAGCATATAACCCGCAACACCGATAACAATCATCAACAAAATAACACTGCTAAGCTTAACCCACGAAGGCCAACCTCCAGGATTGGATGTATCTAAACTTTGCAGTTCATCAATAAAACTCATTCGCTCTCTCCCCCGTCTACTTTGTCTTCTTTCTTATTCAAAGGATTAACCAGATTAGCTAATAATTTGAATTTTTGTTCATGCGTATCGTAAGTTTCATCAGCCCTAATATATTCCAAATTGACTGGCGATTTAAACCATTCTGATTTTGCTAATTCTCGCATGTATGCTGAAACCCTCGAATGAGACTGAGCATAACCTTCAAGTGTTATTGAGTTTCCATTTTGCTTAATGTTTTCTAAAAACACACCATTAGGTATAGTTTTTACTAACTCATCAAACAAATGCACCATCTGAGTCCTATTGGCTTGCAATTCTTCAATCACTTGTTTTCTTGCCAGCAAACTATCACGCTCTTTTTCAAAATTTTTAATTTCTTCAATTTCCTTATCAAGTTTTGAAATTTCTTGAGTAATTCTTGCGTTTCGTGATTTTTGAAATTCTATATTGTGAGAATACACATAAACGATAGAAGCAACTATCGCGGCGGCTATAACCCCACCTGCTCCTAAAAGAACATAGAATTCTTTTGTCAATTGTTGGCGTTTTTCTTCACGCCAAGGAAGTAGATTAATCTTAACCATGATCAAAAGTCCTCATTGCCAACCCTATCACAGTCATTAATGCTGGAGAGTCTTCACTTATTGCTATTTCATCAATTCTTGATGCTAGATTGAACCCCATTATTGGGTTAGCTATTTGTACTGGAACACCAATTTGTTGTTCGGTTAATTCGTCTAACCCAGCAATAGATGAAGTTCCTCCTGCAAGAATAATCTTATCCACATTATTAAATTCTGTGGCAGAAAAGAAAAACTGCAAGGCTCTACTAATTTGCTGAATCAAAGAATTATTAAAACTCTGTAAAACTTCTGCTTCATAACTCTCAGGCAATCCACCTTGTCTTTTAGCCAATCCCGCTTCTTCAACAGACAAACCATAGCGTTGCATTATTTCATCTGTTAATTGTTTACCACCAAAGGTTTGATCTCTGGTATAAATTCCACGGCCTTGATACATAATATGCAATGTTGTTGTGGTTGCACCGATATCAAATAATGCAACTATTTCATCATCTGAAATTTCCATTTGCTTTTTCATTTCATGGTACGCAGCTTCGATTGCAAAGGACTCCACATCCACTATGGTCGCCGTAAGCCCTGCTCCTTCTAATGCCTCAACACACACATCAACATTTTCTGAACGTGAACAAGCAAGCAAGACATGCGACATTTCAGGTGTGTTTTCCATTGGACCCAATACATTAAAGTCCAAACTGACTTCTTCAATAGGGTAAGGAATGTACTGATTTGCATCCAATGACAACTGCTCTTCCATTTCATCTTCTGACAAATCTGATGGCATATTAATAGTCTTTGTAATAACCGCTGAACCAGAAACCGCAATTGCAGCATTTTTTCTTTTTATTCCCGCTCGCTTCACTGCATTACTTATAGATGCTGAAACACGATCCACTTCGGTAATGTTTTTTTCAACAACGGCATTTGCAGGCAATGCATCAACGCCATAATATTCAACCTTATATTTATTTCCTGACCGACTCAACTGCATCACCTTAACGGCTGATGAGCTAACATCGACTCCAAACAGTTGTACTTTGTTATTTGTAAACAACCCCACTATATTCTCTCTTTAATTATTTGATTAAATGGTTTAAATCTTTTTTTAAAAAACCGACTGCTATGAGAACAAAATTACTGACTTATTTTTGCGCGTCACTTCACAGTTTTATAAATTACAGCAAGTCTTTTAAGAATTAATCGTAAGAATAACTCTTAACGCATTGAAAAAGCAAGAATAAATTTAAAAATAATTTGGTTTTTTTGTTTCTCAACTAATACTAATATACTCAAAAACACAGAATAAAAGGTCAAATTTCATAACAATAATTTAACAATTTCATCACTAACTAAGAAACCTTTTGGGGTAATTTCAAGCGTATCTTGTTGATATATAACCCATTTCATATTAATAGCATAGTCAAGTTTGTTAATTAATTTTGTGAAGCAAATGCCAGTAGTTATTGAAAAATCAGGTAATTTTATAATTTTTTTAAGTCGAACAGCATTCAACATATACTCAAAAATCAAATCTTCCTCTCTAAGAACTCTTTTTTCTTGAGTGTAACGAGAGTTATTTTGATAATCTTTTGGCGATTTATATTTTAAAAAGCGCACAACTTCATTGCTTGCCCCAAATGATATTTTGCTGTGAGCTCCAGCTCCAATCCCTAAATAATCACCAAATTGCCAATAATTAACATTGTGCTGGCATCTTTTTACATCTTTTGAATAGGCTGATACTTCGTATTGATGATAACCACTTTCTTCAAGGCATGTATTCCCTTGTAAATACATCGCTTCAAGAGAATCGTTATTAGGTAAAAAATCGGGTGTTTTAACTGCAAACAAAGTATTTGGCTCTATGGTCAATTGATAATAGGAAATATGTTCAGGTTCTAACTCAATCAACTTCAGCAAATCCTCTTTGGCTGTTTTTAGTGTTTGTTTAGGCAGAGCAAACATCATATCAAGATTAATGTTATCAAATCCCGCTTCTCGCGCCATATGATAAGCAGCAACAGCCTGTTTTGAATTGTGTATTCGACCTAAAGCTTTAAGGTTTTCATCATCCAAACTTTGAAAACCAAAAGATAATCGATTAACTCCTGCTTTTTTATAACCCACAAAATTATCGTACTCTCCTGTTCCGGGATTGACTTCCATCGTCACTTCCATATCCGGTTTACACGGTAACAACATCCTTACAGCATTTAATAAACGCTCTATACTGTCCGCTGAAAACAAACTGGGTGTGCCACCTCCCATAAAAACTGAATTAATAGTCCGCCCCCAAACCAGCGGCACATCTTGTTCTAAATCTTTAATCAAGTGATTGATATACTCTTTTTCATTAAAGTCTTTTTTTAAACGGTGGGAGTTAAAATCACAGTAAGGGCATTTTTTAACACACCAAGGAAAATGAATATAGAGACTTAAAGTTGGTGGAATTATTTGTTCCATATTTTTTTTAACTTCTTTTCTAACTTCCTACACGCCTTGCCACGGTGTGACAATTGTGTTTTAAGTTCTTTTGGCATTTGTGCTGCGGTCATTTTGTAGTTAAAATCCCAAAACACAGGATCATAGCCAAACCCAGCATCGCCGTGTTTTTCACGGGTTATAGCACCATGCCATTGCCCAACAGCAATCACAGGCAAAGGATCGCTTGCACTGCGCATATAAACCAAAGCACAAACAAACGTGGCTTCGCGTTGGTTTTTATCCTCAAAAGGCTCAAGTTTCGCCAAAATTAAACCCATATTGTCCTGCGGAGTGCAGCCAATCCCTGCGTATCGAGCAGTTTTAATGCCTGGCTCACCATTTAAAGCGCGAATAACCAAACCCGAATCATCTGCTATGGCTGGCATCCCTGAAAGTTGTGCTGCGTGTCTGGCTTTAATAATGGCGTTTTCGATAAAAGTTGTGCCCGTTTCCTCCACTTCGTATTCAACTGTTTTAGGTTGAGGAATTAACTCAAAAGGCAAATCATTAAGAATTTCCTGTAATTCTTTTAATTTACCGTTATTACCACTGGCTAGGATAACTTTACGCATCAAATGCCTTTTGTTGGGCTTGCATCAGTTCATTGATGCCAAGTTCTGCCAAATCTAACATTTGGTTCATTTCATCTCGTCTAAAGGCATGACCTTCGGCTGTTCCTTGCACTTCGATAAAATGCCCTGCACCATTCATTACCACATTCATATCCGTTTCGGCATTAGAATCTTCAGGATAATCCAAATCCAATACCGCTTCGCCTTCATATATTCCAACAGAAACAGCCGCAATTTCACCAAAAATCGGGTTCTTTTTTAATGTGCCATCAGCTAATAATTTATTAACCGCATCCACCAATGCCACATAAGCACCAGTAATCGATGCCGTGCGTGTTCCTCCATCGGCTTGGATAACATCACAATCAACGGTAATAATGCGTTCGCCCAAAGCTTCAAGATTGACAACAGCTCGCAAAGAACGTGCAATGAGTCGTTGAATCTCCAATGTTCGACCACCCTGCTTTCCACTGGCTGCTTCTCTGCGCATTCTTGAACCCGTAGACCGTGGCAACATGCCGTATTCTGCCGTCACCCAACCTTTGCCCTTGCCTCGCAACCATGCAGGTATACGAGCTTCAACCGATGCATTGCATAAAACTTTGGTGTTGCCGCATTCAATCAAAACCGAACCCTCAGCATGAATCGTATAGTTACGGGTTAATTTGACATCTCTTAACTGATCATTCTTTCTATTACTTGGTCTTTGCATAATGACGTTTTAATTTAAAAAGGGTATTTTAAACCATCATTCTATTTTTTAACACATAACAATACAAACATTCAAATTTACAATAACACTAAAAAAAGGGATAATGCCAGACATTAATCAAACAAGAGAATACACTATGCAAGATAAAACAGGACAAAAAATACCACAAGTTACCTTTCCCGTTCGTCACAATTTTGATTGGCACAAATGGACTACCGATGAATTATTCACCAACAAAACCGTGGCAGTTTTTTCGCTTCCAGGAGCCTTTACTCCAACCTGCTCATCCTCACATTTACCCCGATACGATCAATTAGCTCCTGCTCTAAAAGCCAATGGCATTGATGAGGTTTATTGCGTTAGTGTTAACGATACTTTCGTGATGAATGCATGGGCAGATGACCTAAAAGTCAAAAACGTCAAAATGCTGCCCGATGGCGCGGGTGAATTCACCCAAGGTATGGGCATGTTAGTGGATAAATCCGAAATTGGTTTTGGTAAACGCTCGTGGCGTTATTCCATGATTGTTAAAAATGGAGTAATTGAAAAAATGTTTATCGAAGAAGAAAAACCAGGCGATCCATTTGGCGTATCCGATGCCGACACCATGTTAAAGCACTTAAACGCCGAAGCAAAAGCACCAGAGTCAATTGTCATAATCAGCAAGGCAACCTGCCCTTTTTGCAAAAAGGCCAAAGAAATGCTAGATGCTAAAGGCATGGATTATGAAGAAATCGTCATTGGCAAAGACGCAACACACGTGACAACGCGCGCACTCACTGGAGGGGCAGGCGTGCCACAGATATTTATTGATGGCAAGCACATTGGCGGCAGTTCAGATTTAGCTGAACACCTAAAATAAATTTTGCAAAAAAAATCGCACCTAAGCTGGTGGGGTTTTTTTATCTTTTGAATTTACTCTTATTTTTCTTCAGAGGTTTCATCATCACCAGAACCCATACTAAATAAAAAGGCACCTAAAGCCAATTCAATATAAGAACTGTATTTCCATAACATTTCTGGAAGTTGTATTCCAATTTTTCCCCATAGATCAAAGTCCATATAGCTTCCGCCAATATCAACAACCCCAAATAAAAATATAATTGCTCCAATAATTTTTACTGCACTCATTTAATTCTCCTCTATCAAATTTTAAAAGCAAGAGTGATTTCTTGCTACGATTGGAAGGTATATCATAAGAATATGATGTATAATGCATTTTTTAAATAACTCAAAAAACAATGCTCAAATCCATGACAGCTTTCGCCAATGGCGATGTTCAGACTCCATTTGGTCGATTCACCTGCGAAATGCGTTCGGTAAATCAACGTTTTTTGGATGTTACCATTCGTCAACCCGATTTTTTGCGAAAAACAGAAGGAGAAATCCGCAAACTTATCACCGGCTACCTTAATCGTGGCAAAGTTGAAGTATTTATCAAATATTACCCCAACCCAGATGCCGATATAAACGAACTAAGCATAAACACACCATTACTCAAACAATTATTAGCCTGCAGCGATGTGGTCAACAAAAAAGTCATTGGCATTAAAACCGACTTTAACACCATGGACATTTTAAAATGGCCACAATTGGTTATACAATCACCCAAAGACACCAGTGAACTCGAACAAACCACCCTAAACTTAATTCAACAAGTAGTAATTAAGCTAGTCAAGGCTCGTATTCGTGAAGGTGAATCATTAAAAATGGTATTACTTGAAAAATTATCCGTCATCAGTCAAACCAAAGACTTAGTTGAACAACACATACCCGAAATTCAAAAGAGTTTAAAAGAACGCTTACTTGCAAAACTTGAAGAAATAGATGTCGAATACAATGAAGATAGATTTGAACAAGAACTCGCCATGTTGTTGCAAAAATCCGACATCATAGAAGAAACAGATCGACTCAACACGCACATCAAAGAAATCCAACGGGTTATTGAATTGGATGAGCCTGTTGGTAGGCGATTGGACTTTCTGATACAAGAATTACACCGCGAAGCTAACACAATAGGCTCAAAGTCTGCTACCATACTGACCTCGCAATCCAGCATCAACCTCAAAGTAGCAATTGAGCAAATGCGTGAACAAATTCAAAACATCGAGTAATTGACTATGCAAGGCAAATTAATCGGCACACTTTTTATCGTATCTGCACCCTCTGGCACTGGCAAAACCAGCCTCGTTAATGCCCTCGTCCGAGACACCAATCACCTAAAACTATCGGTTTCATCCACCACTCGTGCGCCACGTTCGCGTGAAATTGAGGGCTACCATTATTTTTTTATTGATGAAGAAAAATTTAAACAAAAAATAACCGCAGGTGATTTTCTCGAACACGCCGAAGTTTTTGGCAACTATTATGGCACCTCACAAGAATCTGTCGATAAAATGCTGCACGAAGGGCACGATGTGGTATTAGAAATTGACTGGCAAGGTGCACAACAAATAAAGAAACGTCGCCCCGATGCAGTGAGTATATTTATCCTACCACCAAGTATCCAAGCCCTACGCGACCGATTAGAAAACCGCGGACAAGACTCGAAAAAAGTTATCGACGCACGCATGAAAAAATC
>Ga0256840_1001515_pt1 | contig 21694 bp, 17 predicted proteins | sample 355202metaG_FD_185969 | JGI IMG/M metagenome (GOLD analysis project Ga0256840, IMG submission 185969) | Hydrothermal vent microbial communities from Mid Atlantic Ridge, Atlantic Ocean - 355-202 | ecosystem: Environmental > Aquatic > Marine > Hydrothermal vents | place: Atlantic Ocean: Mid...
ACTTTTTGTCCTAATAAATTATAAACTGTTATATCTAAAATTTCTTCATTTGCTTTAATTGTAAACTCTTTTTTTACTGGATTTGGGTAATATTCGAGTCCTAAAATTTCAAACTCTTTATTTGAAAGCGTACATGGATTTAAAATTGTTATTGTTATTTCATTACTTGTTGCTCCATTACCTTCTTGACCTGTTCCATTAGTATGACATGCTCCTCCATCATAAAGAATACAGGTATAAACATCTCCATCATTGGCTGGTATTACTGTAATTGTTGGTCCTGATTGTCCTTCTCCTGTTCCGCCATCTTGTATGTGATTTCCATTTAATCGCCAACTATAATATGGATATCTTCCTGTTACATTTGTTCCTACTGCTGTTAATGTAACTTCGTTTCCTGCGCAAATAGTTGTTTCTGAAGCATTAATTGTTACAGCTAATAAAGTTGGTTCTTCTACTGAAACTGTTGTGCTAACACTCGCATAAGGCGAACTCACGCAGGTTGCACTACTTGTTAAATGACAACTCAACACGTCATTATTTTGTAAGCTATTTGTTGAAAAATTTGGATCATTTGTACCTACATCCGTTCCATTTATTTTCCATTGATATATTGGTGTTGTTCCTTCATCTATAGCTGATACTGTAAAATATGACACTTCTCCTCTACACAATGCATCTTCTGAAAGATAGTTAAATGCCAATACTGGCGCTTCTACATTGCCATCAATATTAAATGCTATTTGTGTTGAAATTCCATTTATTCCATTACAAACTGGTACAATATCTATTTTATATTTATCGGTACAATGTACTTGTTCAAAAGTATACGAAATGGTATTCTCTGGATATATAATTGTTGTATATGCTGTCCAAATATCTGTATTAAAATCATACAAACGAACTTTAAAATCAATTCCGTCTTCTGCTAACCAACTTGCATTAATGGTATTTGTTGGTACATCTAATGTTACTACGGCATTATTTACCTTTTTATTATCACATGCATCTGTATTACAATCACTCAAACACGCATAAGTAAGTAATGAATTGTTTATCGTTTCTATAGATGTTGCTGACCATGAATTACTTCCGCTAACGGTTGCTCTCATAATTTCTGTATTATGTTCACATCCAAAATTATGTCCTATTTCGTGTGATAGGATACAGCGTATAAAATTTGTATTTGTTGCATAGTTTTTAACTACTGCTCTACCAAATCCATTTCCATTGGTAGGACTACAAATTCCATAAGATCCTAAACCTACTACGGGTCCTGCTCCTCCTTGGTTTTGCCAATGAATTTTTAAATCGTAATGGTTCGTAAACATTTGATTTGCATACGTTGCCAATTTTGCATAATTATCATAAATGGCTAATGTTGTTGGCCAATAATTACACGTATTACATGTTACAATATAATGTTGTGCTACTTTGAAATGTACATCATCTGATATTCCATTTGCTATACTATAATTGGCTTCGGATAAATTTAATACTTCTAAGGTTCTATTAATTGTTCCTCCAATTGAATTGTATGTATTATACATGGTATAATCTACCGAAAATGCTATTTCTACTGTTTTACAACCTCCTGTTTGTTGCTCATAATTACTTTTAGTTCTATTTTGTTTGTTTGACGCTTTAAATCCACAATCCATTTTTTCTGGAATAATTGCATCGCTTACATTATAATATATGTAATCGGTGCTTTTTGCGGATGCATCGTATTTTTTTAAGGCTTCTATATAAAATTCTGTTTCTGAATCTTTTATATATATGGTATATGTATTTTTATATGTAGAAAGTAGTAATTGTTTTTTTGTGGAAATATCTTTATTTGTAAAATATTTACCATCAAAATCTATTTCAGAAAGTTTTTTTTCTTCAATACCATTTTTGCCATTTATTGTTACTTTATAATTTGCAGAAAGCAACTTATTTTCTTTTAGTATATACTTATACGTTTTGGTTAATTGAATATTTAGTGTTTCGTTTGATTCTTTTTTATTAAAGTTATCATTTATCGTAATTATTTTATATGCTTTAAAATTATTTTTTAGTTTTATTGATTTTTTATTCGTTTCGGTAAAAGATAATGTGTTTTGTGCATTTGAAATGACAGTAGTAAACAAAATTAAATGGATTAAGATAATGTAGTTTTTTTTCATTTTTTATGTCATTATAATATTTATCGTAAATATAGATAAAAACCAATAAGAATAAATATTTTACAGCTAAATATTATCATTATTCTCTAATTTTATTATAAATTCTTAATAATATAATAAAAACAAAACTTGGAATTCCAATCCATACTAATTCACTTTTAATAACTCGTAATCCTCTTTCTGTAAAAAAATTAGCAACTCCTATCGGCGAAACTTGTATTGGTCTCCATGGAAAAAAGTATCTCGAATTGTCAAATGGCGAAAAGAATGCTACTCCAAGACCTCCTGTGGTTAGTGCATCTAATATGGCATGTGATGCTGTTGCTAGTGTGAAAAACATAAAATACCATCTAAAAGCTTTTTTTCTATAAAACAATAATGCAATTATAAACCCCAATACTATTGCAAATACTAAGGAATGTGAAAATCCTCGATGTCCCCAAAAACTTGCATACGGAATACCGTATTTAAAACCAATAACATCTGCATCTGGAAAAATGGCACAGCATATTCCTAACAGCCAAAATTTAAGTGCCTTTTTTGTTTTTACAAATCCATTTCCTAATGCTATGGATGCTAATGCATGTCCAAAAACTGATGCCATTATTTTAGCAATGCTTTTATATTTTCTGGAGGTCTTCCTACTACTGCTTTATTTCCTTTTACGACAATTGGTCTTTCTATTAATTTTGGGTTTTTAATCATCGCTTTTAGGATTTCGGCATCTGTCATTTCTTTACCTTTATAATTTTCTTTCCATATTTTTTCTCCTTTTCGTACCAACTGTATTGGTGTAAAGTTCAACATTTTTAACAATTCTTTTAATTCTTTTGATGTTGGTGGATTTTCTAAATAATTTATTACTTCAAATTCTTGTTTTGTTTCTTCTAAAATACATAATCCTTGACGACTTTTACTACATCTACTATTGTGGTATATTTTAATTTTTGTCATATTTTTTGTTTTTGTAAAGATAGTATTTTTTTGTTTTTTTGCTATGGTTTCACGCAAAGGATGCAAAGAATTTAATGTATGGTTACAATAGATACTCAGAAAATTAAGTACTAACATTATTGAAGAATTTACTGTTATGATTCTGGGTACTTTTTGTAATTTGCGAAATATTACTAAATCATTACATTTTTGCATATAGAAACTGTTTTTACTTTTTTAACTGCCTCTGCTTTACTTACGATAATGCCTGGTCCTGATATTATTTATGTTCTTATGCAAAGTATTAGTAATGGTAAAAAATATGGCATTGTTACTGCTTTTGGTTTGGTTTCTGGTATTATTATTCATACTTCCTTAATTGCTTTAGGCATTTCTGAAGTTTTAAAACAAAACGAAAATGTTTTCTTTTTTATTAAACTTTTTGGTGCTTTATACTTATTTTATTTGGCTTTTAAAGTATATCAATCTTCGAGTGATTTGGATTTAGATGTTAGTAATATTCAAAAAAAGTCCATATTAAGTTTATACAAACAAGGTTTTATTATGAACGTTTTAAATCCTAAAGTTACTATTTTCTTTTTGGCATTTTTTCCTGCTTTTATTGATAACTCTTTAGATAATATCAAACAACAAATTTTTACCTTGGGTTTTCTTTTTATATTGCAATCGTTTATTATATTTTCTTTAATTGCTTTTTTAGCAGACAAAATGACTGCTTTTTTAAGAAATAACAAACAGTTTGAAAAGATTTTAAAAATTGTTCAAATTGTTGTTTTTATTGGTATTGGTATTTTTATTTTGGTTTAATTAGTCTTATTTTTACAAAATCTTTGCAATCTTTGTTAAGGTGTAAATAATATATGACAAAACAAGTTAAAATAATCGAATGCCCTCGTGATGCTATGCAAGGTATAAAATCACATTTTATTGCTACAGATGCGAAGGCAAAATATATTAATGCTTTACTTCGAGTTGGCTTTGATACGATTGATTTCGGCAGTTTTGTTTCTCCTAAAGCGATTCCGCAAATGCATGATACTGCTGCTGTTTTATCAAAATTGGATTTAAGTAAAACCGTTAGTAAATTATTGGCTATTGTTGCGAATGTTCGCGGTGCTAAGGATGCGAGTGTTTTTGAGGAAATTGATTATTTAGGTTATCCTTTTTCTATTTCAGAGAATTTTCAAATGCGTAATACTGGCAAAACCATTAAACAGTCTATTGGTATTTTAGAGGAACTTTTAAACATTGCTAGTACAACCAATAAAAAAGTGGTTGCTTATTTGTCTATGGGTTTTGGTAATCCGTATGGCGATATTTGGAATGTGGATGTTGTTGCCAATTGGACAGAAAAACTCTCTAGTATGGGTGTTGAAATTTTATCTTTGTCTGATACTGTTGGGGTTGCTGATGGTAAAACTATTTCTTATTTATTTAAAAACTTAATTCCTTTATATCCAAAAATAGAATTTGGTGCACATTTACACACGACTCCTACTACATGGCACGAAAAAGTAGATGCTGCTTTTACTGCTGGTTGTATGCGTTTTGATGGTGCTATTAAAGGTTTTGGTGGTTGTCCGATGGCTAAAGATGAACTTACTGGTAACATGCCTACGGAAAAACTTCTCTCTTACTTTACACAACAAAAAGCAAATACCAATTTAAGTGCCATGAGCTTTGAAAGTGCTTATAATGAGGCTTTGGATGTTTTTTATTGATTTTTTGGCTCATCTTAAAATCAAATTGAATTGTGTTAAAATCCTCTTTTATTCTTTTTGGTTATTTCTTGTAAATATAAGATTTTGCAAACTTAGGTTGGTATTAATTCTAGTTTACTCCAAACCATCTAATTCTTCTACTAATTGCTCCCATTCTGATTCTAAAGTACTCACTTTCTTTTTCTTTGCTTGATACGTATCAAAAAAACCTTCTCTTTTAGAAACGGTATCGTAATCTTGTGCCAATTCTATATCTAAATTTACAATTTCTTTTTCTAATTTAGAAATCTCATTTTCTACTTTACTTACTTTATTTTTAAGTTTTTTAATCGTTTTATCTTTTTCGTATTTCGATTTATTATCTGATTTGTCTTTTTTTATAACTTCTTTTTTATTTAGTTTCTTTTCGGCTTCTCGCATATTTTCTAATTTATGCGTTTCTAAATAATAGTTAATATCTCCCAAATACTCTTTTATTTTATGGTCTTTAAATTCATATACTTTGTCGGTTAATCCTTGTAAAAAATCTCTATCATGCGATACTAATATTAGCGTTCCGCTGTAATCTTGTAAGGCTTTTTTTAGTACGTTTTTTGATGCTATGTCTAAATGGTTGGTTGGTTCATCCATAATTAACACATTAAATGGACGCAACAACATTTTACATATTGCCAAACGATTTCGCTCTCCTCCTGAAAGTACTTTTGCTTTTTTGTCTACTGTATCTCCTCCAAACAAAAAGGAACCGAGCATATCTCTTATTTTCATTCTATTGGAGTCGGTAGATGCATCTTCCATAATTTGCAATACTGTTTTTTCGCCATCTAAATATTCCGATTGATTTTGTGCAAAATAGCCTATTTGCACATTATGTCCTGCTTTACATTGTCCTGTATATTCTATTTCTTTGACCATTATTTTGGCTAAGGTTGATTTTCCTTGTCCATTTTGTCCAATAAATGCCAATCTTGCTCCTCGCTCAATTAATAAATTGACCTCTTTTAGCACTTCTTTTTCTCCATACGATTTTGCTAATTCTTCTATTTCAAATACTATTTTTCCTGGTGTTATCGACACTGGAAATCGCACATTCATTACAGAATTATCTCCTTGATCTACTTCTATTCGCTCTATTTTATTTAATTTTTTTATAAGCGATTGCGCCATTGATGCTTTGTTTGCTTTGGCTCTAAATTTATTTATTAAATCTTCCGTTCGTTTTATCTCTTTTTCTTGATTTTTTTGTGATTGCAGTTGTTTTTCTTTAATTTCTGCTCGTAATCCTAAATATCCTGTATAGGATTTTTTAAAATCGTAAATCTGCCCTAGAGAGATTTCAATGGTTCTATTGGTTACATTATCTAAGAACATTCTATCGTGCGAAACCATCATAATAGCTCCTGTAAATCCTTTTAAGAAATTTTCGAACCAGATTATAGATTCTATATCCAAATGGTTCGTTGGTTCATCTAGTAGTAAAATATCATTATCTTGCAATAGTAATTTTGCCAATTCAATACGCATACGCCATCCTCCTGAAAAAGTTTCTGTTAGACTATTAAAGTCTTCAGTTGTAAATCCTAATCCTTTTAATATTTTTTCGGTTTGTCCTTGGTAATTATATCCTCCTAGTAATTCGTAACGATGTTGTAAATCGTCTAAATCGTGCATTAATTGGTGGTAATATTCGCTTTCATAATCGGTACGTTCTGCCAATTGTGTGTTTATGTCTTCTAGTTTTTTTTCTGTTTCAATAATTTCTTCGAATGCTTGATACGATTCTTCTAGTACGGTTCTTCCTCCTTCAAAATCTATATCTTGTTTTAAAAATCCGATTTTCACCTCTTTTTCAAAAGCAATAGTTCCTTTATCGTATTCTTGTTCTTTGGCTATTATTTTTAATAATGTAGATTTTCCTGCACCGTTTTTACCTACCAAACCGATACGGTCTCCTGCTACTAGTTTAAATGTTATTCCTGAAAATAAATCTTCTCCTTGAAAAGAAACGGTTATATTATGAGCATTAAGCATATTTTGTTACACAAGTTTTTGTTTATTCTATTATATTTGCATTGTATTTACACAACAAATGTTGTACAAACAGCGAAAATAAATAAAAGTTTGATTACCTAAGGGTATTGTCTGAATTTTTATTCACTTTAAACCAAATAATTAGTAATCAAAAAATATGTTTAAAAAAGGAACAAAATCTTATAGTATTTTTAACAATAAATGTCCAAGATGTCAGAATGGCGATTTTTATTTGGATAAAAACCCGTTACATCTTAAAAAAATTTTAGACATTCATGAAAAATGCAATACTTGTGATTTACATTACATGATTGAACCTTCTTTTTATCATGGTGCTATGTATGTTTCGTATGGTTTATCTGTTGCTACTTCTATTGCTATTGTTATAATTGCAACTTTACTTGGTTTTAGTTTAATTACTAGTTTTATTGCCGTTTTTGTTGGTTTAATCGTTTTTACACCATTTATGCTCAAACTTTCTAGAATAATTTATATCAATATGTTTGTTAGCTATGTGAAAGATTTTAAAAATGAAGATTCCGATTCTTAAAATCTTTTGATATCTATTTCTTTATGTAAAGGTACTTTATTTTCAATATTTGCATATAATTGTTTTGCTACTGTTGGTGCAATCATAACGCCTCGTGTTCCTAATCCGTTAAGAATGGCTAATTGTTTGTATTTTGGATGTATCCCTATTAAAGGTCTTCTATCTTTTACTGTTGGACGAATTCCTGCTACATGATCTACAATTTTATATGTGGTATTAATGGTTGCTTCTAATTTTTTTATTAGTTCTTCTCTTCCTTTTTCGGTAGGTTTCTGTGTTTTATCTTTCCAATTAAATGTTGCTCCAACTTTATACAAATCATTTCCTAATGGCAATACAAATAGTGCGGCTTTTATTAAATACTCAACTTTTAAACTAGGTGCATGTATGGTTATCAATTCTCCTTTTGCTTCATTCATTGGTAAATAATTAAAAAACGGATTGTCTTTTAATCCAAAGCCTTCACAAAAAACAAGGTGTCTTGCATTTACATTTTTATATCGAACGCTTGTTTCTAAAATTTCTAATGTCGCATAATTAAAGGTCTCTTTTATTAATTTATTTTTTAGAATTAACTTTTTTTGATAATTGTATAATAACGAGTTAACATCTAATCTTCCTGTATGCAGTAGTTCTCCAAATCCAAATGGAGCTAATACTTCTTTTTTATTATTTGGGATTAATGTTGTAGACATATAAGCTGCCAACTTTGGTTTATCGCATGCGGCAAACCAATTATTTTGTTCTTCTATCGATTTAAAAACTCGATAAATAGGCACATCATACAAATAGGTACGGTTATGTCTTTTTTCTATTTCTTTAAAAAATGCCAATGCTACTTTTAATTGTTCGTTACCATTCCAAACTGGCGTAAACCTTTTAAGCACAACTGGGTTATACATTCCTGCTGCTACTTTAGAGGAATTTTGTGATTCATTTTCAAAAATAATATAGGTTTTCCCTTTTTTTTCTAATTCTTCCACAAATGCTAACCCTGCAAGTCCAAAACCAACAATTATATAATCTATATCCATATAGTAAAACTAAGGTTTTTGTCATAAAAAAACTCTTGCATTGCAAGAGTTTTTTTTTTATTTTAATTAAAATATGTCAATTAATAATTCCACATATCTAATTCGTAATTTCTAATTTTTTCTTTTATTTTATGAGATTCTAATACTTGAAATAAAGCATTATTTTTAACATACTCGGATATATCTCTATTTCCATATACGTTTTCTTCTCTATAAATAATCGCATTAAATCGTCTTGCATTTAATAATAAATCAAACGAAAGTGGATATGCCGAATTTTTTGAATTAAATACTTTCATTTCGTGCATAATATCTCTAATTCCTGGATACCAAACCCAAAATAAATCTACCATATTTGCTAAATCTCCTCCTTCGGTATCGTCTATAAACTGTACATCTGGAGATACAGGAGCAACACCTAATAAACGGTATTTTAACTCTCCTTGTCTTTTATCAAAATAGTACAGTCCTTTTATACGAAAACCCTCAATATCTGCTGATTGTAAATCTCTAACATCAATATCTTCTTCTAATAGTTGTTCTCCTAGGTTTAATTTATCAATACCTACATCTGTTGTATCAATTTTACTAAGTCTAGATTTGATTTCTTTTAAAGATAATTTATCCACAAAATAAGAATCGTCATATACATCTACAATATCTCCTCTCTTAATTCCTCTTAACAAAGTATCGTATAAAGACCTTCTATCTGAGTTTATGTTTGATGTATCTGCTGGATAATAATATGGCAGATTAATTTTTTCATTCAAATCAATGTATTCCCAAACCATTTTTGACCATAAAATATCTCTATCATCAATAAATCCATAAGGCAATGGTTTATCATTATCTGCTGCTAATTGTTCTTCTGTCTTTACACCAATTTCTTCAGGAATTGTTGCATTTAATAAATTTGCTTGTGCTTGTGTTATATTGGTAACTAGCAGAGCAAATAATAACATAAATAATCCTTTTTTTAAACTCATAACTTAATATAATTAATTTGTATTTTCTCTTTTTAATAAAACTTTCAGAGAAATATTAACTTGTAATTTCAATAGTAACTCCAGAAGTTTTCTTTAGAAAATACGATGCGTTATTTAATAATTTTGACTTAATATTTAATATGGTAATCACATCTCCTCTTTTTGCGCTTTTAATTGCACGAAGGGCAGCTGCATTAAAACGTGTTCCTGATACTTTTATTGTTGGTTTCCCTGGAACTTTAACTGAAAAACCAGAAACTCCAATTTTTAAATCAAAAACAAAATCTTCTAATTTTGCTCCAATTGTAGATTTTAACAAACTACTTTTTGACATTTTTTGATAACCAGTTGTACCACGAATAGTACCTGTAGGCGATGGTATATTTTTTATTCTAAACTTTTTACTTGACCTAACTGTTGCTCCATTTGGTAATTTTCCTGTAACATTAATTGTGACTTCTTTTTGTGCTGGAGGATTCATTACATACTTCCCTCCACCTTTATTTGTTAAGCCTGATGCAGAACCAACTACTTTATTATTTGGTACTCCTGGTATAGATATTGTTATTGGATTTGAAACTCCTCTATATACCACATTCATTTTATCGGCAGAGATAACTGCTTCATTTGGTTTTGGAATAACAGAATATTTTCCTCCTACAATTGGAATTTCAATTTCCTCTCCATTTTCCATAAAATAAAATTTACCTTTTAGTTCATGTTCTCCTACATTTCCTGCTGATCTACTTAGCTTTACTTGTCCAGCTTGAATATTACTTTTTGCTATACTTCCTCCATTAACAACTACTTTTGTTGCTGTTAATGTTGGATCGTTTTTACCTAATACTATTTTTCCTTCTAATTTTTCTCCAGGATAATATGCATTTTTACTAAAAACAACCATTGCTTCATAATTCTTTAAAGAAACGTCTGATTTTAATTGACCTCCAACTAAAGTAGAATAAATTTCATTTTCTGTTGTCTTAATATCATTTTGCAACTTTGTAACATTTGTTACGCATGATATTAATGGAAATCCTTCAAAACGGCTTTCCAACCATGGTTCTTTCCCTTTTTTACCAATAACATCTGGCGCTGTACTAAATCGTTTTTCTATTTTACCTAAAATTTCGCTATCAAAACCAGTTCCTACTAGTTTTTTAACATTTTCTCTATACGATGCTATTTTTTCTTCAAACTCTTTTCCTAATTCTGTTGGTTTACCTTCTATAAAGAAAAGTTGGTCTACCTTATTACTACCACTCATTGCTTCGTAGTTTTTAGGATCTTCCATTCCTTCTAACATCTTACCTTTTAATCCTGTTAAATAGGTATCAAATTCGCTAGAGAATGTACTTAATTGAGATGCTTTTTGATTTAGTTCGTTATACTTTTCTGGTTGGTCTCCAGCTAAAGTAGCTAAACTCGTTAATGCTGCTGCATTGGTTTTACCTGTTGTAATATTTGCATCTGTTAGTGTTTCATTCATTCTTCCAAAAGAAGAAAGTACTTTTTTACCCATTTGCATTGCAAGCATTGCAATAAATACTAGGTACATTAAGTTAATCATCTTCTGTCTTGCGGATAGTTTTCCTCCTGCCATAATAAAATTTGTTTTAAGTTATTAAATTAATAAATCCTATTATTTAGATGACATTGCAGATAACATACCTCCATAAACTCCATTTAAAGAAGATAAATTATTTGTTAACGACTCCATTTGTTGTTGTAATGCTCCTGCATTATTTGCTACTGCATCATTAATTTCTGCTTGACGTGTAGTGGATTCTATTTGTACTTTATACAAGCTATTTAAAGATTCCATTTGACTAGCTGCTAATGCTAATTGTTCGCTATATTTATTTGTTGCAGATATTGAATCTACTGCTGGTGCAATATTTTCTGCTGCTCCACTAAAATTTTGAATACTTGTAGATAAACTGGACATTAAATTAGCATCTAAACCTGCTTCTTGTAACATCGTATCTAATTTTTGTGATAATAAACCTTGACTATCTGCTTCTTCTACTAATGCATTTGAGTTATTACCTGATGATGCTCCTCCTCCTAATTCTGGATATACTAATGACCAATCTAATTCATCATCAATTGGTTCGAAAGCGGACATAAAGAAAATTGCTGCTTCCACTCCTAACCCTATCATTAATAATGTTCCTCCTGGAATACCAAAAATTGGCATATGAAGAATTTTCCCAAGTGCTCCTAAAATTACAATAGATGCTCCAATACTATATGCCATGTGAAAAACTCTTTTCATTAATTTACCTTTTGATGCCATAATTTTTTTAAATTTTAAGTTGTTATTTATTTGATTAGATATTTGATTGTTTTATTTTACTTTTCCATGATAATCTTGTACTGTTCTGAATCCGATATAACTTCTTGCTGTATCGCCATATTCAAAATCTCTTGTACTTACCTCTAAGAAATATGCCACATCTTTCCAAGATCCTCCACGAATTACTTTTCTGTGATTTTCTTTATCTTCTACATTTGGGTTCATTGTTGATCCAATTAAATATGAAGTTGGATTATATGCTGTATTTGTCCATTCCGAGACATTTCCTGCCATATTATACAACCCATATCCATTTGCATTATATGATTTTGCCTCCATTGTATATAGTGCGCCATCTAATGCATAATCTCCACGTTGTGGTTTAAAGTTTGCTAAGAAACATCCTCTATCGCTAAATGGATAAGGGTTTCCCCAAGGATATTTACCAAATTCGTATCCTCCTCGTGCTGCAAATTCCCATTCTCCTTCTGTTGGTAATCTAAAGTACGATTCGCTCGATGCGTTTTTCTTTGAAGACAAATAGTTATTTCTTACTTGTGTTCTCCAATTACAAAATGCTTTTGCTTGTGACCAACTAATACCAACAACTGGATATTCATCGTATGCATTATGTGAAAAATAATCTTGATGCATTGGATCGTTATACGAATAATTGAAATCTTTTACCCATACTGTTGTATCTGGATAAATATATAATTCTTGTTTTTTTATGAAATTTTTTCTTTCTTTCCCTCTATTTCTTGCAGCTTCTTCATTATCAAATGTAAAATACGAAAACTTAATTTTATCTGCATTTAATATTCTTTTCCCATTAAATGTCTCGTCTGTATGCAAATACATACTATCCATTACCTCTGCATAATCTGCATCTGGAAAATCATTTGTATCGTAAATTAAATTTTCTTCCCAATTTAATACTTTTCCTTCTGTTGGCGAATTTACATCTCCTAATCCTCCATAGTTATCCATCATGTACTTGTAGTACACTCCTCCGTCTGCAGAGTCTTTAAATTTATAGTTTGATAAAGCTCCTGAGGCATCCCCAGATTCTTCCGCTAAAATTGCTAATTTTGTTCTGATTATAGAATCTCTTACCCAAAACACAAATTGTCTGTACTCACTATTTGTAATTTCGGTTTCATCCATATAAAATGGACGTACAGTTACTGTTCTAGCTGGTGTACTTAATGAACCTGCGATATCTTCATCTTGTTTTCCCATTGTAAAGGAACCTCCTGGTATTAATACTGTTCCAAATGGCTTTTCAGAAAACCACTTTTTCTTAGCTTTTACTCCAACTAGTTGTCCTTTAGAATTTGATTTACAACTGAAAATCAAAAAGGTAATCAATACAATTAACGATAATTTCTTCATTTTTTATTATTAGTTTATTACAATAACAGTTACTTCATTAAAAATAAGACACTTACGTGCGTAATTCTGTTTTCGACGGCGTAAACCTATTACTATTTTTTTAAATATACAATTCTAATCTCTTTTTTTTCTCAATCAACACTATTAATCAACCTAAAAACGCAAAGAAAATAATTTTAGTATATTCTTATGTTAATTTTCTTAACGTTTTCCACCATCGCTCTGGAATATTTTGGTTATTTGCCTCTAAATAATCATTATAGGTACATGGAATTAACGTTTCTTTTTTAAATTTATTATTAATTATCTCCATCCACCATCGATTACTTTTATTGCTTTTATAAAAATTTATAGTATCATTATCTATTGGAACGATGTATTTTAAAAAATCTTTTTTTGATCCAAACGGATATTCTTTTATTCTAAAATTTACTCCTTCGATAAAATACCATATCATTTGTGCTATTAATTGTGCTGTTTGGTTTTTATCATCTAATGTCGCATTATATTCAAATATACCTAAGGTAGAAACCTTATCGCTCAAACCTGCATATCTTGCTATTGCACATATTTCTTCTCCATAAAATCCATTTGGCGTTGTGTTATTGTTTGCTGGTGCATCGGATTTTCGCAAAGCACTTAAATCTATACTTACCAAATCTGCATCTCTTAATATTGGTTCTACCAAAGAAATATTTTTATTTACTATTCCCAACCGATAACTATCAAAATACAGTTTTTCTAATAAGTCTATTTCTTCTTGCGAGTTAAAAAATGTTTGATATCCTATATTACTAAAGTTAAATAAATTGTTTGGCTCTTCCATTACTATTTTACTTAAATAACATCTTGAATTTAATTCGCTATCTAATTGCCCTAAATCAAATTTATTATCTACAGAAACCAAGTTAACTGTTTGTTCTAAGTCATCGTATGCTCTATACATTGTGTATGTTAATGCTTGACTTCCTCCTAATATTATAGGTATAATATTCTTTTTTACTAGATAAGTAACTATTTTTCGTAATGCAAAATGGGTATCCGATAGTGTATTCCCTTTATGAATATCGCCTAAATCTACCATATTCAAATGCCAGTTACCTGCATATAATTTATACAATTCTTGCCTAATTAATGAAAATTTATTTCCTGAACCTTCATTGTTAATTGCGTTTCTATCTTCTTGCACTCCAATAATTGCAATAGCTGTATCTTGAGTTATTTCTGGAAAAAATGCTTCTGTATGAATATTTATTTTTGCACCAAAACGCTCTTCCTTATAATCGCTTAATCCCTCAATTATTATTTCTGAAACTGGATGTAAATACTCGAAAATCATTACTCTAATTTATTTCTTTTTTGTAACTTTTTTACGTACCGTTTTTTTCTTTTTTGTCTTTTTTTCAATTATTTCTTTAACTTGTTCTAAAGTCATTTTTTCTGCCTTTGTTGTTTTTGGTAATTCTATTTTTTTATTCTTTCCATGAATAATATTAAATCTTCCCCAACGTGCTTTTTCTAATCGAATTGTTCCTTCTTCCCAACTATGAATAATTTTATCGATATCTTTTTGTTTTTTTGTTTCGATAAGTTCTTCGATATCTACTTGTGTTAAATTATCGTAATCGTATTTTTTATTAACATTTATAAAAGTACCATTCCATTTAATAAATGGTCCAAAACGCCCTACTCCTTTTTGTACTGGCATTTCTTCATACGTTGCAATTGGTGCATCTGCCTTTCTCTTCTCTTCGATTAGTTCTATTGCTTCTTCTAGGTTTAATTTTAATGGATCTTCTCCTTTCGGAATAGAGACATATTTATCTTCAAATTTCACATATGGTCCAAACCTCCCATTAGCTACAATTACTTCTTTATCTTCATAATTTCCTAAACTTTTAGGCAATAAAAATAAATCTAACGCTTCTTCTAATGTTATTGTATTTAGATTTTGGTTTGGCTTTAAACTTGCAAATATCTTATTTTCATCTTCTCTTCCTCCAATTTGTGCCATTGCTCCAAAACGCCCTAAACGCACTAAAATTGGTTTTCCTGATTTTGGATCTGTTCCTAGTATTCTTTCTCCTGATTCTCTTTCGGCATTTTCTTTTACGTCTTCTACTGTAATATGAAATTCTTTATAAAAACTTTTTATAGTATCTATCCATTCTTTATTTCCTCTTGCTATTGCATCAAAATCTTCTTCTACTTTTGCCGTAAATCCAAAATCTAAAATATTTTTAAAATTGGCAACTAAAAAATCGGTTACTATTGTTCCAATATCTGTAGGTATTAATTTTCCTTTGGATGCTCCTGTTATTTCTGTTAATGTTTTTGTCTCTACACTATTTCCTGCTAGTGTTAATTGATTGTATTTTCGTTCTACACCTTCTAATGCAGATTTTTCTACATATTTTCTACGTTGAATTGTCGATATTGTTGGTGCATACGTAGATGGTCTTCCTATATTTAATTCTTCCAATCGTTTTACTAATGAGGCTTCTGTAAAGCGTCCTTTTGCTCTAGAATAGCGTTCTGTAGCTTGAATATAATTGTAATTTAATGTTTCTCCTACACTCATTTTTGGCAGCATTCCTGTTTGTTCCACCTCTTCATCACTACCTTCCATATATACTTTTAGAAATCCATCAAATTTAATTACCTCTCCATTTGCTGTTAGAATCTCTTTATTAGATGAATTTTTAATTTTCACATTTGTACGTTCTAACTGTGCTTCACTCATTTGTGAGGCGATGGCTCTTTTCCATATTAAACTATACAAACGTGCTTGGTCATAATCAATATCTACTGTATGTAAAGAAAAATCGGTTGGTCTTATTGCCTCGTGTGCTTCTTGTGCTCCTTTTGCTTTTGTTTTATAATCTTTTGGATTACTATATGTTGCTCCATACGACGCTATAATTTCTTCTTTTGCTCCATCTTTTGCATCTTGAGATAAATTTACAGAATCGGTTCTCATATAAGTTATTAATCCTGCTTCATATAATCGTTGTGCAACCATCATGGTTTTTGCTACAGGAAAATATAATTTACGCGATGCTTCTTGTTGTAATGTAGATGTTGTGAATGGTGCTGTTGGTGTTTTTTTTGCTGGTTTTTGAGATAAATCTGCGATACTAAACGCTGCATTACTACACGACTCTAAAAAATCTGCTGCTTCTTTTTCGGTTGCAAATGTTTTTGGTAATTTTGCTTTAAATTTTTTACCTTCTGCATTTGTAAATTCTGCTCCTATTCTAAAACTTGCATTTGTTTTAAACTCTTGAATTTCGCGTTCACGCTCAACAATTAAACGAACTGCTACAGATTGTACTCGTCCTGCAGATAATCCTCCTTTAACTTTTCGCCATAATACTGGAGAAAGTTCATATCCAACCAAACGATCTAAAACTCTCCTCGCTTGTTGTGCATTTACTAAATTGTAATTGATAGACGTTGGATTTTCTAAAGATTTTAATATTGCTGATTTTGTAATGGAGTTAAAAACAATTCGCTTTGTATTTTTCTCATCTAATTTTAATTGTTCAAATAAATGCCATGCAATAGCTTCTCCCTCTCGATCCTCATCACTCGCTAACCAGACTGTATCTACATTTTTAGCTAACTTTTTTAACTTTCTAACGATATCTTTCTTATCGTTTGAGACAACATATTTTGGTGAAAAATCGCCTTCGACATCTACTCCTAATTCCTTAGAAGGTAAGTCTGCAATATGACCAAAACAAGATTCTACTTGATAATCTTTGCCTAAAAATGTGCTTATTTTTTTTGCCTTAGCTGGAGACTCAACAATTACTAAATTTTTTGCCATATATATTAAGGTATAATTTTGGAAATAATTTTGAACAAATTACTACTCTTTGGTCGGCAAATGTATGTAGATTTTTTTTAATGTTACAAATTTATTTTAATTTTTACGTTTTTTTACCTTACTTCATTACAGATAATCTACTCTAAATCAAATTTATAAGAAATATTTATTTTTTATTTTTTTACTATTTTTTATCTCTAATATTCACTCTTAAATCTATACTTTTATACTAGAAATAAACAATATATGGAACATTTATCCTAAATAAAGAAGCTTGTACACTAATACTTTTTATGTTAGTTATAACCTGAGTTCAACATCAAATCTGAAGGCGAATAAATTGCTTATTTATTTTTAACCTGTCAGTTTGTCATCTTTTTAATTTAAGGTTGTATATTTGCAATCTTAAATCAAATAAATTATAACATTCGTACTTGTAATGTAAGTCGTAATGAAAATAAAATTAACAATCTATGGCAAGTGAACACGTAATTGAAGAAAAAAAACAAGGGCAAGCACTTATCACAAAAGGCAAACAAAAAAATACTAAAAAACTTTTTATCGAAAGTTATGGTTGTCAAATGAATATGAATGATAGCGAGATTGTTGCTTCTATACTTGCAAATGAAGGATATAACACCACCAATTTATTAGAGGAAGCTGATTTGGTTTTAGTAAATACGTGTTCTATCAGAGAAAAAGCAGAACTAACTATTCGTAAAAGACTACAAAAATACAATCGTGTAAAGCAAAAGCAAAACAGAAATATGAAAATTGGTGTTTTGGGTTGTATGGCAGAACGTTTAAAAACTAAATTTTTAGAAGAAGAAAAAATGCTAGACTTGGTTGTCGGTCCAGATGCATATAGAGATTTACCCAATCTGGTAAAAGAAGTAGATGCTGGTAAAGATGCTATTAATGTTCAATTATCTAAAGAAGAAACATATGCAGATGTTTCGCCTGTACGATTAAATTCTAATGGTGTTTCTGCATTTGTGACCATTACTCGTGGTTGCGATAATATGTGTACTTTTTGTGTGGTTCCGTTTACACGTGGAAGAGAACGTAGTCGCGATCCTGAGAGTATTATAAATGAAACATTAGATTTGTGGAATAAAGGATATAAAGAAATTACGTTACTTGGTCAGAATGCAGATTCGTACTTATGGTATGGTGGTGGACTCAAAAAAGATTTTAAAAATGCTTCTGATATTGCACAAGCTACTGCTGTAAGTTTCGCTAAATTACTAGAAATGGTTGCTATTGCCGTTCCAAAAATGAGAATTCGTTTTGCAACTTCTAATCCGCACGATATGCATATTGATGTACTGCATACAATTGCCAAATACGATAATATTTGTAAATACATTCATTTACCTGTACAGTCTGGTAGTACTCGTATATTAAAGGCTATGAATCGTCAACATACGCGCGAAGAATATATCGAACTAATTGATAACATTCGTAGTATTATACCAGAATGTGCCATATCGCACGATATTATTACTGGTTTTTGTGGCGAAACCGAAGCCGACCATAAAGACACACTTTCTTTGATGGAATATGTAAAGTACGATTATGGTTTTATGTTTGCTTATTCGGAAAGACCTGGAACTTTAGCTGGTAAAAAAATGGAAGACGATATTCCTGCAGATATTAAACAAAGAAGATTGGCAGAAATTGTAGCCTTGCAACGAGAACTTTCGCATTACAGAACCAAAGAATTTATTGGTAAATCTATGGAAATTCTAATTGAAGGTAATTCTAAAAAATCGGACAAACATTGGAAAGGTAGAAATACACAAAACACCATGGCAATTTTTCCTAAAACTGGCAATGAAAAAGTTGGCGATTTTGTAATGGTAAAAATTAACGAATGTACTAGTGCCACTTTATTAGGCAAAATAATTAAATAATAACAATAAATATTAAATCAAATAACATGAACAAAATTACATTAACCCTTTTAGTGATAACTACTTTATTATATTCTTGCGGATCGGACGATGATCCAGATAATTCTGGAAATCTTTTACGAGTAGATAGAACCTTTAATAATACTGGAAATACTGCTTCGATTAATTATGAAGATGGAGATAAAGTAAAAACATTCTATTATGGTTCTACACTTACAAATAATTTTGAATACGACGCTGATGGTAAAATGACTAAATTCACTATCTATTCTGAAAATGAAGTCGATAGAGAATATACTTTTACGTATGACAGTAACGGTAAAATTACTTCGGTACATGATTTTTACGCAAGACCATTTCTTATTGCTGAACCTGTAGACCAAGACAGAACTGTGACTTGGGAAGGAAATAAGATGAGTATTCCTTTATTAGTAGATGATAGTAGTAATTTATACAACAACTACGAATTTTCATTTAATGATAATAATTTATTAAGTAAATATAAAGTTACAAAATGGGATGGAAGTGTTAAGATTAATATTAATTTTGCTTACGATAATAATAAAAATGTTATTCGTTTAACTGGCTTTTACAATTTATTTTCTTTAGTAAATATTGATATCGAATCTACTTACGATTCTAAAATTAATCCATATCTACCTCATTATAATAAATATTATCTTCAAAATCTAATTATTTATGGTGCTAGACCAGGAAGTGGTTTTTCTGTATCTGATTTACTTGCGATATACAATCATCTAGGAAATAATAATCCTTTATTAGTAGATCGTAATAATTCGAATGCGCTCTATTTTACGTATGATTATAATGGAGATAAACCTTCAACTTCTTATTATAGAAATTCATCTGATGTAATTACAACAACAACTTTTGTTTATGAATAAATAAAGAATTATCAAACCTACCAACTTATGGAAGAACTTCAAAATATAAAACAACGCTTTGGTATTATTGGAAACGATGAAAAATTAAACCGTTCTTTACAAAAAGCAATACGTGTTGCTCCTACCGATATTTCTGTGTTAGTAACTGGAGAAAGTGGTGTTGGTAAAGAGAGTATTCCAAAAATAATACATGCTTTATCACACAGAAAACACAAAAAATATATTGCTGTAAACTGTGGTGCAATTCCAGAAGGAACTATTGACAGTGAATTGTTTGGTCACGAAAAAGGTGCCTTTACTGGTGCGACACAGAACCGCTCTGGTTATTTTGAAGTTGCCGATGGCGGTACTATTTTTTTAGATGAAGTTGGCGAATTACCTCTTACTACACAAGTACGTTTATTACGTATTTTAGAAAATGGAGAATATATGAAAGTTGGCTCTTCTAAGGTACAAAAAACAGACATCAGAATTGTTGCTGCTACCAATCTACATATGATGGAAGCAATTCAAAAAGGCAAATTTAGAGAAGATTTATTTTATCGCTTAAGTACCGTAGACATACACTTATCTCCTTTACGTGAAAGAAAAGGAGATATTCACTTACTTTTTAGAAAATTTGCATCCGATTTTGCTCAAAAATACAAAATGCCAACAATTAGATTGGAAGATGATGCCATACGATTATTAGAAAACTATTCCTTTAATGGTAATATTAGACAACTTCGTAATATAACCGAGCAAATTTCTGTTATTGAACAAAATAGAACAATTAATGCACAAATACTACAAAGTTATTTACCAAACCACAAATCGAATTTACCAAGTTTAATAAGTCAAAATAAACAGCAAATGGATTTTGCTAATGAGCGAGAAATTTTTTATAAAATTATGTTAGACATGCGTAGCGATATTAATGATTTAAAAAAATTAACGCTTGATTTAATGAAAAATAATGGTAAAATTAAAGAGAATAATGAACATCTAATTCGTAGAATATACGACGATTTTGAAACTACATCAAATAGTACTTCTAAAGAAAGTAGCGTAGAAATTATTTCGGTAAACGATTCTGAAAATTACAATAATGAGAATCCTAAATTTGAGAATACAGAAATTATAGAACCAACTATCTCTTTACAAGAAAAAGAAGAAGAAATGATTAAGTATTCTCTAGAGAGAAATAAAGGCAAAAGAAAATTAGCTGCTAAAGAATTAGGTATTTCCGAACGTACATTATATCGAAAAATTAAACAATACGATTTATGAAAATAAAGAATGATGTTATCAATTACTTAGAAAATAAAACCTTTTCAAAACAATAAAAAAATTAACATTTTATAAAGAAAATTTGTCCCTATTTTTACAATTCAATACCTTTTTATGAAAAAAGCACTTTCAATTATTATTTTTCTAGCATTTGCACATTCTTTTCAAAGCTGTGGTGTTTATTCTTTTACTGGTGGAAGTGTTGGTGATGCTAAAACAATTAACATCCCTTTTTTTCCTAATAATGCCAGTTTTGTAGAGCCTACATTAAGTCAAAGTTTTCAAATTGCGTTACAAGATTTATTCTTGCGACAAACAAATCTTAACTTAACGAATGGAAATGCAGATTTAACTTTCGAAGGCGAAATTACACAATATCGTATTATTCCAATTGCTGCAACAGCAAATCAAACTGCCGCACAAAGCAGATTAACTATTGGTATAAAAGTTCGTTTTTATAACGCTCTTAAAGAAGAGGATAATTTTGACAAAACTTTTACGCACTTTTACGATTACGATGCAAATTCTCAACTTACTGGCGCTACTTTAGAAGATGCGTACAAAGAAATTTTTGAACGTATTACTCAAGATATTTTTAATGAATCGGTTGCTAAATGGTAGTTTTTCTATT
>Ga0256840_1001516_pt1 | contig 21675 bp, 18 predicted proteins | sample 355202metaG_FD_185969 | JGI IMG/M metagenome (GOLD analysis project Ga0256840, IMG submission 185969) | Hydrothermal vent microbial communities from Mid Atlantic Ridge, Atlantic Ocean - 355-202 | ecosystem: Environmental > Aquatic > Marine > Hydrothermal vents | place: Atlantic Ocean: Mid...
AAGCAGGATTCTTTCCTTCATCAACACGGTTCACACACATGTTACAAGATTCAACTGTTCCCTTACCTCGAGGGGTATCAGGGCGTTGATCAATGATAGTTTCATGAACAAAACTACGTGCTTTGTAAGGACAAGCCATCATGCAATAACGACAACCAATACAAATATGCTTATTAACTTGTACGATTCCATCAGCACGCTTCATTGATGCCCCTGTAGGGCATACATCAACACATGGGGCTGTTTCACAATGCTGACACATCACAGGTAATGTAACTTCATGTCCTGTCATTTTTTCAGTAACTTTAACTTTACGAATCCATTGAGCTTGTTGTGCATCATTAGATTTAGGATCATTACCCCAGCCATGTTCTTTCTTACAGGCTTCAATACAGGCGTCCCCACCATCATCAAGTTTATTGGTGTCAATTAACATTCCCCAACGAACTTTATCAGAAACTGCTTCACCTGCAGGTTTTGCTTGAACTTCACGTAAAAAAATACCAGGTGCAACTGTAGCTACTGCAGCAGTTCCAGCCAAACCACCTAAAAATTTACGACGATAGGAATTGATATTACTCATTACTTATCTCCTATTGCTTGTTTAGGGGAACTTTTGATTTCTAAGATTGCTTTTGCAACTGTAGAAGGTAAGTGCTTCATTGAAGGGACTTCTAATTTAGCATTAGAATGAATGGCATCGTTAGGAGCTACCTTACTCACTTTACTACTATTAGGATGGTCCACATGACATTGGAAACAGTCTAATTTTTGTGCTACATAGCTATGACATGTTGAGCAAAAATGTTCTGGATCAGAACTTCTTAAAACCTTCCCATTGTATTGCTCTGGAACATGACAATTAATACAAGCTTTAAGACTGTGTTTCTCGGTACGAATACCTTTAATTACGGTTTCATCCCGCTTATGAAGCAATTCATCCATATGATTTTTTCGCATATTTTTGATATGAGCATCACGAATTTCATCACTTTTAAACTGCTTAACCGCTTTCATCAACTTAGGTGGCTGCCCGTTATTGCTATCGCAAGCACTGAGAACAGCGCCAAATAGAAACATCACAGATGTAAGAATGATTGATTGTATAGATTTATGAAGCATATTTCCCAAACCCTAAACGAAACTAAAGCCTGTAAAACAGACTTTAGTTATCTTTTACTGTAAACGACTAATTAACCACCTAGACCCATTTCGATGTAGCCCGTAGGACAAACATCAGAACAGATATGACAACCTACACACTTATCGTAGTCTGTATCAACATAACGACCTGTTGTTGCCTGATCTTTCTTAACACGGAAAACTGCATCTTGTGGACAGTAAATAACACAGTTATCACACTCAAAACATAGACCACAGCTCATACAACGCTCAGCTTCTTCTACAACCTGCTCTTCTGCAAGTGCGTTCATACGTTCAACAAAATGACCTAAAACATCATCTTTGCTCGGTACATCTTCAGTACGTTTATTACGATCAACTTTTTCGAAGTGACCTAAGAATAGCTCACTTGATTCAACGATTTCGTGCTCAGAACGATCATCATAGTTATGAACAGCGTAGTTATCGCTATCAGTACCACGAAGATCTTCTTCTTTACCTTCATCATAATCAACAGGAGCAAGATCATACTCTTTAAGCTTGTCTAACAAATCAAAGTGATGTTTATCAACTTTTGGACGTTTATCCATCTTCTCGTCTTTCTGTGTTAAGAAGTGGTTAATAGTTTCAGCAGCGATAGATGCTTGACCGATTGCTGTCGTTAATAGGTGAGGACGAACGATATCGCCTGCGACAAAGTGACCTTCTTTACCTGGGACTTGGTAGAAGTTATCAGCATCAATCGCATTGCGATCATTACCGTACTCTTCAACACCATCAAGATCACCAAACTGTCCGATTGCAGATACAATTAAATCGGCCTCAATAATAGTTTCTTTTCCGCCTTCTTTAGGCTTAGGTACATTGCCATCCATTACAGACTCAACAACCTTTAAACCAACAGCACGACCGTTATCATCAACAAGAATTTCAGTTGGCATGACTTCAGTAAGAATTGTTACACCTTCGATTAACGCATCTTGTACTTCATGCTCTGCCGCTGTCATTTGGTCTAGTGGGAATAATGAGGTTAGCGTAACTTCAGCAGGAACTTTATTTTCTGGCTCTGCATCATGTTTGATAACACCCGTTGCAGAATCTTCAGCCTTTTCATTGTAATCAGCTAACGAACCAATACGACGAGAGACTGAAACCACGTCGATAGAGGTATCACCACCACCCACACATACAACCTTTGGTGCTGTATATTTCATATCGCCTAAGTTAAATGCTTCTAAGAAGTCAACGGCTGTAATTGCATTTGGCACTTCATTCCAGTTATCAACAAATAGTCCACGACCATTTTTACAACCTAAAGCCCAAAGTATCGCATCGTAGTCTTTTTCTAACGATTCAACTGATACATCTTTTCCAACACGTGTGTTTAATTGAACATCAACACCGTCCATGTCTGTAATACGTTTAATCTCTGCATCCATCTTATCACGAGGTACACGATAGCCAGGGATTCCGTAACGAGCCATTCCACCCAATTGAGAATGATCATCAAAGATTGTAGAAGCATGACCCATTTTACGCAGTTGATAAGCTGCTGCCATTCCTGCAACACCACCACCGATGATTGCAATTTTCTTGCCTGTAGCAGGAGCTGAATCATCAAAGCCTAAACCAAGTGCTATCGCTTCATCACCAATGTATTGTTCAACCGAGTTGATTCCAACGAAATCATCAACGTCGTTACGGTTACAACCTTCTTCACAAGGTGCTGGACAAACACGCCCCATCATTGAGGGGAACGGATTAGCAGTCGTAGAACGACGGAATGCATATTCTTGCATTGACATATCGCCCGTTGGCTTTTCTATGCCACGCACAATCTGCAACCAACCACGAATATCTTCACCTGAAGGACAGCTGCCCTGACAAGGTGGAGTTTTTTGGATATAAGTAGGACATTTGTAAGAAGTATCTTCTCTGAAGATGTGTTCTTCCATGCTATCCCACGTATGATCGCCATCATCGTAACGTCTAAACGTGTACCCTTCTAATGTTTTGTCATCAGGTGAAGTTGCCATGCTTATTCTCCGTATTCAATCCTATGGATTGATAATTTGTCTAAATTAAATTTTCAAACCAACTGATAATCTTACTCAATAATCAATTGTGCATTAATATCGTATTACTTTTTGTCTTCTGCTTTTGATTCTTTAGCGGCTTTTTCAGCGGCTGCTTTTTTTCGCGCTTCCATTGCCGCTAGACGTTCTGCTTCTTCCTTAGCATCACGTTCTTCTATTTCTTCTTCAGTTAACTGCCCTGTTAAGAAAATTGCATTACTTACTAACTGATGGACACTCACAATCATATCCATACTGAATCCATAGTAAGGAATAACTTTCGTAAATTGAGATTTACAAATAGCACAAATAGCTGCCATGTGAGTTACTTGATGTTTTTCTGTTACGTGTTTCAAAGCTTCCATGCGTGGTTGAGCACCTTTCACACGAACTTCCATCAAGTCATCGGTCAAGATACCGCCCCCGCCACCACAACAGAAAGTAGCGTCATGTATAGTATCGGCAGGCATATCTACAAAATTGTTACATACTGCTTTAATAACATTGCGAGGGATATCAAACTGTCCACCGGGTTTATCCCCCATACGTGAACCACGAGCAATATTACAAGAATCATGAAAGGTTAAAACCATGTCATCATTCTTAGATTTATCGATATTAAGTTTACCAGCAGCAAGAGCTGGTTCAGTTATTTCAAGTACATGTTGAGGAATCGGATAATTCTGATCTAAAAAGTCAAATGGCCCAGCTAAAGTATTTAAGAAACTATATGCAACACGCCATGCATGACCACATTCACCAAAAACAATACGCTTAACACCTAAATCTTCAGCTGCTTTGCGAATACGTAATGATATTTTACGCATATTCTCATAACTACCGATAAACATACCGAAGTTCGCACCTTCTGATGCGTATGAACTCATTGTCCAATCCAAACCAAGCTCATGGAATACTTTTGCATAGCCCATTAAACCATCAACATGTGGTTCAGCAAAAAAGTCCGCAGATGGTGTAATGAGCAATATGTCAGCTCCTTTTTTATCGAGCGGAAGCTTAACATCAACACCTGTGTCATCAAAAATATCTTCTTCAAGACCTTCCAATGTATCCGCTAAGGCACCCTCTGGTAGACCGAGGTTATTACCAATCTTGTGAACCTTACCCATGATTTCAGTACAGTACTTTTGACCCATACCGATATGATCTAATATTTCACGTGCAGCCATGGATATTTCTGCAGTATCAATTCCATAAGGACAGAATACAGAACAACGACGACATTGAGAGCACTGGTGATAATAGTTATACCAATCTTTTACAACATCTTCTGTTAATTCAGCTGCTCCAACAAAACCAGGCATACCCATTTTACCGAAAAATTTACCCGCAAAGGTGAAGTAACGGCGATATACTTTACGTAGCAAGTCTTGACGTGCAACTGGCATATTTTTTGGATCAGATGAACCGATGTAGTAATGACACTTATCCGTACAAGCACCACATTTAACACATATATCTAAAAAAACTTGCAAAGAACGGTAACGCCCTTTGAGATCTGCCATTTTATCTAGAGCACGATCTTTCCAGTTTTCTACAAGCGTATCAGCATCACCATAATTTTCAACATCCTCTGGCATTGTAAAATCAGTTGGATAATGCATATCCTCTTGAAATTCAGGTTTTGAAATCCAAGGTCCATGACCTTTCATTGCATCAGGTTGAAGATTAGGAATATCTAACAAACCATCTTCACCAGTAATTTTTGGAATCTCGTAATCAGCCATGGTTATACTCCTTAATCCAACTCATCGAGGTAGTTCTTTCCTTGCTTCTCAAGTTCTACAGCCCATGGAGCAATGTGACGTTTTTCACGCGGGTTATCAACTTGATTTCGAGTAGGACTGAAGAAAACACCAGGGGCATGTAATAGTTTACTAATTGGGAAAATTAACATAAGCGTTGCAACTAACCCAAGGTGTATAAGTAATGGCACATCAGATGGTAGCGGTTGCCAATCAAAGGTTATAAGTCCTCTGAAAAATGATTTCACCATAATAATATCTGTCGGGCTTACAAATTGCATCATTAACCCTGAAGCACCAATCAGTATAAGTAACAACAACATAGCAATATCAGATGGAGCCGTAATATAACGTACACGATCTATAAGGATTCGACGAGCCATCAATCCTAGCAAGCCTATAATAAAAAGGAATCCAGCATAAATACCAAAAGGCTGAACAAATTGGATGACTCCCCAAACAGGATCTTGCACATAGCGGAAGTGGCGAAGCACGATAATAAGCATTGTATAATGAAATAACATGCCTAAAACCCATAGCAATTTGTCTGCACGAAATAGACTTTTAAATAAGAACACCTCTTGCATCATACGAATTACAACACCACCTTGCGTTACAGGTGCCGGAGTAGTTGGTATTTTAAGTGGCGCAGGTGTTTTCGCATAAATACGAATTTTATTAGCAACACCCAATACTAAAACGAATGTAGCAGTCCAAAATAAAACTGCGTAAACAACGCCAATTATATCATTCAAACCCATTAGGGACTCCTAAATATACTTCTTTTTTAAAAACTTACAGAACTTATATGATTTACTTTCTAAGAACTAACAAGCCTATAAACTTTTGAAAAAGAACTCAGGAGTGTAAACACTCCCGAATCTCTTAATGTTTTATCTAATAGTATTAGATTTAAACACAACCTGTTGGCTTTGGAAGACCAGCATACTTACATGCTTGCTTACCAGGGCCGTATGGGAATAAAGAGTAAAGGTACTTTGAATTACCTTTATCTTTTCCTAAACGCTTACCAACAGCTTTAGTTAATACACGAACTGCAGGAGCAATCTGGTATTCTTCGTAATACTCACGTAAAAAGTTGATAATATCCCAATGTTCATCAGTCAATTCAACATCTTCACCTTTTGCTAATGCTTCACCAATTTCTGGAGTCCAAGATGAAAGATCTACTAAATATCCTTCTTCGTCTAATTCAATTGACTCACCGTTTATTTCAAGTGATGACATAATATTTTCCTCTTGTTTATATATATAAATATAAAAATAAAATAGCTAAAAATCGCAAGACTCATAATGAGTAATACAGGTTTTATAGCCAGCTTTGCGTCGTCTCATTATCTACAGTTAAGTCGACAAAACCTGCATAATCAATAGCTTTAATTCCATCAATCATACGATCTTCACTTAAACCACGCGCAGTAAGATCACCACCCAAAACATACACAGACACATCGCCCATTGCAGTTTTAAGTTTCTCAGAAAATGATGTACCTTCGATTGCGCCAACTGCCGCATCTTCAATCATCAAAACTGAATCACCTGCTTTTACATGATTCAAACAACTTCTAAAAGACACCTTTTCAAACGGTGACTTATTTACAATATGTAGCATTGCCATTTCAGCATTCTCCGTTAGTAGGGTCTAAAAACTTAAAGTAACTTCTTGCTCAGCCATTACATCGGCCATTTCAGAACGATTAACCATAATAATTGATGGCTTTTCTGCCCAATCATCATCTTCATCTTCCCAAACTAGATCCATAAGATCATCTTGAGTAAGACCACGCTCTTCCAAAGATTCTTTTTCCACATAGAGCTTTTTGATTTCATAATCACCAAGGGCTTTATATGTATTGGAGAAATTCTTTTGACCAATACCTGTTGTATCCTGTCCTTTTGTAATTTGGTAAACGCCATCATCAATAAAAGCAAGAGATACATCTTGCTCAAAAGCTGCAGAAATTAATACAACCTCCAAAGCCTCAAGCGCATAAACAGTTCCATAAGGTGCTTTGCGATTAACAAACATGAATTTTTTAGTAGCCATTATCTTAGTCCCCAAACACAACAGTACGATCGGATTCAATACCACCTTCGATCAACTGACCCAAACCAGAAATACGAAAACCTTCGATCATATTACTGCACTCAAAACCTTGACGCTTAGCTTCATCTTCATCCATAAGCCCACGACGTTGAGCAGCAGCAATACAAATTACCAAGTCTAAATTGTTCTCTTTCGATAGTTCGGACCATTCTTTTTGAATCAAACGGTCATCTCCTGGAGGGACACTCAAACTAGAGCCATTGTTTACACCATCATGGTAAAAGAAAACACGAAAAACCTCATGACCCTGAGCTAACACCGCACGGCAAAACTGCAGGGCAGAATCAGAAGATTGATGCTGATAAGGTCCTTCATTAATCATAATTGTAAATTTCATCTATAAATACCTAATTAATAACTATCTTAGAAACGAATATGCGTAGACGAATTAAGATTCGCACGCGCACCGCGCCAGTTATCAATGTGATACTTAGTGAAAGGCAACCCAGTTACTTCGAAGAAACGAGGCCATCCAATACGCTCAACCCATTCATTAATGCGCTCCCAGTCTCGTGCACCTTCTTTATAACACTCAAGAATCTTCTTAACAATTGCCGTAGCTTCAGGCCAACGAGGAGGGTTATTTGGAATACCAGCAGCAACCAGACGTTGGAATGTTGGTTTTCCACGTGCGTTTGAGTGATTACCACCAATCCAAACAGCAAGCTGAGTAAACTCATGATCGTTGATCTGCATTGGAGGACATGGAGGGTAACAAGCACCACAACAAATACATTTCTTCTCATCAACTTCTAGAGAAGGCTGACCGTCAACCATTGCAGGACGAATCGCAGCAACAGGACAACGTGCAACTACCGATGGACGCTCACAAACATTACCAACCAAAGAGTGATCTATCTTCGGTGGCTTAGTGTGCTGTACGTTAATTGCGATATCACCTTGACCACCACAGTTAATCTGACAACAAGATGTAGTAATATGAACACGGTTCGGCATATTCCAACTTGTAAACTCGTCGTACAGTTCATCCATCATAGACTTAACTACGCCAGATGCATCCGTACCAGGAATATCACAGTGCAACCAACCCTGTGTATGCGAAATAGATGCTACAGAGTTACGGGTTCCACCTACTGCATAACCTTTCTCTTTAAGTGCATCAACTAAAGGTTGAACCTTAGCTTCTGTATCCGTATAAAACTCGATATTACTACGAATAGTAAAACGAATATAACCGTCAGCAAATTCATCTGCTATATCTAAAAGATCACGTAGCGTGAAAACATCTAGTATACGTTGAGTACCTGCTTTTACAGTCCATACTTTATCGCCATTCTTAGCAATATGAACCATTACACCTGGTTGTGTATCTTCATGATAATCCCAAAGGCCGAAGTTACGACGCATTGTTGGGTGCATGTATTGAAAACCATCAGGACAACCTGATTCAATTGGCTCGCGCATTTCTGGTTTTGCCATGGTTTAGCTCCTAAAATCTGTTAAATCAGCGAGATGTATACACACCTCACTAAAAATATTGAATAGTTTTATTTGAGTTAGCTTAGCTAGCAGCCGCTTTCTCTTCACGTTTACGATTAAACCACTCTTCAGCGGCCTCATCCCAACCATCTGTACGAACATAGGACACGTTACGTGGTTGAGCAATCATATCTGGATCTGGATCAATCCCGATTCCTTCCAGAAAATTAACTAAACCAATACGCTCAATCATTTCACCGGTTCGCTCATGTTCTAGGCCGTTTTCTGCCCAGAAATCAATTATTTCTTCAGCAAGCTCAACGATCTTCTCATAATCCTCTGGTGTTTCTAGTTTCATGAATGGCACAAGCACTGTACCCATCAAGTCACCTATTTTAAGCGTACGCTTACCACCACAAAGAATTGTTACACCTTTATCTTCACCTGGGCTAATAGCTTTAGGCACAACGTTCATACAATGCATTGAACGAACACAATTACTTTCATCTGCGATCAAAGCATTATCTTCACCTAATGAAAGCGAACTAGATGTACAACGAGAAATCACATTATCCATCACATAATCAACACCTTTTTCAGCAACAAAGGCCTTCCAAGCTTCCTGATCTATCTTCTTGTGGTCTCTCCATGTTCCAATAACAGCAAAGTCAGCACGTTCAATTGCATTCTGACAATCGTTAGGACAACCAGAAACCTTAAACTTAAACTTATAAGGAAGTGCAGGACGATGAACATCATCAGTAAAATTATTTACAAGATGACGATGTATCGCATGTTCATTACAGTTAGACATTTCACATCGCGCACCACCAACACACGACATTGCAGTACGAACACACGGACCTGCTCCACCTAAGTCCCACCCATACTCGTTAATCTCATCAAAGAAATGCTGAAAACTATCATTGTCAGCACCTATAAACATGATATTACCTGTCTGACCATGGAAAGTCTGAAGACCTGAACCCCATTTTTCCCAGCTATCAGCAAGCTTACGCATCATTTCTGTTGTATAATAGTTACCCGGAGTAGGCTGAACCCGTAAAGTATGAAACTCTTTAGACTCCGGAAACTTATCACCAACCTCAGAAAAGCGAGGAATAATTCCACCGCCATAACCAAAAACAGATATTGTTCCACCTTTCCAGTAACCCATCTTAGTTTCATAGGAGTGCTCAAGCTGACCTAGCAAACCATTAGTTACATTGTTAATACGCTCATCAGGATGATTATCGCGCATGTTCTTGATGCCAGTTATAAAGCTCGGCCACGGGCCATCTTCTAAAACGTCTAGCATTGGCGTAGGATACTTCTTAATGTCAGCCATTATTGCCTCCAATTAGTTTTCAATATTTGGCAAACTAAAATAGCTCACCACTAAATTTATTAACTCAGTAAACTTGATCTTAAATGTGACCAGATCTACGAATGCGTATAGTCTAATTGCAATCTATAGTTTTAAGAATCTCACTCATGGGAGAGAGCGCAAAAATTAACCTATCCCATTATGGGTAGCTTAACTTATAACCCTGTTTTCCTATTTATTTTGCCAATTGAAGACTATTCCTCAAAACAGGAGTAGAATATTCGAATATACTTAAATAGCAAGTTGTTTTTATATTTCTCATGAGTAATTTAATGCATACACCCTTTATTTTAACAAAGTCTAACGATGAAAATATTAGCTATATTAACTGGCGCAATAATAAACTACAAAATACACCAGACTATAGGCGATGTGACTTAAATACATTGTTTATTGATATCAATGATGCAAGCAACCCTAAACCAATCGAACTTCAGCAAGTATTAAATAGTTGTAAAAATAATAGCTTTTGCTTATATCGTACACCCAACGGCACAAGCAGCAATACAAAAAGTATCCACACATTTGCCACGTATCTAGGTTTATCTCATCTAGATGGCAATATATGTGCAGATAAAGATAAGCTAACTTCTATCACAGCAACTATTCATAAAGGTCAACATGAGTATATCCCCTACTCTACTAAACGTCTTAGCTGGCATACTGATGGGTATTACAATACGCCTGAAAATAAGATTAACTCAATGCTTTTACATTGCGTAAGACCAGCTAAACAAGGTGGTGACTCATTATTTATGGATCATGAAATAGCCTATCTTCTTCTTCGAGATGAAAACCCAAAATATATTGAAGCATTAATGCAACCAGATGCGATGACGATACCAGCAAATATTTCAGACGGATCTATTATTCGTGAAGCCCAGACTGGTCCAGTATTTTCTATCACAAATTCTGGACGACTACATATGCGCTATTCGGCCAGAAAGAGGAATATAGAATGGAAACAAACTACTCTCATCAGGGATGCTGTTGCATTTTTAAATGATCTACTAGAAAATAACTCAAAATATATTATCAGATATTCTTTAAAAGAAGGTGAAGGACTAATTTGCCGTAATATTTTACATCGCCGTACATCTTTTGTGGATTTTGATGATGAAAGCAAGAAACGCTTATTATATCGTGGTCGATATTATGATGAACTCACTTATCCTCATTACAAAATAGCCAAAAATAAGGGGGGTGACAAATAAAATACTCACTACTTCTCTATTTTCTGTTTATTTTAAGATAATACTCCCCATATATAATTATAGTCACTACTACAAAATATTAATATAGGTTAATTTTATGCTCTCACTCAGTGAACTACTATTGAAAGAAGGTAATAGCCTTTCTTCATTTGATGAATTGAAGACTGCTATTCAAAAAACAGCTATAGAAACACGGGAATTACATTTTCAGGTTGATATTGAACCACCAGCATATTCTGATCGGCCTTCAGATTGGCATGAACAGTTAAATTTAGCATTTGAATCTGCTCGTTAATTACTACTGATTTATTAGGATAAATAATTATGTTTTGGGAAGAAGATGAGGATAAAACACTACCTTATAATGTGTCTGAAGATGTAATTGATCTTATGTTTTCAATAAAATGTAAAACCCTTCCACTGAATCATGCATGGGCTTTATCTAGAGAAATCCAGAATCAATTACCTTGGTTTACACAAACCCCAAACACAGCTATTCATCAAATCCACGTTGCTGAAAGCAACAATGGCTGGATGCGTCCAGAGGATGATGAAGAAGATGCCTTGTTATACCCATCAAGACGTACAAAACTGACTTTACGAATTCCAATCACTAAGCTTGAAGAAACAAAAAAGCTTATTGGGGCAGTGTTAGATATAGATGGACATGTTTTGGAAGTCACTAACGCCAAAAAGAAAAAATTTACAAACAGTAGTGTTATTTTTTCTCGTTATGTTCTAAGCGATATTGATGAAACAGAAAATGAGTTTCTCTCTAGAATGGCTAAAGAACTCAAAAATAAAATTAACTTTAAAGTTAAGAAAATGTTATGCGGAAAAAGTCATAATATTAGAACTCCAAATAAGACTTTATCAACTAAACATTTAATGATTGCTGATCTAAGCAGTGAAACCTCAATAAAAATTCAACAACTAGGACTCGGAAGCGCTAAAGAGTTGGGCTGTGGTATTTTCATACCTCACAAAGGCATAAAATCATTAAATGCAGGAGAATAAGATTTTCTTAAAGAAGATTTATTTTTAATTAAATACACCACTTATCAGCAAAAGCTTCCCTTTTACACTTAAATAGGTAGAGTTGTCGTTAATAGTGTTTTTGAGATAAATCAAATAAGACGCTAAGTATAATAATAACAATCACGCAATAATAAGGAATATAATAATGAGTGGAATACAAACCATTTTAATCGCTGATGATTCAGATACGCAACTTACACATTTGAAATCCATATTAGAAGATGCTGGATATACGACCATATCAGCTAGCTCTGGAAATCAAGCTGTTACACTCAGTGAAACAATGCAACCCGATGCCTTTATGCTAGATATCGTAATGGATGATGGTGATGGCTATAAAGCATGTCGCGCAATCAAGAAAAACCCTAAATTCTCAAATACTCCTGTGATTATGATTTCAAGTAAATCCAACCCCGTTGACAAGCAATGGGCAAAACAACTTGGAGCATCTGAATATATTGTTAAACCTTATGAAGATAAAATAGTATTGGACACACTTACCGCAACAGTTTAATCACAAAATACCACCATAAATAATTAATAAAAATACGTTCTAACTGAACATAAATGGGGAAAATAAAATGCACGCTGTTGAAGACAACAATGTGATTGAAAAGGCAAATCAAAAAAATATAGATACAATTACAAAAACGTCTTATACATCTATATTAAATTCAGCCCTCAATTCTAAAGAAAGAAAAAGATATAATGATGCAAGTAATCGTTTTTATTACTCTGTCGGCAATCTCAATTTCCTTTTTGAGTCAGATCTAAAAGTTGAAAACATATCAGATACAAAAATCAACAAGGTTCCTCACGCTCCTAACTGGTATACAGGAATTATTAGTGTTCGTGGTGTAATAGTTCCTATTGTAAATATGCATACTCTCCTAAAAGACAAGTTGAAAAAAACTAAAAATCAGATTAAACAAAACAAAAAACCTTATCTACTTATGATAGAGCATAGCAATCATGATCCAATCATCCTGCAAATTGATACGCTTCCTAAAATTATTAATATAAAAGATTATACCTACTCAAGATCAGAAAATAATTCACCAAGCTGGCAGGGGAAAACGTGGAAAAACTCTACTAATAAACTATTTGAAATTGACCATGATTTATTTCTAAATACAATTAAAACTAAATAAAAAGAAATTTTAAGAACACAGTTAAAACTAAACAACAAAAATAAAAGGTAGCACGATGTTAAACAAATTATCCATTAATACACGCATGCTTTCTCTGATCGCATTACCCACACTCCTACTACTCTTAATCGGTTATTATTCATATAACATTATTTCAGCTGATACAATGGTAATGAAACAGTCTGATAAAGATTTTAAATCTGTAATCGCTGCTGCAGATGTAACAGAAAAAGTAAACAAACAATACACTCAATTGTTATCTAATATTAACTCTGGCTTTATTTTCTGGAAAGCTGGTGAAAAAAGAACCAACAAAGGTATTGCCGATATTAAAAATAGTTTTAACTCTTTTAACAACACACTAACTGCAAAAGAGATGGAATCTACACCTGTTCAACAACTTTTAGGGCAACAAAAGCGTCTACTTAGTTCTTATGAAGGTATCGCAAAAATATTTAAAGGTGAAGAGGATAAAAAAGCACTTAATACTTATGTAATAAAGAAAATGTTTCCATTTGCAAATGCTTTGATCTCAAATATTAATAAGATAAAGAAACAGAAATATGCGGTTACGGCTGCAAATAGTTCTTCAGCAATTTCTCAGTCTGAAAAAACGGTTGAACAAACATTACTATATATTATAGGCGGTATCCTTGGAATTATTTTCCTTGGTACAATGATTATGTTCTCTATCACACGACCAGCAAAAAAATTAACAAAAGTTGTACATAGACTATCAGAAGGTGAGTTTGATGCTCGATCAGAAATAAAGGGTTCTGATGAATTTGCAGAGCTTGGTACAGCTCTTAATAATCTACTGGATGACCGTGCTACATCTCTTGCAAAAACAGAAGATGAACATCAAGAACTTAACCAATCAGTATTTAAATTACTACAGGCTGTTGCTGAATTAAGTGAACGTAACTTAACTATCAGAGCTGTAGTTACCGAAGATGCTACAGGCCCAGTTGCTGACGCACTGAACTTACTAGCAGAAGAAACAGCTGCTACATTGAGTCAAGTACGTAATGTTGCATCAGAGGTAAATGAGACTTCTAAAAAGGTAAATACTCACTTGATGTCCGTAAATAAGTTAGCAATGAGAGAGCAAGAGCAAGCAATTGAAACAGCAGAACAAATGGATGACATGATGGTACGGCTGGATGATATAGCAAACTCTGCAGCAGAAACCAATACAATGGCTGATAATACAGTTGCTTCAACCAACAGAGCACATGAGTCAGTAACAGAAACACTCTCAGGAATGTCAGAAATTCGTGACACTGTACAAGAGACAGGTAAACGTATTAAACAATTAGGAGAGCGTTCTCAGGAGATTTCACATGTAATAGACATTATCAACACCATCGCTGAAAGAACAACCGTACTAGCACTAAATGCAAGTATGCAAGCAGCTGCAGCGGGTGATGCTGGTCGAGGCTTCTCAGTAATAGCTGAAGAAATCCAACGTTTGTCAGAAAGTTCACGTGAATCTACAAGTCAAATTGCAACTTTAGTTCGAAATATTCAACAAGAAACTAATACAACAATTGCAACAATGGATAAAACAATCGAACAAGTAATAGATGGATCAACTAAAGCCGAAGATGCCGCTATCCAAATGAAAGAAGTATTAGAAACAACTAATCAACTCGTTGATTCTGTTGATAAGATTGCATTGGTATCTCGTGAACAGGTTGGAATCAGTGAAGGCCTCAAACACAAGGCACAAAGTATTTTAAAGTCTACTCAATCAACAGGACAAGAATTATTATCCTTAACGGGCTTAAGTCGTAATATGGGCGAATATGCACAACAGCTTGTACACTCAGTAAACGTTTTTAAACTTGATGATAATAACGAAAATAATATTGCTAAATCAGAAGCAGAAGTTTAACCAATTTATAAAGAGTGATATGTCTTAAGGAGAGCCTAATTAATGTTAATTAGAATTCAGTGCAGAAAAATCTGTCGCTATTTTCGTGAAGTGAGGGGTAGTAGCCATTCTATTACGCCAATCTCCGTGGAAAATATCGGTAGATTTAGTAAGCTGAAAATAATTAGACTTAATCAGGATCTTCTTGAATAATAGTCAGTTGTCAGGAGACACAACAGATGCAACATACCAATAATAACAATAATGTAATCGCAAATGAGCTTAATAGCATCATTATAAGTCTTGCTGATATGAAAACTGACAGTGTCAGTGAATCACTAAAGGTCATTGAGAATAAAATTTCACTTTTAGAACATCTATCTCATGAGATGGACATTCCAGAGCTAAGAGCTTTAACACACTGGATGATGCTTAACACAGAATTAGATGATAAAAACAAAAACCAAATATCTATCCTAATTGATGATGGTAGCTACTATAACTGGATGGATATACTAGCCATGTTATTGCGAAATTATGACCAATCATTACTACCTGTTATATACAAAACTTTAACTGAACCTAAATGGATTGTAAAACCATCACCCCCCCTACTTCGAAACCTTGCAACTTGGATTGATACAGCGAGAGCATTAGCAAGTAATCAAACCGAGGTTGAACAAGATGAATTAATCATATCTGATATAAATACTGATGAGTCTTCTTTAGACATTGATCTCTCAAATAAACATATTTTCGAGGAAGTTGAAACATCAGTGCTTGAAAAGAACTATGAAAACTCTGAAATACTCAAGCAATTTAGTGAAAATATATCAGATAAAACAAAAGCTTTTACTGAAAAAACCAGTAACTATTATGATGAGATTGAAGACGAAATAATTATCGACACAACTGAAAAATTATTTTCATCAAATAACATCGATAATTCAGATGCGTCATCTGTCGATGTCGATGTCGATGTCGATGTCGATCATATGATACTGATACCAAATAAATCAATTAACGATGCAAGTGATAATAATTTAATTCTTAATGAAGAAGATTGGGAAAGTGATGACTTCAGTCTAGAGATCGATGACATTATCATGTCACTTGCAACTATAAGTTCTGAATCAGAAGATACTTTTAAAAATACCGAAAAATATATTGCTGAATTACAGCGACTAAATATGCTTATTGAGATATCAGGTTATGAGGCACTTCTTCCAATTAGTAATTGGTGTCAACAAAACCTAATTATTTTTGCTAAAAATAAATCAAATAACTTTCAACAATTTATAAAAACAGGGGAAAGTTGGGTATGGATTGAGCTGATAAAACTTTCTATCCAAGAGCCAGAAGAAATATCTACAATTTCAGAGTTAAATAGCGAACTTAGCCGTGATGAGTGGCTGGAACCTTTAGAAACAAAAACCTTAGAATCATTACTTTTATTTTTACGTAATCCACAAAAAAACACTAATGCTATACTAGAAGATGTTACTCCTTTCTCTAATAAGGATGACAATTCCAATTATTTCTTAAATGATTCTACAAGTAGTTCTAGAAATAAAGAATATACAAATTTATCATTCAAATGGGATGATGATGTACACCCCGAATTATTAGAAGTATATTTTGATGAAACAAGTGAAAACATTAAAGATATTTGTGAATATTTAACAAATATTGGTTCAATAGACACCTCAAAAGAGCAACGCCAAGATGCTAGACGTACAGCCCATACTATTAAAGGTGGTAGTGCCGTAGTTGGAATAACTGCTCTTTCAACTTATGCTTATCAATTAGAAAAAATTCTTGATTATGCAATTGAACATAAACTACCTAATGAATCAAATGAACTACTTCATTCTGCAGCTGGGGGAATTAAAGACTTATACAATAAAATTAAAGATAATAAGCCTTCACCAAAAGACTACTCAGAAACACTAGAAAAATTAACATTATGTGCTGAAGCTCTTGAAAAATTAGATGATAAATCTTTAGAATTAAGTACACCTGTACTTCCTGACTTCATAAAACAACAGAACACTGTCAGTGCTTATAATGAGAACGTAACTAATTCAACAGATAAAAATATCAAAAATGTAGATATTATCGAGGATTCTGAAGTATCAAATGACCTAACTATTGATGAGGATTCAATAAGACTTAAGGATTCCATTATAATTGAAGACACTTTGTTGCTTGAAGTCTCCCATATAGTTGAAAACTCAAACTCAATTGATGAAAATATAGATACAGATACTACAACAGTTAAAGCTGAATTACTTAATGACAAATCTTTAGAGCCCCTCCCTCAATTTAAAATTGAAGAAGATACATTAACAAATATAAAAGGTGATTATATAGAACAAAATCATCAAACAGAGAATTCTCAGTTAACAACACTTAACCAAAGTGATGACCTTGCTGATTTTACAGCCGAACTTGATGATATTGTAATGACACTCATCACAACAGAAGTACAAATAAAGAAAAAACCCTTCAACCTTGATAATTACATAACAGAATTGCAACGTCTTGATATGTTGGCAGATATTTCAGGTTATCCAGAAATTGTTACAATTAGTCACTGGTATCAAAATAACTTAAAACTGATTGCTAAAAAAGGAACAAAACAGCTTGGGGAATTCATTACATCAGGTAAAAGCTGGGCATGGATTGAACTTGTAAGTGCCTCTCTTGCAGACTCTAGTGAAACTTCTTACCTTTCTGAATTGAACAAAGAACTAACTCGCCCAGAATGGATAGATACTCTAAACACAGAACAACTACAAGCTTTATTACTAGTACTTACAACTTCTAGTAATAATCTTTCCGAAGATACACAAGAAAGAGAAACTGAAGTTATACAAAATAATATCAGTAGTACCGCCGTTATTACTAGTGAAGCCAAGGATAACATTGTTACGTGGGATGATGATGTACACCCAGAATTATTGTCTGTATATCTTCAAGAAACCTCAGAGCAAGTTTCTAAAATTGCTGAACTTCTTCACCTAATAGCAAAAGGAAAGGCCAGTAAAGAACAACAGGAAAATGCCGCTAGAATTGCACATACTATCAAAGGAGCTAGTGGTGTTGTTGGTATCAACGAAATAGTAGATTTTACGCATAGACTTGAAGATATTCTTGATTATGCGGTTAATAATACAATACCCGCAGATACTGCAGAACTACTTGCTGAATCTTCAGACTGTTTAGAAAGCTTATTTGAAGCAGTTCAAGATAAATCTACTGCACCAGAGGAATTTGAGCCACTACTTGCAAAACTTACTATCTACGCGAAAACTTTAGAAGGTGATATTGACTGTACGCCCAGTTCAAATATTGATTTAGAAATGCCTGAACTTCCAGATTTTATTAGCAGTTCAGACAATAGCTTAATGAACGATAACCCCTCAACTATAGATGAAACTCCTAATGAAAAACATCAAAAGAATAATCTAAAGGAAACAACTCTAGAAATTAATGAACTAGAAAAAGACAAAACTAATGAACCAGAAATAATCCCAGCTACAACGGTGAGTTCTAAAAATTCTCCTACATCTGAGTCTCATATTCGAGTACCAATAGCATTAATCAATAAACTCTTAAATATTGCAGGCGAGTTAGTCACAGCATCGAGTCAAGTATCTGATAAAATTGATAAAACTTTAGAAATTAGTGATCAAATCAAGACACAAGATATACGTGTCCACGATATACTTGAAGAACTTAGTTCAACTATTTATAAACAAGAAAAAGATCAGATAACAATGCTATCAAGCATGCAAAATAAAGAGTTTGATACACTTGAAATGGATACTTATAACGAGCTACATAGTGTTGCAGGCCTTTTAACGGAAAGTATTCTTGATAGTGAAACAATTGAAAATACACTAACTAGACAATTAAAGGATATTCATAATAATTTAAGATTAGTAGAAAATTTAAATAAAGAACTTAGTGAAACTATACTAAGTTCGCGCATGGAATCATTAAATACATTAATCCCAAGACTTGAACGAATTGTCAGACAAACTTGCAGGAAAACTAATAAAGAAGCCGAACTCATTGTAACGGGAAATGATATAAATATCGATACTGATATTCTTAGTGGATTAGTGGATCCTCTTTTACACCTTTTAAGAAATGCTATTGATCATGGCATTGAAACACCAGAGACAAGAAAAACTAAAAAGAAAAGTACAACGGGCCAGATAAAACTCAACTTTTCTCGCCAAGGTAACTTCATCCTCATGCAACTAAAGGATGACGGTGCTGGAATTAATTCTGAAAAAATTTATCAACATGCCATTAATAAAGGTTTAATAACACCTGATCAAGAATTCTCAGAGAATGAAGTATTAAAGTTAATTTTAGAACCAGGTTTTAGCACACAAACCAATGTAACAGACATCTCTGGTCGTGGTGTTGGAATGGATGTTGTCAATAAAGGTATAGAAGCTCTTAAGGGGTCATTAACAATCTCAAGTGAGTTAGATGAAGGTAGTTGCTTTAACATAAAGATACCTCTGACCCTAGTAACATCATCTACTCTACTAGTAGAAGTAGCTGACAATAAAGTAGCTATCCCAACTGATTCTATCGAACAAATATTCTATCTTTCACCAGAAGACGTATTAAGTCGTGATGAGAATAAATATATACGCCATGAAGGAAAAGAGTTAGTTATAGAGTCTTTAGCTGGAATATTAGGTTGGACTGTAAGTGATATAGATTTTTCAAAAGCTCACACTCTTTTACTTATTAAAGGTAGTCAACGTTTACATGCTATATATATTGATCAAATAATTCATTCACGTGAAGTAGTAATAAAAAGTTTAGCACACTTTATTGACAGTACAAAAGGTGTCATTGGTGCGTGTCACTTAAGTGATGGTGAGGTTGCACCTGTAATGAACCTACCACAGTTAATAAGCCTAAATGAGAAGTCTAGATATAAGGTTAAACACATTGATGAATCCGAAATTAGAGGGTCTGAAACCGAGCTTACACCTCAAATTTTAGTAGTTGATGACTCTCTCAGTAACCGTAAAGCATTGAGTTTAATTATTGATAAGACGGAATATGATGTAATAACCGCTGTTGATGGGTTGGATGCACTAAATGTGATGAATGAAAGGCATATTGATTTAGTCTTCACTGACCTTGAAATGCCGCGAATGACAGGGTTAGAGCTTACACAAGCCATCCGAGCATGGAATGAAAAGAAAGAAACACCCATTGTAATGATAACCTCACGTTCTACTAATAAGCACCGAGAGTTAGCTAAAAGAGCAGGAGTAAATGATTACCTCACAAAACCTGTAGGTACTGATACTCTACTAGAGTCAATGGAAACATGGTTAAAACAAACGGTTAATGCATAAATAAAATACACATAATAGTAAAAATATAAAGGCAAAATAATGGACAATAATAAAAACAGTATCGGTATATACATTGCGGGACTAGAGACGAAAGAACATGCTATCTTTAATCGAGTAATCGCTTTTAATGTAACTCATGGGCTTGTTAGCCATAGCTGTGATGATATTCAATCTTCAGATCTTGTTATTTCTTCTGAATCTGAATATACACAATATGAGCACGATTTAAATAATCAAAAAGTATTGCTAGTATCAGATGATCTAACTTGTGATGTTGGTGATGTTCTACTTAAACGTCCTCTTTTAATTACTCGTGTAATGAAAGCACTTGAAAAAACAATTCATCAGGTAAAACTACTTAAAGATCAAGCCAACATTGATAGTAATATTAATGAGGATATTCTAGAAAAAAATACTACTGAAACAACTGACACCACTGATTTGAGCAAAACTGTTAGCTCTTCGGAAGCTATCTCTACAGAAGTTAGTTCACCAGGTCTTGAACATACAGGTCATCATGCTCTAATAATTGATGATAGTGCCGCTATTAGAAAACAGCTAGAGTTAGAATTAAGGGATGCAGGAATCAGCGCAGATTTTGCAGAATCAGGAGAAGAAGCTTTAGAAAAAATTGAGGACAATCAATATGACCTAGTATTCCTTGATATCATTATGCCAGGGATTGATGGCTATGAAACCTGTCGCGCCATGCGCGCAAAAGCATCTTACAAAAGAACCCCTATTATCATGTTAAGCGGTAAAACATCACCACTAGATGAAGTGCAAGGTGTAATCGCTGGAGCAACAACCTATCTAACTAAACCTGTGAAAAGTACAATGCTACAAGAAACTCTTAGTAGAGTAACTAAATGGCTCAATAATTTTGCTGTAACAGACACTACAAAAAACTCTGAGACTGTATAAAACAGAGAGTTCACGACAATGATAAAAGCTGAACTGTACCCCATCCTTAGGACAGTTTTAGCCTCAACTTAAGAACTATTTTCTGTTTATAATTGTTACATGAGGAAATAGAAAATGAGTAAAAAACGAAGAAACCATTCACCAGAATTTAAAGC
>Ga0256840_1001517_pt1 | contig 21674 bp, 22 predicted proteins | sample 355202metaG_FD_185969 | JGI IMG/M metagenome (GOLD analysis project Ga0256840, IMG submission 185969) | Hydrothermal vent microbial communities from Mid Atlantic Ridge, Atlantic Ocean - 355-202 | ecosystem: Environmental > Aquatic > Marine > Hydrothermal vents | place: Atlantic Ocean: Mid...
CCTGTAACACAACTGTAACACTCGTTACGTAGGCTATTTCGCCTGATATCTTAACTTCTTTAAGGCAAAAACCTCCATGTCTAAATCTAGTCCTTCTAAAATACTTAAATTTAGAAATTTATTATGGAAATTACATTACAAACTGGAAAAAATTGGACAGCATACATCATTTGAAAAATTAACAGATGATCCACGTTATCGCTCGATTATTTTAGATTCCGCCCTAAAAGATTTAGACAATACCGCTCTAGCTGGAATAGCCGAAAAAATAATTGAGCAAGAGAAGGTGCTTGATATTCATTATGTCTTGACCGAGGATGATACGCTTGACTCTATTTCTGGCACTGTCGTTGTAAAAGAAAATGATAATATTTGGTTAAAAGCGACGTTATTAACGTTATTATTCCTCTTCATCGCTATTTCCGTCTATTCCTGTAGCCCTCCCGAAACCTCGGCCAAAAATAATTTAGCTACACCCGAGAAACCATCACTTTCCACTCAGCTAAAAACCCCTGATCAGGATCGGGATATAGAGAGTAATATTATAGCGACTAAAAACCCTAAAACTAATCCAAGAACTACAAATTTAATTGCATCCGTTAATATAGAACAGCCTGAAAATATAAGCCTCCCTGAGATACCAAAAGAAGTCCCATTAATTCCCCCTACCTCACATACAATTATGCGCTTACATGGCTCAAATACGATCGGTGAAAAATTAGCACCTACATTAATTAAAGCCTATTTAAAAAGCATCGGTGCAACAGAGCTTAAAACAGTTGTTACTGCAGATCTCGAGAAGTCTATCTCTGCTCATATACCCCAAAAAGGATGGATAGATGTTGAGCTTCATGCTCATGGATCAACTACTTCATTTGAAGGGTTAGATAAAGGTTTGGCAGATATGGGAATGGCATCGCGCAAAATTAAAGATAAAGAAGTGATGTTATTAAAAGATCGTTTCGGAGATTTAACACGCCCTGTGAGTGAACATATTCTAGGCTTGGATGGCCTAGCTATTATTGTCAATAAAGCTAACCCTATCGACAATTTAAACACAGAACAATTAGCACTTCTATTTTCAGGAAAGGTGACTAACTGGTCAGAGCTTGGAGGTGATGATATCCCCGTTTCAATTTATTCACGTGAAGCAAACTCAGGCACATGGGATACATTCAAAAACTTAGTACTAAAGAAGTATAATAAAAAATTAAGCCCAACAGCGTCACGCTATGAATCTAGCTCAAAGCTATCAGATTTAGTGGCCGAAGATATAGGCGCCATCGGTTTTATTGGTCTGCCCTACGTTAGGCATTCCAAGCTATTAGCGATTGCTGATGATGCGAATGCCCAATCTATTCTTCCAACCTTATTTACTGTAGGAACGGAAGATTATCCCTTATCTCGGCGACTTTACTTTTATACACCATCTAAGCAATCTGTCTTTATGCGTAATTTTATTGAATTCACGCAGTCTGCAGCAGGACAAAATATTGTTAAAAAAATTGGCTTTATTTCTCAAAATATTTATGCTTTAAAACCTACAATCCCTATAGATAGCCCAGCAAGTTATCAATTATTAGTTAAAAATTCTGAACGACTTTCGCTTAACCTTCGCTTTCATTCTGGTAGTGACTTACTTGATAATAAAGCATTGCAGGATATGGAACGACTAACAAACTACCTCTCTACCAACCCTGGCAAACAAATTAGTCTGTTTGGTTTTTCTGATAGTATTGGTGATGCCAATTACAATGTGATATTAGCAGAGAAACGGGCACGAACCATTGAAACAGCGCTTCAACGCCGCGGTATTTATGCAAAAACAGTTAAGGGGTTTGGTGAAGCGATGCCTATCGCATCAAATGTGACAAAGGCGGGTAGAAACAAAAACCGACGTGTCGAAATCTGGGTTGAAGGTTAAAGACATCTTTAAATATGGTCTCGAATAAACACCCAATTATCACCCTCTGACATTTCAGGGCTAAAACGATACCCATCAATATCGAACTGTTGAATGGTTTCTGGCTTATCGATTTTATGGTCAATAATGTAACGCGTCATTAATCCCCGTGCCTTTTTTGCATAAAAACTAATGATCTTATATTGACCATTTTTCCAGTCTTTAAATATCGGAGTGATAATTCTTGCATTGAGCTCTCGGGCTTGGAGTGCTTTGAAGTATTCATTTGAAGCTAAGTTAAGTAGTATGCCATCTGACAATTCAGTTTCGATAGATTCTCGAAGTTGACTGCCCCAGAATTGATATAAGTCTTTGCCCTTAGCATTGCTAAATTTAGTCCCCATTTCTAAGCGGTAAGCTTGCATTAAGTCTAACGGTCTAAGCACACCATAAAGCCCCGATAAAATGCGTAAATGCTGTTGCATAAAGTCAAAACCCGCTTTATCTAAAGTATCTGCATCTAAACCGGTGTAAACATCACCTTTAAAGGCAAGTATTGCTTGCTTTGCATTAGACAAATTAAAAGGTGTCGACCAAGTCTGAAAGCGAGCCATATTCAAACCCGCCAGCTTATCACTTAGCTTCATTAATGATGCCACATCAGCAACTGATAGTTTTTTCAACTCAGTAATGAGTTGTTGCGACTGTTCTAAAAATCGTGGCTGAGTATGTTCTTTACTTATTGGATCACTATCAAAGTCTAACGTTTTAGCCGGTGAAATAACGATTTGCATTATTTTTCTGGTTTATCGTTTTTAGTTTCAGGCTCAATTTCAATAATCGATTCATGCTCATCAACTTGATTAACAGGTGCAGCAGGTTTCACTGCTGGCTTAACTTTATCTAACTTACCCCATTCAGCGAAAGGGAAAGGTTTACGATCTTCGTTATAAGTTAAAAACAAGATAATTTGATTAATATATTTTGTTAAATCAGCTGCAAACTTTCGTAAGTTTTTATTATCTGAACCGGTGATAAGTGCGAATAAAACCTGAATAAAGATTATTACTGCTGTCACCATCATGACAAAATACAAGACAACCCAAAACAAGACCATATAAAGGATCCGCATCCATTGATTACTATCTTGTAAGTTTTGCTTTAGTTTTTCTTCAGCCATGGCCTATGCTCCATAAAATATCTGTAAGAGACTTTACCATGGAATCATTTTTGGTGTTTTATTCTTTACCTCACAGAAAAAAGCCCTCAAGGCAGTCAGCTTAAGGGCTTCAATTTATGGCTATTTATTATTATTGATTAAAGTGTTTATCTAAACTACTTAAACCTGCATCATAAATGCCTGAAATAGTATTTATCGCTTCTTCATCTGTTGCACCATTTGCATCAAAACTAGAGCTCCATGTCACTTTTGTTTTGCCATTTGATGATGATACTGAGATCGTTGAAACATAATTAGCTATCGGTAAAGGTGATTCTGTAATCGCATAAGTATAACTTCTGCCTTCAAGGTTATAGTCTTGTAGCTTTTCAGTAATTGTTGCCCCATTACCTAATGTTAATAAACGAACGGCACCATCTTCTTGATAATTGCCAGATACTAATTTACTTCCCACTACAACTGGATGCCACACATCAAGGTGATTAAAGTTACCTATCATTTTCCACGTTGTTTCTGGGCTAGCATTGACTGTAACACTTTTACTCACATCAAGACTGCCAGCGAAACTTGTCATTGCACTGGTTAATAATACGACTGAGACGGTTGTTTTAAGCATAGTAGATAACATAATTTCTCTTCCATTTTGTTTTAGTATTTGAGGAGGTTTCATTATGCTTTTCACATACGATTTATGTAATACCCATGAGGGATTAATCCTTTAGGATTATCTCCTTTTAATTCCATGAAGGATACTATTTAACACTTCTGGTTTGACAGGTTTCATCATGAAAACACACCCTGCTTGCTCGATCTTTTCTCGTATTTTCAAATCTGTTGTACCCGTTATCATAATAGCTGGAATGGCTTGCTGGTAATAGTGTCGAATTTCAGTGAGTAACGCTAAACCCGTTTCATTAATCATTTGATAATCGGCAATAATGATCTCGGGACAATCACTATTTCTATCTAGTAATTTTTCAACATCTTTCCCTGACCCTATACTTTTAACACGGCAATCCCATGAATGTAATATCTTCTCCAAACCATCACGCATGATTTTATCATCCTCGATAATCCAAATTAACTTATCGATTGAAGCTTGTTTTTTGACAATATTAACAGCCCCAATTAAAGCCGGATCACCATAAAGCACATCAACATAAAAGACCGAGCCTTTATCTAATTCTGACTGCATACCCGTATTCAATTCTAATAGATGTGCTGCTTGCTGTACGATAGCCAAGCCTAAACCCAAACCTTTATCTGATAACTGTTTTGCCTGTGCATCACGATAAAATGTCTCAAACACTTTTTCTTGTGCCTCTTCTGATAGGCCAATCCCTGTATCTAACACGCAGACTCTAATATGGTTTTCCAGCCGTCTGCAGCCTAATAGTACCTTTCCTTCAGGCGTGTATCGAAAGGCATTTGATAATAAATTTCTCAGGATACGTTCTAATAATATAGGGTCGGTGACAACGCAGCTTGATGTCTCTACCACAGAAAACTCAATCTGTTTCTCTGTTGCATGGAGTGCAAAGTCGAGCTCTAACTTATCTACTATATCTTGCAAATAAAAATGCTTTATATGCACCGGTAATTGATTTGATTCCAACAAACTAATATCAAGCAAGCTGATAAACATTGTATTCATGCCATCGACTGCAGCCAGAATATTATCAATCAATTTTGTTCTTTCGGCCTCGGTCTTACTGCCTTTTAATAAGGTCGTTAATAAGCCAATCGTATGTAAAGGCTGTCGCAAATCATGGCTTGCCGCCGTCAATAAACCTGATTTAGCTTGATTTGCTTTATCTGCTTCTTTTTTCAGTTTAGTTTGAATATCTAATTGAGTATTGCTACCTGCTAAATCTGTCGCTAACGTGGCAATCTGTCGCGTCTTTATCAATGACAAAAACAAATATAACACCAACAATAACGTGATTAATCCGCCTGCCACAAACCCTATATATGGAAGCCATGATGCTCCTCCGCTAGATACTTTAGCTTTAGGAAACGCCACCATGATCCATTGCTGATCGGCCACTTTTAAAGTGTAGGTCCATTTTTGCCGATCTTGTTTATGAACATCATCGACACTGCCCAAAAATACGCTTGAGGAATACAATAACTGTTGACTTGAGGTATTTGCATCATAAAGTGCGACATCAATAGGACTTTTATCTCCTAAAAAAACATCGTCCATTAGTGCTTTAATATCATAATTGCCCATGACAAAACCGACTAGGCTTTCCTGCCCGAGTTTATTTTTTTTAAAAACAGGATGAAGCGCTTGGAAACCTTGAAACCGTTGCCCATCAGAATAAAGTGAGATCCGTTGTGTTATGGCTGTTTGTTGGGTTCTTTCCGCCTTTTTTAAAACCTTCTTGCGTGATGCAATTGAAGCCAAATTTAAGCCTGCTGTCATGCTTTTATTGCTCGGTGTGATGATAAACTCTACTGGGTAAACGGCTTTTCGTTTATTCACCGGCGTGGGCATGCCATGCCCCGTCACCTCATACACATAAAAATCAGCATCATTTTTTCTTACCGCCTCTTCAAATGCGGCAATATCCTTACCTTTAACTTGTGGAACCCAGCCCAATGCCATCGTGCCTGAATGAAATTTAGTGTCCGATGTTACATAGCTCGTTAATTGTGCGCGCGAGACACCTCCAGCCGCATGATAAAGTGTTGCAATTTCTTTTAATGAATCGAGAGAAATGTCTATATTCGTTTGAACTTGTTTGAGTTTAGCGGCGGTGTGCTGCTGCGTTTGTAAATATAAACGTTCTTTTGCTACCGCCTGTAATTCAATAAAACCAGCCAGTGATAACACAAACCCAACGCCAAGCACCAACAAGGCAATCAATGCCTGTAGACGAACCTGTTTGTCTTTAAATAATTGTTTTAAATTTATCTGTGCTGTATTCATTAAATTCAGAATACAACTCTGCCGCAAATTGTTCTATTATCTGTGCATGAAAATTCTTATTGCTGATGACCATGAACTCTATCGAGACGCGCTTTCAATTTTAGTACAGCGTTTAGATGAACCCACAGAAATACACCTCTCAAGCAGTTATACTGAATTATTAGATCAAGCCGAAGCCAGTGACAACTGGGATTTAATGTTAGTTGATCTCAATATGCCAGGCTTAAGTTATTACGAAGGAATTGCGCATCTTTCAGCACAGCACCCGAATACACCTATCATTGTAGTGACATCTTCAAGCGATCCAAAAGATTCACAACGTGCACTGAAAGCGGGTGCATTAGGCTTTATGTCAAAAGCAATGACAAGCGATGATATGCTCAACGCCATCAAATTAATGCTTAGCAATGACATTTCTATTCACCCAAATCATCCTACTTCTCCTAAATCATCGTTAGATGATCTCACGCCAAGGCAGCAAGATGTGCTCTCTCTATTGTGTAACGGTGAATCCAATAAACGTATTGCCATAAACTTAGATTTAAGTGAGCACACGGTTAAATTACATGTACGAGCCATATTACAAGCGCTTAATGCTGAGAATAGAACGCAAGCCGTCATTATTGCCAAACAATTATTGAGTGAAGAACACGCATGAAAGCGATTATTTTATTCATTGATAACATGACCGAATGGGTGGGGAAAACAGCCTCATGGTTAGTGTTAGCACTGGTATTACTGATTTGTTATGACGTAGCTATGCGCTACCTTTTTCAGCAAGGTTCAGTCGCATTGCAAGAACTAGAATGGCATTTATTTGCATTGATCTTTTTATTAGGTTCCGCCTATACACTTAAACATGATGAACATGTACGAGTTGATATTCTCTACCAAAGCCGTTTTGTTTCTGATAAACAACGAGCATTAATTAATATTTTGGGCACACTGTTTTTTCTATTTCCTTTTTGTATTCTTGTTTTAGTGAGCGGATGGCCTTTTGTAGAAAATGCTTTTTATTATAATGAAGGTTCCCCCGATCCCGGCGGTCTGCCTTATCGTTATCTGCTTAAAGGCAGTTTATTAGTTGCCTTTACCCTGCTTCTTTTACAAGGGATTTCAGGTTTACTAAACAATATTATTAAGTTTACGGAGGCCAAATAATGGAAGTTTGGGCTTTAGTGATGTTTGCAGCACTATTTATTTTATTGCTAGCTGGCTTTCCCGTTGCATTTACGCTTGGTGCGGTTGCATTGGGCTTTGGTAGTATCTTTCTGGGTATAGATTTCTTTAACTTATTGCCTTTAAGAATTTGGGGCATTATGACCAATTTCACCTTATTGGCTGTGCCGCTATTTGTATTTATGGGGGTGATTTTAGAAAAATCAGGCATTGCTGAAGAATTATTAGAAACCATGGGGCGATTATTTGGTCGTGTTCGTGGCGGTTTAGCCATATCTGTTGTTGCCGTAGGTGCATTATTAGCCGCCACTACCGGTGTAGTCGGTGCATCTGTAGTTACCATGGCAGTCATAGCTCTACCCGCCATGCTAAAGCATGGTTACGCGCCAACACTAGCAAGTGGAACCATCGCCGCTTCGGGTACATTAGGTCAAATTATACCACCCAGTATTATTCTGATTTTATTAGGTGATGTGATTGGCGTACCCGTAGGGCAATTATTTATTGCCGCCGCCGTGCCGGGCATGATGTTGGTGTTCTCCTATATGGCCTATATCGCCTATATCGCGTGGCGACACCCCGAATTAGCGCCTGCCATTGAAAAAGATCCCAATGATGAAAATTTAGGTCTAAAAGTAGTCAAAAGTTTATTGCCACCATTAGCCTTGATTCTTGCCGTTTTAGGTTCGATATTCTTTGGTATCGCCTCGCCCACTGAATCTGCCGCTGTTGGTGCATTGGGTGCCATGATCCTAGCTCTTATACATGGCAGATTAAACCTAACTAATTTACAACAAGCATTGCAACAAACCACTCGCCTCACCAGCATGGTTTTTCTAATTCTGATCGGTGCAACTGCATTTGGCTTGGTATTCGTCGGCATGGGCGGTGACAATTTAATCTTTGATATTTTCAACGCACTACCGGGTGGTAAATGGAGCTTCTTAATCGTCAGCATGTTACTGATTTTTGTTTTAGGGTTCTTCTTAGACTTTATCGAAATTTGTTTTATTGTCGTGCCCATCATCGCACCTGTAGCCCTTCATTTAGGCTTAGATCCGCTATGGTTCGCTCTATTGATTGCGCTCAACCTGCAAACATCATTCTTAACTCCCCCCTTTGGCTTTTCATTATTTTATTTAAAAGCCAGTGCGCCGACGCTTGAGTTAACGACTATCTATCGAGGTGTGATTCCATTTATTATTATTCAAGTCGTAGTATTAGCTATTTTGATTAGTTTTCCGGAAGTTGCTTTGTGGTTGCCAAGCTTGATGGGGTAGGGGGAATACTGAGGGGTTCAAAAAGAAAGTGCCCCGCAATGCCGTTGTGAACGGTGTCCTTGAACCATCTTTTGGTTCAAGTGGGAGCATCTTAACAACGCTGGGCTTCTCACTCGGAGGTGAGCTTGCACGCCTGTTATCAATCAACCCCCGTGCATAAATGCTTATCGGGTCAAGAAACTAATGTCACTCTCGAACACCGCAGGGACTTAACTAATATAATACGCTTAATTTTAGCTTTCGCTAGTCTTTTTTAGTGATTTTGTGATATTGGTTGGTTTTATAAATCTAACTGGCGTACTTCATCCAAAAATGCTGTTATTTTCTCTTTCATTTGCATCAATTTTTGGTCTGTATTATCGCCACCTGCATGCTCTGCATTTTGCAATTTAATTAAATCGTTAGCAATATTCAGTGCGGCCATCACTGCAACACGGTCTAGCCCTACCACTTTTCCTGTGGCACGAATTTTTTCCATATTGTCATTTAACATTTTTGCGGATGCAATTAAGGAAGTCTTTTCTTCTTCTGGGCAGGCAATTTGATATTCTTTGCCTGATATAGTCACTGAAACAGGTGAACTCATAACTCGGCATCCAGTTCTTTTAGGCGTTCCATCATTTTTTCTATTCGAGTACGTGCAAAGTCTGTTTTCTCAGTTAATTGCGCACGTTCAGACAGCCACGCTGCTTTCTGAGATTTTAATAACAAATTTTCTTCACGTGTACGGCGACTTACATGTAGTAGGTCATCTACTTGCTGTTCTAACTGTTGAATCGCGTCTTTTTCCATTATCATAAGTGCTTGCTGTGCGAAAATAATGACTCACTATAGTCTCGCTTTCGTTGCTGGGTCAACATCTGACCTCACAATTTTTTTAAATTTAGGGTGTATCTATATGTCTGAATTATATTTTCCTTCACTTTCTGCTAACAATGCGACGGGAGATGGCCCCATTAACTCATCAGAATTACAAGGCGCATTATGCGGCCTTTTATGCCTTAATTCGCAGGCAAACCGCGCAACTTGGTATAAAAACATGTATGAAGATGTTCATCCTGATGAGGATGAAATATTAGATTTAACCCATTTATTTGATCAAACCGTACAATCCCTCAATAGTCTTGATTTTGATTTGCAACTTGAGCTGCCTGATGACAATGCGCCGATAGCTTCGCGCATTTTAGCGATGGCCGATTGGTGCCAAGGCCTACTTTTTGGTTTAGCCGCATCAGGGCTAACCGATGACACCGAGCTCTCTACAGATTGTAAAGAATATATTGCAGATGTAATAAATATCAGTCAAATTAACAGTGATGAGCTCGATGCTAGCGATAGCAATGATATGGATTTTGAAGAACTCGTTGAATATTTACGAATGGGCTTATTTCTAATTTATAGTGAACTTCAACCCGCCGATAACACCCCACAATCAACTGAGCATTAGAGTTTAGAAACCGTATGACAAAAAAAGATTTCCTCCGCCGTCGTCAAGATTTAATGGATATTATGGGGCCTGATACCATTGCGATCTTACCCAACGCGCCCATTGCCAATCGCAACCGTGATGTTGACTATAATTACCGAGGGGATAGTAACTTTCATTATCTCAGTGGTTTTGATGAACCTGAATCCGTTATCGTAATCGTACCCGGACGGCCTCATGGTGAATATTTATTGTTTTGCCGTGAAAAAGATTTAGCAAAAGAAATTTGGGATGGTTATCGTGCTGGGCAAGAAGGTGCAATCGATCTGTACGGTGCTGATGATTCCTACCCCATCACCGATCTTGATGATATTTTACCGGGCCTATTAGAAGGCAAAGAAAAAGCGTTTTATACAATGGGTAAACTACCCAGCTTTGACCAACGTATGGTTGGCTGGTTAAATCATCTACGCAATGCTTCTCGTCAAGGCAAACACTCTCCTACTGAAATCATTGAACTAGACCACACCCTTAACGAATTACGCTTATTCAAAAGTAAAAGCGAAATCAAAGCCATGCGCTATGCCGCTGATGTTTCAGCCCAAGCGCATATTCGTGCTATGCAGTTTACTCAGCCGGGCCAGTGGGAATATCAAGTTGAAGCTGAAATCATTCATGAGTTTATGAAAAACGATTGTCGTTCACCCGCTTACCCATCAATTGTGGGTGGCGGTGAAAACGGCTGTATTTTGCACTATATTGAAAATAATCACCGTCTGAAAAATAATGATTTACTCTTAATTGATGCCGGTGCTGAATATGATTACTATGCCGCCGATATTACGCGTACATTTCCTGTTAATGGCACATTTAGCAATCCTCAAAAGGCGCTATACAATATTGTACTTGATGCGCAAAAAGCAGCCATTGAAGAAGTGAAACCGGGAAATCACTGGAATCAACCTCATGAAGCGGCAGTAGCGGTGCTGACTGAAGGCTTACTAAATTTGGGCTTGCTTAAAGGTAAGTTGAGTAAATTAATTAAAAAGGAAAGCTATCGCGAATTTTATATGCATCGCACCGGCCATTGGCTAGGGATGGACGTACATGATGTTGGTGACTATAAAGTCGGCGGCCAATGGCGCGAGCTTGAAGCAGGCATGGTGCTCACTGTTGAGCCCGGTTTATATATTCGCGACCCTGAACATATTGATAAAAAATGGCATTTCACCGGTATTCGAATTGAAGATGATGTTTTGGTGACCAAAATAGGGCATGATGTATTATCTAAGGCCGCACCAAAAGAAGTAGATGACATTGAGGCACTAATGGCAGAGGCAAAATAGAATGTTCAAAGCTGATTTCGATCTCATTATTGTCGGTGGTGGCATGGTCGGAGCCAGCCTTGCCTGTGCATTAAAGAACAGCGACTTAAAGATAGCCATAATTGAAACTTTTCCAGCCAGTTCAACGCAACAACCTAGCTATGATGATCGTGGAATAGCTTTATCCTATGGATCGCAGCGTATTTTTGAATCAATAGGCTTATGGTCACAACTTACTTGTCATAGCACAGTAATCACTGATATTCATGTTTCCGATCGTGGTCACTTTGGTGTCAGCCGCCTTTCGGCACAAACTGAAAACGTGCCTGCATTAGGACAGGTAATTACTGCGCGTTCAATGGGAATAGTGCTTAATAAAGCACTGGAAAAACAAAAAAATATTGAGTTTATTTGCCCAGCAAAAGTAGTTGATTTACAGCAATATCCTGATCACGTCGCCGTTACATTAGACAATCAGCGTGAAATATCAGCCCAATTAATCGTTGCTGCTGATGGTGTTAATTCAACTATCAAACACCTATTAGGTCTAGGCTCATTAGAACATAATTATAATCAAACGGCGATTACTGCCAATATCACACCTGAACGTGCCCACAATGGTCGTGCATTTGAACGCTTCACCGATTCAGGCCCTATAGCTCTGCTCCCCATGTCAGATAATCGTTGTAGCCTTGTGTGGACAGTACAAACAGGCGATGAAACAGCAATTTTAAGCCTATCCGAACAGGATTTTTTATCTCGACTTCAAGATCGTTTCGGCTATCGCCTTGGTAAATTACTTAAAGTAGGTCAACGAAATGCTTATCCCTTAAAATTAATGCAGGCCGATCAAGCAATCCAGCACCGTATTGTGCTCATTGGTAATGCAGCTCACAGCTTGCATCCGATAGCCGGTCAAGGGTTTAACCTTGGTTTACGTGATGTTGCGGCGTTGGCTGACGTATTAATAGACCATAATGGAGATTGTGGTGATGCCCGCCTATTACATGATTACAAAGACTGGCGACTACAGGATCAAGATAATGTAATTAACAATACCAATACCTTAGTGACACTATTTAGTAATGATAATCCCGTACTCGGTCATCTTCGTGGTGTTGGATTAACATTAGTTGATGCCCTGCCCGTAGCTAAACATTGGCTAGCTCAAAAAAGTATGGGGCTAGATAAAAAACAACCGCGACTTGCCCGTGGAGTAAAGTTATGAGCCAGCATTATGATGTTGTGATTGTAGGCGGTGGCATGGTGGGCGCAACACTTGCCGTTGCCTTAGCGGAACAATCATCATTAAGCATAGCTATTGTTGAAGCCTTCGAACCTAAAGCCATCACGGAATCTGATAAAGCTGATTTACGTGTTAGCGCGCTTACCCGTGCAAGTGAAACATTATTTAAAAACTTAGGCATATGGCAGCATCTTATCCCCAGTCGAATCAGTCAATTTAGCGATATGGAGGTATGGGAAACACAGTCCAGCACGCTACATTTTGATAGTGCGGATATTGGCGAGCCTTTACTCGGTTATATTGTTGAAAATAGACATATTCAGCAAGCTTGCCTTACTCGATGCAAACAACTTAATAATATTACTTTGCTGTGCCCTGCCAAGCCTAAATCATTCTCTAAACAAAGCTTGCTCCTTGAAGATGGTCAAACTCTAAGCGCTGATTTAATTGTTGGCGCTGATGGTGCTCGCTCTTTATTACGAGAATGGGCTGATATTGACACACATGGTTGGGATTATCAACAAACCGCCGTGGTATGTACTGTTACAACAGAACGGTCACATCGGCACACAGCATGGCAACATTTCCTTCCAGAAGGCCCTTTAGCCTTTTTGCCTTTGGCCGATCCGTACAAATGCTCAATTGTGTGGTCAAATTCAACAGAAGAAGCAGCGTTGCTGTGTGGGCTTGAAGATGAAGCTTTTAACATCGCATTAACTAATGCCTTTGGCAAAAAGCTAGGTGACATTATCGATATTAGTGCTCGTGCTAGCTTCCCGCTTAAGCTGCTTCATGCCGATCACTATGTTGAAACAGGACTTGCATTAGTCGGCGATGCCGCACACACTATTCATCCTCTTGCCGGACAAGGGGTTAATATTGGTTTGCTTGATGCTGCCACATTAGCAGAAATAGTGATTGAAGCACATGAGAAAGGCCGTGAGATTGGTAGCCTACACACATTAAACAAATATCAACGACGCAGGAAAGGCGATAATCTTGCTATGCAAATGACAATGGATGCCTTTAAACGTGCATTTGGCAGTGACTTAGCGCCAATACGTTGGGCAAGACGGTTTGGTTTAAATACCGTAAACAAAAGCGAACTGTTACGAAAGATCTTTATGCGGCAGGCTTCTGGCCATCGTTTTGCCAACCCAAAGCTTACAAAGAATAAAGCTTAATTTATTAGCTCCTTTCCACTTTTTTGTTTGAACTCTAACCGTAAATTTAAGAGAAGAGATGTAGGCTTTTTACTGTGTTTGCTGTTCTATTAGTTTCTGTTGTTGCTGTGCCGCATCATTTAGCATTTTTTCTACATCTTTTGCTTTCTCAATCATACCTGTTTGTTCTTTCCAAACGTGTTCTTCAACTTTATCCTGTTCATCTGAACACCCTATTATGAAAAGTATTGGTAAAACAATAAGAAAAATCTTAACCATGGTAGTTTCTCCTGCTTCAAACTAAAAAAGCCACACTAACTAGTGCTAGAGTGGCTTATCTTTTAGCAAGCTAAAGACCTAAAGTTTATTTTTTAGCTTTAGTTGCTGGTTTTTTAACTAGGTTTTTTGCCCAACTATCAGCTACTGTTTTAGCTGCATCGCGTCCGCCTAAGCCAAACGCCAGTGCAAATGCAACTGCTACACTGCCCAGAGTCAAGCCAAATGCCATATTAACAATGTTGTCAGCTAAGCCCATTGCTCTTAGCCCCATCGCCAATACAAGACCGATAATCGCAAATCTAGCAATATTCGCTACAGTATCATTACCTACCGCTGTAAGTTTTTGATGTGCGATATTACCTAATACATTACCAATGATAAGAATGACACCACCTATTAATATACCGCCACCAAACTCAAGCACTTTACCGAAGATAGTTGAAATAATATTAATACCTAAAATATTTACTGCTGCTGTTGCCGCTGCCAGCATAGAGAAGAACATAACCGTTCCACCAACAAGCTTGGTAACGGTAAAGCTTTCCGTAAATAAGCCTTGTAAGCCAATTTTTTCTGGCAAGGCATTAATATTTAAGCCATCAAGTAATGTCGTTAACAGATACACCACAAATTTAGCTACAAAATAAGCAACCAGAAGAATTATCGTTGCACCAATAATATTTGGTATCGCTGTCCATAATTCCTGAATCATTGCTGAAGCTGGCACTGAAATAGCTGGTATTTTTAACGCACCTAGTGCCGCCACAATAATTGGTAATAAAATAGCGATAAAGACAAAGGCGCTACCGAAAGGTGAAACTTTTAATTCACTATTGCCCGTTTTATCTGCGATTTGCCCATCTACTTTGGTTAATGCAACAGATACTAGTTGAGAAACAACTTTAGCGATAATCCAACCAGCATAGGCAATTACGCCAGCGCCAATAACATTTGGAATCGCCGCCATAAACTCAGTTGTCATATCCTTGAGGGGAGCTAATACATCCGTCAGTCCAAAATGCTGTAATACAGCCATCAAAACAAAGATTGTTAACAGTGCTTTGATTAAAGATGCAATCGGTGTAGCAAAATCAGATGTAACGCCTTTCTCATCCGTGTAGTTCAAGAATGATATTTTTGAAAGACCTGACTTAATAAACTTAGAAGCCAATTTAACAAGAAACAAGCCCACAATTAAAATTGCCAAGCCTACTAATGCATGACCTATCGGGCTATCAAAAAAACTATTCGTTCTCAAATTATTTAATAACTGATCCATATTTATTTCCTTAAGTTTCGAACATTAAAAAAACACATCATACCTTAAATTGGTAAAAACATCATCGACGCCGCATTAACGACTACACTTTTGATTAACCGCCCATTTTTACTGGCAATTAGTTCAGCTAAATTATCTTGTGTTGCGATCATCTCCCCAAAAAGGCGTTGGTAGCTTAAATTTCGCTGTTCATCTATTAAGCTATCGCTCAACAGTAATAAATTCCCTTTAATATCTCGATTTTCTGCTAGCATCCACGCGGCAATTTCAATATTTCTGGCACTGTTATATAATTTTTGCCCATCAATGCTAGTGAAATAGAAAAATTCGGTATGATTATCATACGATGCCATTATCATTTTTCGTAGGCCAAAAATGTAAGGCAAGACCCTATCCGAACCTTGGTATGTTTCATCTAATGCAATACGAATAATGTCGGTCGCATTCATTTCTCGCCACTGTGAAAAATATTGGTCGTTAGGTCGAGAAAAGAAAAAATCTACACTTGCTTTGATATCTCGTTTATTTTTATCGTGACGCCCAGCAGGATTTCGCTTATACAGCTTAAGCATCATTAATTTCAGATCTTGCATCACTGCCCGCTGGTGCAACTCAACAACTTCATTAATATCACTTTTTGCAAGTCGTGAGAGACCCGCATTATCAGGATCGGAAGCAACAACCTTTTGGCCCGCGCAAGCAGAAAGCGTTAAACACAGTAAAACAATAAAACAATTATGCTTCTTCATCGACAAGTCAGGATGTTATTTTTTATTGTTAGGTTTATATCTTGAGCCTGATGAATGCTTGCGGTTACCACTATTACCCTGCTTCTTTCTTTGTGGTGGCGGCGGTCTTTTTTCAGGTCTCTTAGCAGGCTGAGGCTGTTCTAATGTTTCATCTGACGTGGTTGCAACTGGCAGTTTATGTTTAATATAGGCTTCAATATCGGGTAATGAAAATGCATAATCTTCACAAGCAAAGGTAATCGCTACACCACTTGCTCCAGCTCGGGCTGTTCGTCCAATTCGATGAACATAATCTTCAACATCTTGTGGCAGGTCATAATTAAACACATGACTTACAGCTGGAATATGCAATCCTCGTGCAGCCACATCGGTTGCGACTAAAAATGGAAACTCACCATCCTGAAAACGTTTTAATAAGCTTTCACGTTTTTTTTGTGGCACATCACCAGACAAAAGCGCGGCTTTATGTCCGTTGCCCTCTAAAAACCCCCACACTTTATCGGCAGCACGTTTAGTATTAACAAACACTATGCTTCGCTGTGGTTCAATGCGTTTAATTAGCGCCAATAACAAAGGTACTTTTTCTTCATTGGCAGGGTAATAAACGCTTTCTTCGATATTATCACTGGCGACTTTTCCCGCCGCTACTTCAACCTTTTCAGGGTTATTCATATGCTCATAAGCAAGCTCAGCAACTTTAAAACTCAATGTCGCAGAAAATAACATCCCTAAACGTTCAGTGGGTGCAGGCACACGACGTAAGAAATAACGTACATCTTTAATAAAGCCTAGATCAAACATACGATCAGCTTCATCTAAAACAACAGCCTGAACAGATTTCAGATTGAACACATGCTGTTTATGATAATCAAGTAAACGACCTGGTGTGCCAATTAATATATCTACACCATCCGTAATCGCTGTTTTTTGCTTATCATAATCTTTACCACCATACGCCACCACAATGCGCAGATTAGCTTCTTTATTCAGCAGGATCGCATCTTTGGCAATTTGATTGGCTAATTCTCGAGTGGGTGCCAATATAAATGCTCGAGGTTGCTTTCCATTCCAATTTTTTGGTGGTTCGGTTGTCAGCAACCTTTGAAAGGTTGCTAATAAAAAGGCAATGGTTTTACCCGTCCCAGTTTGCGCTTGTCCCGCTACATCTTTCCCTTCTAATAATAAGGGTAATGATTGTGCTTGGATCGGAGTACAAAACTCAAACCCCGCACTCTGTAAGCCTTTTTGTAGGGTTTCGTGTAAAGGCAATGATGAAAAAGCCTGTTCTGTTAAATGTGTACTCATAGAAATACTTGCATTACCTGTGCTGATCGGAAAAAATGTACCTATTGTTGGTGGGTGGAGTATAGCCTCCCAATACTTTATATACCACTGGAGATTGAACATGAGTGAAAATGTCACCCAAGTGACTGACGGCGATTTTGAAAGCCAAGTATTGCAGTCTGACTTACCTGTATTAGTTGATTATTGGGCTGAATGGTGTGGTCCTTGTAAGATGATTGCCCCTATTCTTGAAGAAATTGGCGCTGAATACGCAGGCAAATTATCTGTTTGCAAACTTAATATTGATGAAAATTCAGAAACACCACCTCGTTATGGTATTCGTGGCATTCCAACGCTTATGTTATTCAAAGGCGGCGAAGTTGAAGCAACTAAAGTAGGTGCATTAACAAAATCACAGCTAACTGCGTTTTTAGACTCTAACCTATAAACCCAGCCAAGGTTTCCATAATGCGGAAATCTTATCCATGCAAAATACTAAAACACTGGATATGCTTGTCATATTCAGTGTTTTTCTGTCTATAACCCTACCAGATAATCTTAAAACTCTATGGATGTATCAGAATTAATCGATGGCCTAAATAAGCCGCAACGCGAAGCTGTTGCAGCACCTTTAGGCCATGCTCGTATTCTTGCGGGCGCAGGTAGTGGTAAAACACGTGTTTTGGTTCATCGTATTGCTTGGCTAATTCAAGCTGAAAATTTATCCCCTGGCAACATTCTAGCGGTCACCTTCACCAATAAAGCCGCCAAAGAAATGCGCGGTAAAATTGAAGAAGTATTGGGTTATCCCGTTGGCGGTATGTGGGTTGGCACATTCCATGGATTAGCGCATCGTTTACTGCGTGCACATTGGAAAGAAGCTGATTTACCACAAAGCTTTCAGATTTTAGATAGTGATGATCAACTGCGGATGTTGAAACGTATTATCCGCGGCATGGAGCTAGATGAAGCCCAGTGGCCTCCGAAACAAGCTCAGTGGTACATCAACGCTCAAAAAGATGAAGGTTTACGCGCTAAACATATTCAAGCGGGCAATGATCCCTACTCTCAAAAAATGTTGGCCGTTTATCAGGCTTACGAAGATGCATGCCAACGCGCTGGTGTGATTGATTTTGGTGAGATTTTATTGCGTAGCCATGAATTATGGCTAAAACGCCCTGATATTCTTGCTAACTATCAGCAACGCTTCCAACAAATATTAGTCGATGAGTTTCAAGATACCAATGCCATTCAATATGCTTGGCTACGTTTGCTTGCCGGTGAAACGGGGCATTTATTTATTGTTGGTGATGATGATCAATCAATCTATGGCTGGCGCGGTGCTAAAATTGAGAATATTCAAAAATTTCATCAAGATTATGCAGATGCCAGCTCGATTCGCCTAGAACAAAACTATCGATCTACAGGTAATATTCTAGCGGGTGCGAATGCCGTGATCGCTAATAATAGCGACCGCCTTGGCAAAGAACTGTGGACGGATGATGACGATGGCAAACTGATTCAACTTTATAACGCCTATAACGAACGTGATGAAGCGGGTTACTTAGTTGAGCAGGTGAAATCATCTGTTGATGCTGGTGGCAAGCGTGCTGATCATGCGGTTTTATATCGTTCGAATGCCCAGTCTCGTGTGATTGAAGAAGCCTTAATGCAAGCGAATATGCCTTACCGTGTTTATGGCGGCCTACGCTTTTTTGATCGCGCTGAAATTAAAGATGTTCTTGCGTATATGAGGCTAGTCGCAAATCGAAATGATGATGCTGCATTTGAACGTGTAGTCAATACGCCCACTCGCGGCATTGGCGCGTCAACACTGACTCAACTACGTCAATACGCTCGCGAACAGAATCAAACTATGTGGCAAGCATGTGTTGATTTGCTTGCAACTCAATTTTTTACTGCGCGTGCGGGCAATGCACTTACTGGCTTTTTAACCTTAATTGATTCTTTAACACCGGAAGATGACTCTATTCCTTTGCATGAATTAACGACATTAGTCATCGATGAAAGCGGCTTGCGGGCACATTTCGAAAAAGATAAAACAGAAAAAGGCCAGGGTCGCATTGAAAACTTAGATGAATTAATCAGTGCTACACGTATGTTTGAACGACCTGATGATGAAGAAACGGCTGATATGCCGTTGTTAGATGCATTTCTATCACATGCCGCATTAGAAGCGGGTGAGAATCAGGCCGATCAATGGGAAGACTGTGTGCAATTAATGACCTTACACTCAGCAAAAGGTTTAGAATTCCCTGTCGTCTTTATGGTGGGTATGGAAGAAGGTTTATTCCCCGGACAGAAATCCAGCGACGACCCAAGCCGTTTAGCAGAAGAACGCCGTCTTTGTTATGTAGGCATGACCCGCGCGCGCACCACACTCTATTTGATGCATACCGAATCACGTTTTTTATATGGCCAAGAAATGTCACCTAGCCCTTCGCGTTTTTTACGTGAAATTCCTAGCGAGCGAGTCGAAGAAATTCGTGCTAGAAGAAATACAGTCAGCAGTGGTAATTCAAATTTCGCCGCACCTAAACATAGCTCGGCAATTAATGAAACAGGCTTTAACCCCGGTCAAGAAGTACACCACCATAAATTTGGTGCGGGAATCGTTATCGACACTGAAGGATCGGGCAAAAGCGCACGCGTTCAAGTTAATTTTAAACATGCAGGTAGCAAGTGGTTGGTTACGGCTTATGCTAAGCTGGAGAAAGTTTGAAATAGAAAAGTAGCGTCATTTACCCGGCGGTTACGTCATTCCGGTAGTCTTTTAGCCGGAATCTTTTAACATGCATACCCGTGACTATTGTAAAGTGCGGGGGTTTACCTACCCGTCACTCCCGCATGTTTTTAGCGGGAGTCTTACTATTGCTCAGATTCCGGCTAAAAGCTACCGGAATGATGGTATTTATTATAGCTAATTATAGAATCAGGAACATCAAAATGAAATATGCTTTTATTCTACTCCTTGCAACCTTAAGTATTGTTCTTACCGGGTGTAACGAAGAACAATCAGGCAACGACGTTGCCCAAACTGTCGATAACAGCAAAACCTACAACTGGAAAATGGTCACTACTTGGCCGCCCGGCTTCCCCGTTTTGCAAGAAGGTGCTGAACGCTTTGCTGATAATATTAAAGCCATGTCTAATGGCAGACTGAACATTAAAGTCTATGCCGGTGGTGAGTTGATCCCTGCCTTACAAACCTTTGACGCCGTATCACAGGGCACGGTTGAAATGGGTCATGGCAGCGCCTACTATTGGGCAGGTAAAGTGCCCGAAGCACAGTTTTTCTCTACTGTACCCTTTGGTATGACAGCACGCGGTATGAATGCATGGCTTTATGATGGTGGTGGTTTGGAGTTGTGGCGTGAAGTATATAAGCCATTTCATGTTGTACCCTTCCCCCTTGGCAACACAGGTGTGCAAATGGGCGGCTGGTTTAATAAAGAAATTAATTCACTTGCTGACATTAAAGGCTTAAAAATGCGTATTCCCGGCCTTGGCGGTAAAGTGTTTGCCAAAGCAGGCGGCAACCCCGTATTACTAGCCGGTAGTGAGGTTTATACCGCACTCGAACGTAACACTATTGATGCAACAGAATGGATAGGTCCCTTTCATGATCAGCGTTTAGGTTTATATCGTGCCGCCGAGCATTATTATTATCCAGGTTGGCATGAGCCCGGTACTGTTTTAGAGCTCACCATAAATCAACGTGCATGGGATTCTTTACCTGCCGACTTACAAGCTATTGTCAGTAATGCAGCCATGGCTGAAAATCTGCGAATGTTTTCTGAAATGGAGCAAAAGAATCTCTCCGCACTTCAAGAGTTAAAAGATCGTTCTGGCGTAAAAATTCATCGTTTCCCTGATGATGTATTAGCTAAATTAAGAACACTAACCAATGAAACATTAGCTGAAGAAGCGGCTAATGATCCAAAGTTTAAGCGTATTTATGAAGCCTACCAAGCATTTCGTCTACAAAATGACGCGTGGTCTGATATTTCAGAAAATGCCTATTTAGCTATTGAGAAATAATGATATACCTTATCTTTACACAAGCCGGGTTTGAAGATGCCCAAGAAAGTGTCTTAGCGAATCATGCGACATTGTGGATAAATCAGGGGGTTTTATTAGATAAGCAGACAGAAATTTTGTTAAAGGCCCGTATAACCGTAAATATATTCACTACCTTGGTTGACCCTACTAATGAAAAAGCGATTATTGCCGCTATAGAAGGTATAGAAGGTATAGAAGGTATAGAAGGTATAGAAGGTATAGAAATAGAGTATCCTGACACAGAATTATTTGTTGAATACCTATAAAATACGTTTCTTTTTTATATATGATTACACATTACTTTTGAGAATTGTTTTTCTAACATGTCGCTGTTAAATGTCCCTTTAAAATACCGTATATTTA
>Ga0256840_1001518_pt1 | contig 21670 bp, 20 predicted proteins | sample 355202metaG_FD_185969 | JGI IMG/M metagenome (GOLD analysis project Ga0256840, IMG submission 185969) | Hydrothermal vent microbial communities from Mid Atlantic Ridge, Atlantic Ocean - 355-202 | ecosystem: Environmental > Aquatic > Marine > Hydrothermal vents | place: Atlantic Ocean: Mid...
TGATAATATCCTCTAAATCAAAATTACATTCAACTTAGCGTCTTTGCGCCTTTGCGAGAGTTTTATTTTTTATTTTGTATGCTTTGAGAGGAATTAATGGCTGAATAGATACATTTTAACCTTTTCTAAATAACAATTATCATTTTTATCCTGCAATAAATTTGTATATTTGCAGTAATTCAAAAAATAACTATTATGATTAACGCAATTGTACACAACTTAAATAGAGGTGTTAAATTATTAAATTCAATTACAGACGAACAATATAGTGATATGAGTATTGCACCATATTATTCTAGTATTGGAGGTCATATCCGTCATATATTAGATATTTTTGATTGTATTTTTGATGGTTTAGCTAAAGGCGAAGTTAATCTAGCAGCAAGAAAGCGAAATGAATTAGCTGAACAAAAAACAGCTTTTGGTTTGTCTTATTTTGAAGAAGTAATGGATAAATTAAGCAGTTTGTCTAATGCAGACTTAAACCAAATTGTTCCTGTTAAAGATGATTTAGGTTTGGGTGAAATTACTCAAAATTACACTTTAGGAGCAGCTTTAATACAAGCACACAGTCATGCTATTCACCATTTTGCAAGTTTGGGTTATTTAATTAATCAATTAGGAATTGATTTACCTGATAATGATTTTGGATACAATCCTACTACTCCTAGAGGTGAGGAAATGAATGCTTAATGTTATTTTCTTTTGCAAAGACGCAAAGTTTTGAGTTGTGGTTTCTCGCAAAGACGCAAAGGCGCAAAGTTGAAATGGAAAGTCTGATGTTTTACTTGTTGTTTATCTTGCAAAGATGTTAATTTTTGGGTTGTGGTTTCTCGCAAAGGCGCAAAGGCGCAAAGTTGAAATGGAAAGTGTGATGTTTTACTTGTTGTTTATCTTGCAAAGATGTTAATTTTTGAGTTGTGGTTTCTCGCAAAGACGCAAAGGCGCAAAGTTGAAATGGAAAGTGTGATGTTTTACTTGTTGTTTATCTTGCAAAGATGTTAATTTTTGAGTTGTGGTTTCTCGCAAAGGCGCAAAGTTGAAATGGAAAGTGTGATGTTTTACTTGTTGTTTATCTTGCAAAGATGTTAATTTTTGAGTTGTGGTTTCTCGCAAAGACGCAAAGACGCAAAGTTGAAATGGAAAGTGTGATGTTTTACTTGTTGTTTATCTTACAAAGATGTTAATTTTTGGGTTGTGGTTTCTCGCAAAGACGCAAAGGCGCAAAGTTGAGATGGAAAGTGTGATGTTTTACTTGTTGTTTATCTTGCAAAGATGTTAATTTTTGAGTTGTGGTTTCTCGCAAAGACGCAAAGGCGCAAAGTTGGGGTTGAAAAAGTTTTAAAATATACTTTAACAATTTGATATTAAATGGTTAAAATGCTATTTAGTATTAAATGCTGTTATTTTATCTAAAATAGTTTTTGCTAATTTATATTTAGATTCAACTGTCCATCCTGCTACATGAGGTGTTAATAATACTTTATCTGATGTTATTAGATATTTAAAAGCTTTGGGTAAATTATCATCCGTAAAGAAATTTTCAAAAGATAGTTTTTCGTATTCTAATACATCTAAACAAGCACCAAGTATTTTATTGTTTTTTAAGCTTAGAACCAAATCATCTGTTACAATTGCCGTGCCTCTTGCTGTATTAATGATGTAAAAAGGTTTTTTGAATTTATTAATAAAGTCAGTATTTACCATTTTATTTGTTAGTGAGGTGTGAGGTGTATGCAGACTTAAAACATCAGTTTTTTCTTGAAGCTCTTCTAGACTTACTTGTTTTGCATTTTCATCGCTTAGATTGGATTTTATATCATAAAAAATAACTTCTACATCAAAGCCTTTCAATTTTTTAGCGAATGCTTTTCCCATATTACCATAACCAATAAGACCAACTGTTTTACCTTCTAATTCTATTCCTCTATTAGATTCACGTAACCATTTTCCATTACGAATTTCTAAATCCGCTTTTTTAAATTGATTGAAGAGTGTTAAAATCATTCCCAAAGCATGTTCTCCAACAGCATTTCTATTACCTTCTGGAGCAGAAATTAAATGGATACCTTTTTGTTTTGCATACGGAATATCAATACTTTCCAGACCAGCACCAACACGAGCAATAAATTTTAAATTTGTAGCTTTATCAATAAAATCTTTATCAATTTTAAAGCGACTTCTAATGACAATGCCTTCAAATTGATGTATTTTCCTTTCTATTTCTAGTTTAGAAGAGGTGAAATCTTCAATACATTCAAATCCTAATTTTAGTAAACCTTCTTTTAAAATAGGATGATTGTTATCTGCTAATAATATTTTCATAAGTTTTTTATTTTAGTGATACTATGACTTTAAGTCATAGTATCACTAGTTAAATTCATCCCAAGACTCAAAGTTTCGGTGTGAGTTATAAAACTTACAGTTTTGTGATATTGTATTTGGTAAAAGTAAAAAATTATTTAATACTAATTTTATATTGATGTTGAATTGGTATAATAAAAACCTCACAGGTTTTAAAAACGTGTGAGGTTTAAAAAAAGTCAAACCCTTTTTGAGATTTGACTTTTAAATAAATTATAAACTAGTTTTAACTATTTAAAGCTTCAGATCCACCAACAATCTCTAATATTTCACCAGTAATTGCAGCTTGTCTTGCTTTGTTGTATTGTAATAATAACTCATCTCTAAGTTCACCAGCGTTGTCTGTCGCTTTGTGCATTGCTGTCATTCTAGCTCCGTGTTCAGCAGCAAAAGAATCACGTAAGGCTTTATACAATTGCATTTTTAATGATTTAGGAATTAGTCCTTCTACTATTTCTACTTTTGAAGGTTCAAAGATATAATCTAAATTTGAAGTAGTTTCTGTTTGCGTTTGTTCAATAGGTAAAAAGTTTTCTACTTGAATAATTTGAGTAGCGGCATTTTTAAACTGATTGTAAATCAATTCTACTTTATCGTATTCGCCTTCAGAAAATAGGTTCATTATTTCTTGTGCAATAGCAGATGAGTTTTCAAAGTTTAACGAATCAAAAACTTCACTTTTATTTGCAATTACCTTGTGTGTTTTAGATAATAAATCGTTTGCTTTTTTACCAATTGCCATGATGCTTACTTCCTTACCTTGGTATTTATTGGCAGTAGTAGCAATGGTTTCTTTGATGATAGCAGAGTTAAATCCACCACATAAACCTCTATTAGAGGTTATTGCAACTAATAAAACTTTATTTACTTCACGTTCTTTGGTAAACGCACCACCTAAATCACTATCTAATGTAGCACTTAAATTTTGAAGTAATTCCGTTAATTTATTTGCATACGGACGCATAGCAGTTATTGCATCTTGAGCTTTTTTTAACTTTGCAGCAGACACCATTTTCATAGCACTTGTAATCTGCATCGTTGAACCAATCGATGTAATTCTATTACGTATTTCTTTTAAATTTGCCATTTAAGTCTTTGGTCTTTGGTCTTTAGTCTTTAGTCCGTTACAATTGACTAAAGACTAAAGACTATTAGTCTAGTTATATTTAGCTGAAATTTCTTTTGCAGCATCAACTAAGATATCTGTAACTTCATCAGTTAATTTACCTGATTTTAAAGTATCTAAAGCATCTCTATGTGTTGCGTTTAAGTAATCAATATAATCTACTTCAAATTCTTTTACTTTATCAACTGGTACATCTTTTAATAAGTTTTTAGAACCTGCATAGATAATTGCAATTTGATTCTCAACGGTCATAGGGTCGTTTTGTGCTTGTTTTAAGATTTCCACATTACGTTTTCCTTTTTCAATTACATTTAAAGTTGCAGCATCTAAATCAGATCCAAATTTAGCAAAAGCTTCTAACTCTCTAAATTGTGCTTGGTCTAATTTTAAAGTACCTGCTACTTTTTTCATAGATTTAATCTGTGCGTTACCTCCAACACGAGATACAGAAATACCTACGTTAATTGCTGGACGAACACCAGAGTTGAATAAATCACCATCTAAGAAAATTTGTCCATCAGTAATAGAAATTACGTTTGTTGGAATATATGCAGATACATCACCTGCTTGTGTTTCAATAATTGGTAAAGCTGTTAATGAACCACCACCTTTTACCATTCCTTTTAAAGAATTTGGGATATCGTTCATTCTAGCAGCAATGTTATTATCATTCACCACTTTTGCAGCTCTTTCTAACAATCTAGAGTGTAAGTAGAATACATCACCTGGATATGCTTCACGTCCTGGTGGACGTCTTAATAATAAAGAAATTTCACGATAAGCAACTGCTTGTTTAGATAAATCATCATAAACAATTAAAGCAGGTTTACCTAAATCTCTAAAGTACTCACCAATTGCAGCACCTGCAAATGGAGCATATACTTGCATTGCAGCAGGGTCAGATGCGTTTGCAGCAACAATAGTAGTATAAGCTAAAGCACCTTTTTCTTCTAACATTTGTACAATTCCTGCAACAGTAGAAGCTTTTTGTCCAATAGCAACATATATACAATATACTGGTTCGCCAGCATCGTAAAATTCTTTTTGATTGATAATAGTATCAATTGCAACAGTAGATTTACCAGTTTGACGGTCTCCAATAATCAACTCACGTTGACCTCTACCTACAGGTATCATTGCATCAACTGCTTTAAGACCAGTTTGTAAAGGTTCGGTTACAGGTTCTCTAAAGATTACACCTGGAGCTTTACGCTCTAGAGGCATTTCATAGGTTTTACCTGCAATTGGTCCTTTACCGTCAATAGGTTGTCCTAAGGTATTTACAACACGACCAACAATTCCATCACCAACATTTAATGATGCAATTCTTTCGGTACGTTTTACAGAAGATCCTTCTTTAATATTTGTATCTGTTCCTAAAAGAACCACACCAACGTTGTCTTCTTCTAAGTTTAATACAATTCCTTCTAATCCTCCATCAAATTCTACAAGTTCTCCGTATTGTACGTTTTCTAATCCAAAAACACGTGCAATTCCATCACCAACTTGTAAGACAGTTCCTACTTCGTTTAATGAAGAATCACCATCAAAATTTGATAATTGTTCTTTTAAAATTGCTGATACTTCAGCTGGTTTAATTGTTGCCATATTTATTTAGTCTTTAGTCTTTAGTCTTTGGTCGTTAGACAAAGAAATCCATTAATTTTTTTAAATTTTAAATTTTGAATTTTGAATTAAATCATTCAACATCCAACATTCAAAACTTAGCATTCTTACATTTTTACTTTATAATCGTTTTTTTCAAAATTTCTACGCAAATTCCCTAATTTTCCAGAGATGCTTGCATCGTATTGTTTATCGCCAATTTGAAGGATAAAACCTCCAATAATTGATTCGTCAATAATGTTTTCTAATACTGCTTCTTTGTTTGTTACTGCTTTAACTTTTGCTAATACTTTTGCTTTTAAATCATCTGTTAAAGGAATGGCTGTTGTTACTTTTGCAACATCAACTCCTTGTAATTTATCAAAAAGCATATTGAATTGTTTTGCTACAAATGGCAATAAATTCAATCTTTTGTTTTTAACTAAAAGCTTAACAATTCCATTGGTAATAGAATCTATCTTTGCACCAAACAAACTTTCAATCACCTTTAATTTATCATCAGATTTAGAGATTGGGTTGTTTAAAAAGGTTTGTAATTCTTTGCTACCATCAATAGTAGAAGCAATTAAAGACATATCTTTATTGACTTCGGTTGTTTTGTTAGCTTCTTTTGCAAGTGCTAATGCAGCTTTTGCGTATCTTAATGCAGCTCTATTCATTGTATTAGTTTAAAGTAACATCATTAAGCAATTGCTCAATTAATTTTAATTGTTTGTTTTTATCAGCTAACTCACCTTTTACCACTTTTTCAGCAATATTTACTGATAAATCTCCCATTTGGTTCTTGATATCAGTTAAAGCAGCTGCTTTTTCGTTAGCAATAGCTTGTTTTGTTAGTTCAATTTGTTTGTTTGCAACCGCTTGCGCTTCTTCTTTGGCTTCTGCAATAATATTTTCTTTAATTTCTTTAGCTTCTTTTAATAGCGCGTCTCTTTCAATACGAGCTTCTTTTAAAACTTTGTCATTATCTGCTTTAATGTTTTGCATTTCTTGACGTGCTTTATCTGCTTCCGCTAAAGCGTTTTTAATACCTTCTTCACGTTCGTTTACGGTGTCTAAAATAGGTTTCCATGCAAATTTTCTTAATAAGAAAATTAAAAGAACAAACAAAAGTGTTTGCCATGCAAATAATCCTATTGAAAACTCATCTATTAACTTATCCATATTCTATATTTTATAATTTTAATAATTAATTTTTTAAAACTAGTAGTAACCAACCGTTACTACTAGTTTTTTTGGAAGATTATCCTGCAAATAATGCAGCAAATCCGATACCTTCAATAAGCGCTGCTGCAATTAGCATAGCTGTTTGAATTTTTCCTGAAGCTTCTGGTTGTCTTGCGATAGCGTCCATTGCTGATCCACCAATTTTACCGATACCTAATCCTGCACCGATTACGATTAAACCTGCTCCTACAATCTTTGGAATTTCCATAATATAAATATTTAATTAATTAATGTTCTTGTTTTTAATGTTCGTCATGTTCTTCTACGGCACTTCCAAAATATAAAGCTGACAACACCGTAAATATATAAGCTTGTAACGCTGCTACAAGTAATTCTAAAATGGATAAACCAAAGGCTAGACCAAATGATAATGGACCACCAATCCAACTTTTATAAATAAAAATTAGACCAATAATACTCATCAATACAATATGACCTGCAAACATATTTGCATACAAACGCATGGTTAGAGCAAAGGGTTTAATAAAAGTTCCTAATAATTCTATTGGAGCTAAAATAAATTTCATAGGTACAGGAACGCCTGGCATCCAAAATATGTGTTTCCAATAATCTTTTTTAGCTGTAAATGTTGTGATTAAGTAAGTTAAAATAGCTAAAGCTGAAGTGATTGCAATATTACCTGTAACATTTACTCCAAGAGGTGTAAGTCCAAATAAATTTACAAACCATATAAAGAAAAATATAGTTAATAAAAAGCTCATATACTTTTTATAATGTTTTTTACCTATATTTGGTATGGCAATTTCATCACGAATAAACAGTACAATAGGTTCAAAAAACCTTCCAGCACCTTTACCAACACCACCATTTTTTACATACGATTTTGCTAAACCTCCAAAAAGTAAAAACATTAACAATCCTGTTAGCATAATCATTACCACTGTTTTAGTGATAGAAAAATCTAATGGTTGTTCGTTTGATGGAAACCCATGATCATTTAAATGTATTGTTCCAGAAGCATCTGTTTTATATATATGACCATTTTCATGCGCAATTTTATAGTAACTTCCATTGTCTTCAACTACAGCATGACCTTCTTCAAATTTAGAAGACATAAATAAATGCAAGCCATTATCCCATAATATAATAGGTAACGGAATAGATAAATCACCAACAATATGAAAATCGTGATTGTCTTGTAAGTGATGTTTTATTTCTGCCTTTATTTCGTCTCTTATGCTTAATTTTTCTCCATGTTCAGCTGTATTATGATTTTCATGACCATGTTCTTGCGCAAACATATTCATAGAAAATAAAACGACCAATACGGTTAAAAAATTCTGGATTTTAGTATGCATTTTGCTCTTAAATTTAGCGTTTTTAAATTTTGGGCAAATGTATAATATATAAACGGAATACTAAAATAAATTTACTAGAATTTTAAGTTGTTTAAAAGTTTTCCTAAATAACTTATTTCAAAAAACAAAGAAATGCTATAAGGTATGAAAAAAGCTAGGATTTCTGTGCGTGAAATATGATCATCTATTTTGTAAACTGGAAAAATCAAAACAAAAAACAGTAAAAATTTTAGAATACTAAAGCTGATAAAGATAAAGCCAATATATTTTTTTGTTCGATCTAAGAAAAAATGGATGATTATAAATAATAAGTACACAAAAAATCCATTTAAAGCATAGGTCTGAATAAGGCGTACATCGTATTCTGAAATATTATGTAAATTCAAATAATAATTATGGATGTAATAAATGAGTATATATATTACTAAAAATCCCAAAAAGAGTTTGTTTTTTATTTTTAGCATCTATTTTTTATTGATGTTTTGTAATTGTTTATTTATGGCGTATAATGAAATTACCACACCAAGAATAGATAGTATTAAGGTATATACTTTAATATGATGTGGATATTTACCATCTAACCATTTACCTAAATAAGTAAATAGATAAATTGTTGCTCCCATTTGAAAAGCAATACCTGTAAGTGCTAAATATTTATTAAGCTGTTTTTTCGGTTTTTCCGCCATTATGTAAATCTTTTACACCGCCTTTCATTACACAGGTTACGTTAAATATTGCTCCAGGAGCTACGGAAAGTTTATCCATAGTAACATCTCCTTGAATATTTGCGGTTTCTTTTAGAGTTAATAAATTTTCTACGGTTAATGTGCCAGAAACATTTCCTTCAACATCTGCATTATTACAAGTTGCTTTTCCTTTAATTTTTCCTTCTTTACCTATAATAATTCTTCCTGAAGTTTTGATAGAACCTTCAATGGTTCCGTCTATTCTAAAATCTCCTTCTGAAATGATATCACCTACAAAAGTAGTTCCTCTACCTATAACATTTCTTTCTCCAGATGGATTAGTGTTGCTTGATTTGTTTTTTTTGTCTGAAAACATAGTTGTATAATATTAAGTTGGTTATGTTATTTTCCTCTACTTGGAGGACCTAAATTTCGTTTTTTATTCTTTTTCTTAATAATTTCAAGCATTTTTTCTTTTGAAGGTAAGCTTTCTTCTTTTTTCTGTACTTTATTTTTTAAGTTTTTCTTTTTAGGTTTATTTGTTTTTTCTTTCTTTTTTTCTTTGGCAGGCATTTTTCCGTTAAGAATATCCAATACTTTAGCAGCATGAATACCTTCTTCTAAATTTGGATAATTTGTTTTTACAAATTTTAAAGCCGTAATAAATGCTTGTTTATCATCAGTTTTTGCAATGGCGTAAGCTTTTAATAATTCAAATTTTGGAACAATAGGTAAATTTGCAAATGTGATGATTTTTTGCTCACATTCTGTTTTTACATTGGCAAAATCTTCATCTATATATTTTTGGTATGTTGTCTTGTAACTGTTTTCAGGTGAATTTTCATCACTGGTATCATCTGCAACAAAATCGGGATTATTAATAAGTTGTGCGTATCTAGATTCTGGATAATCAGTAGTGATTTTTGCTTTATAAAAATCGCTTTTTGGTATATCAAAACTTTCGTACGCTTTGTATAAATGATAGTACGTAGGAAGCAACATTTTTTCGTCAGGAGAAAAACTTAATAACTTTTCTAGTTTAGTAGTTGCTAATTTATCAATCTTGAATTTTTCTTTATAGATTAATCCTAATTTGTAATACGCATTGTTTCTTTGTGTTGAAATACTGTCTAAAACGGCTTCATCAGTTGGAATTTTACCTATATAATATGCAATATCGTATTTTTTTGTTTCATCAATTATAGCTTCTTTTTCATCTTTGGTTGTAGTAGTTTCATTATCTGATACAGCTTTTTTATTAGAGAGTCTCCAGTTATCAACTAAAGCTCTTTCTCCCCAAATCTTCTTAAATTCGGCTTGACCAAAACCAACAGTTTGCGCACTGTAAAAATAGAATTTTCCACCTTTTGCACTTTGTTTTGAACTTGGATTAATTAAAGCATTTTCAAAACCAGTAGTGTTTTTATTATCTGCAATGTTTTGTAATTCTTGATCTTTCTTTTTTAACGCTTTAATGTACTTATTGAAGAAATCTGTTTGCTCTTCTTTGCTCATTGAGGCTAAATCTAAAATACTATCGTTTTTAGAGGCTAAGTTTTCTAAGCGAATTAATTCGTCTAAACTTTTACGTTTTCTGATGAGTTTTCTAATTCGTTTAGTGTTTTTATTTTGAGTAATGCTGAGTACACTATCATAATATTTTCCTGCATTTAAAAATTCGGTTTTATCAAATTTAATATTTCCAATATCTTCATAAGCAAAACTCTGAATATCTTTATGGAGTTTTTTTGTGGTTAAGACTTGTTTGTAATAGTCTAAAGCTTTATCATCTAAACTATTTATCTGATTTATTTTTCCTAATTGGTAATAAATTGCATCTAAAAAGGGCCTGTTGTCTCTGTTTTTACTTAATTTTACTAAAGAAGCTAAAATTTGAGCTGTACTGTCCGTTTCTTTATTGTAATTTTTAGCTCTTTCTAATTGTGCGTGAATTTTAAACCGATAAGGTGCTTTTTTGAATTTTTTTAATTGCTCAAAAGCGATGTTAGAAGAATCTATTTTATGTTCTTTACGGTAAAGCTGACCAAGAATAAATAAATTTCGTGCTTTTTGGTTGTGATTTTTAGTTTTATATAATAAGGTAGAATCTAATAAATTAATGACCATTTGTGTGCTATCTTGTTCTGTATATGTCATTGCTAAAGCAGTTAAGGCATCATGTTTTGTTAAATTACTTGTTTTTTTAAGGTCTAAAACTTTATTTAATTTATAAATAGCATCATCTTCATTACCTAATCTTGTTGCGCATTTAGCTTCCCAAATTCTTGCTTGATTGAATAACGGAGAACTTGGATAATGTTTTATGATATAGGCAAATGTTTCTAATGCAGGTACAAAACGTTGGTCGTAATATCTTGCCTTTCCTAAAAGAAAATACGCATCGTCTATCTGTTTGTTTTTTTCTGTTCCACCAATATTCATAGAATGTTTTTGAATGGCTTTTACCGCTTTCTCTTCGGCTTTAGAAAAACCTCCAGTACTTTTGCTAGAATTATCAATACTAGGTAAACTTTTTGGTCCTTTTGGGCTGCTAGGTAATGCTATTTTATCTTCAATTTTGAGTGGTTCTATGGGTAGGATTTTAAAAAAATCATCTTCATAGTTATCATCTATTTGTTTTTTTGCAGCATCATAGGCAACGCTACCGTTATACATTACGTTGTATTTTGTTGCTGTTCCGTGCATTGCACGGTTTAAAAAACGATCTTTTCTTGTTGAACAACCAAATAACAGTAATAAAATACTTGTTATTATGGTGGTATATATAGCTGTTTTTTTCAATTTTAGATTTTTAAACTTTCTTATAAAACTTTATTTTCTTTAAAATATTGTAAAGCTTTTATTAATTTGTAAAGGTACAAATATATTTAGTTTGTGCAAATTTGTTTTAAAAAATGAAACAAATTCATTTTTGTCTGATAAAAAAGGACTTAAAACCGCTCTGCTGCAAGATATAAGTTTCTAGACTGATTGCAATATACTCATAAACATACTCTCGGTTTATGTGTTTTCTTATGAGTGGATATTATTAAAGTATCGATAAAATATCTAAAATAAATCAATAACATAGGTTATTTTTAAAGTGATGTTATCTTCAAAATTATTAAATTGATAAGCTCCATATCTATAAAAACTACTTACTCCAATACCGTATAATAATTGATTTAACACCAAACCAGATTCAATATACCCTTTTTTAACTGATTTAAAATGAACACCTTGATGGTTGATTGGGTTTTTAATATCACCTATGACATAACGCGTAATAAAACTCAATTTGGGTTTGAATTTTTTTCCTATTCTAAACTTTTCAAAATTTTGACGTATTTGAATAGATGCATATTTATCTGATATAAATTCATTAAACAACATGGTTTCAAAAGCGTTTGTACCTGCCAAATTAATTCTTGTTCGCCATGGTTGAGCTAAAGTATTGTTTGGGATGTGGTTATATAAATGCGAAAAAGGAGCTTCTCCAAAAGTATAACCTGCTTTTAATAAAAATTCTGTTGAACCACTTTTAATAGTCTTAATTTTATGATGTAATTTTAAATTGACTTGTGTAAAACTAAAATCACCTGCTAATATATTATCAAAACTTTTCGTGATTTCTGCATTGATTTGTGTAGTTCCTTTTTTTACGGAAAATTTACCTCTTGGAGTTTCCATATATGTACTATAAGGTGTCCATTCAAATGCAAATGACAAATTGGTAAGTTTATATTCATGCAAAAGTTTTGTTCTGCTTATAAAACTATAATCAAATTGATTTTGGTAAAAACCCGAACTTATTTGAGATTTGGTTATAAAATTTGGAGCAATATCATGATTTATATGAAATTCGGTTTCTTTGAACTTATAAAATAAACTGATGTTGGTATTTCTTGGGTTTATCAATGCAAAATTTGGTTCTTTAAAAAGTAAGCGTGGTTTGGCAGATTCAAATAAATCATTGGTATAGCTTCCTCCAATCCACGCATTAGATTCTTTTTTGAGCAAGAAATCAATTCCGTATTTATATTTTATTTTTTTGTCTTTATTGCCGTAAGCTGCATATCCGTTTAGTCTAAATTTTGATGATAAATAATCATTGGTACTACCACCAACTCCTAATCTAAAACCTTCGTGATTGTTAAAAGTAGCTAATTGACCTAAATCAATATCAAATAATTTTGTACCAAACTTTCCTTTAGTAATTTTTCTAAGTACGATAAGTTTATTCTCAATATTACGTGCTTTAACCACGCTATCTAAAAACTGATACGTTTGTTTGTCCTTTGGAGTTTCTATTGTGTTATTCCAATATACAGATTTTCTTTGAATGGCTTTTTTATCAATACTAATGGCATAATCATTTCTTTTTATGCGAATGGGTTTATTTAGTTTTATAGAATCATTTTTTGATTCGATTTGAATATAGCTCACCTCTTCAGGGCTAAATTTACTCACAGAATATTTAGGTCTAAAGCCAATGAGTATTCTAAATGCTTTAATGCTTGTTTTTGATGTGCCTTTGGTTAATAATATTTTTGTGTCATCTACAAACCAATGCTTAAAAGATGGTAAGTACTTAAAATTTTGTGTGATGTTTACGCTAATTTTTCCATAGATATTTGCTTTTACTTTTGTTAATGCAAAAGAGGTTTTATCAATAAATAAATTGCCTTCTAAACCTTTAGATTTTTTTCTTTTTTTTGATTTAAAATGGATGACAAACTGCTCATCATTAAAATCAATAAGTTGATATTGATAATTTCTCCATCCTTTTTTTGCTAACGGACTTACATAACTTGTACCAAAAAGGACTAATTTATTATTGTAAAAATCTATTTTTGTAACACCTAAGGTAATAAATTCATAAATAGGCTCTTTAAAACCTGCCATTTTTACAGCCAATATTTTTTCTTTTTCTCTGTGATGACTATATTGCATTTTAGCAATTTTTTCAGCTACAAAAAAATGCTTGTTTTTTATTTCTTGTTTAAATTTATAAGCTGTGGAATCATATCTTGTTTTAAGGAATGATTTTAATCTATAATCAGTAATATGTCCAATTTTATCTGGTATTAAACTGTCATAAGCACTAAATATTATTTTACTGTAATTGTTGTATTCAAAAGATTTATAATGAAGTTTGCTAGCGTTTTTGCTTTTATTAATGAGCACTTTATTGATGATTTGTTGCGCATTTAAGGACTGTTTTGTTGTTTGAGAAAACAAAAAACCATAAAAGGATAAAGCTAAAAAGATAAAAACTTTTTTCATAATATAAAAAAACATGCTCAGCTAATGAACATGTTTAAAACTTTTTATTTACTCATTTATTGTTTAATAAGTAAGGCTATTTTCTGATCTAATTCTTTTACAAAATTACCTACTTTGCGCATTACAATTTCTCCTTTTTTATCAATTAAGATGTGTGTTGGGAAACCAACAACTTGATATTCATTAATAATATCTTCATTTTCTACAATGTGTCTATACTTGAATGTTCTGTTTTCTAAGAATTTTTTTACAAGAGATTTTTTTTCAAAAGTTACGCTTAAAAACACAATATTTTTTTTGTATTTAGCAACTAATTTATTAAGTTCAGGCATTTCCATTACACAAGGTTGGCATTGTGGAAACCAAAAATTTAGTACCACTATTTTTCCTTTAAAATCCTCTAGTTTTACAATGTTTCCATCAATATCATACGCTGTAAAGTCCTTTGCTTTTTGCCCTGAAACAAAATTAGCATTTGGGTCTTGGTTTCTCATAGCATCTTGCATGGCTTTTTTTTCTTTAGCTGTAGCTTTTCTAAAAACAAGTGCTTTTGCTTTGTGGTTTTTGTCTCCATACACTAACGGAATAAAATTTCCACTAGACATTAAATCGTTTATTTGTCCTGGAGTAATAGTGTTTCCTTTTTCATCAAACATTAAAGTGTCTTCAGACAATTGTACTTGATTGTCCATAAGCTCTTGGTCTTCCATTAAATGTAAGTCTTTAGAGATAAAGGAATAATTTTGAGCAAATACCAAATTGGTAAATATAAAAGCGATAAATAGTGTTGTTAGTGTTTTCATAATTTTTTATTTTTTTATAATAATTTTTACAGATTTGTTTACTTTTAATTCTGTGATTATCTGATGTTTTAATTCGTTGTCAAACAAATCTACTCTTGCGGTGTTATTGGCAAGTGTTCCTGTATTGTTTGCGGTTATTATTAAAATATTGTCTCCTTTTAGTAAGTCGAGTTCAATATCTTTGTGTTCATTTTTAAGTTCAAATTGGTCTAAAACAAGTTCTTCATTGAGTTGAATGCTAATTTTATCGCCATCTTCTTTCATATCGTCCCAAACAGATAATTTAAGAATTTCTGATTCCCAATAAATAATCACTTCTTCATCGTCTTTTATAGTTGTTTTTCTATCTGTTTCAAATGAAGGAAGGATAATAAGAGGTTCTTTAATAGAGTCTTTTTCTTGTGTGATTGGTTTTGTAATCTCAATTTTCTCTTTTTTTATTTCGGCTTTTAGCTGTTTGTAGGCATCTAGGCTTATTAGATTTATTATTCCGTTAAAACATTTGTCTTTTGCGGTAGTTTGCTCTATAAACAAGCCTTTTAATTTACTTATTTTAGGGTTCGTATCTAAAGCAAGATTACCTTCTAAATAGCAAGGGTTATTTGAATTAAAATTAACTCTAGAAAGTAATTTTCTAGTTTCAATAAAAGAAATTCGTTTGGTTTTGTAGTTAAATTTTCCTTTAATAATAGATTTAGTTTCTTGGCTTCCTTGTTCATCGGTAAACATATATCCATTAACATTTCCATTATTTATTTGAAAAACTAGTCTAAAGAATACGGCATTATTTCCAAAAGTTTTTCCGCCAAAAAAATCGTATATATTTGGATCTTTTTGAGAAAAACCATTGGTAATTGTAATGAGCAAAAAGAAACATAAAATCCTTCTCATAAGTAAATTAAACTTTCATGATTTCAGCTTCTTTGGTATGGAATAGCTCGTCAATTATTTTGCTGTATTTATTGGTTAAATTTTGTACTGTTTCCTCAGAATTTTTCATTAAATCTTCAGAAATATCTAATTTTTTAATTTCGTTATTGGCTTCTTTTCTGTGGTTTCTTACACCAACTTTGGCATTTTCAGCTTCAGCTTTAGCTCTTTTTGCTAATTCTTTACGTCTTTCTTCTGTAAGTGCAGGAACGTTTATAATAATGCTTTCACCATTATTCATTGGATTAAAACCTAAGTTTGCGTTCATTATAGCTTTCTCAATTTCAGACAACATACTTTTTTCCCAAGGTTGCACGGTAATGGTTTGCGCATCTGGAGTGTTTACATTAGAAACTTGGCTTAATGGAGTAACTGAACCATAATAATCTACCATAACACCTTTTAGCATATTTGGTGAGGCTTTGCCTGCTCTAATATTAATAAATTCGTTTTTTAAATGCTCCACAGAATGTTGCATTTCTTCTTCGCAATTTTCTATAATAAAATCAACTTCTTCGTTCATGATAAATTTGTTTTTTATGATTTATTCAACAATCGTTCCAATTTTTTCTCCTGATAATAATTTTAATAAATTTCCTTTAGTATTCATATCAAATACAATAATAGGCAATTTGTTTTCTTGGCTTAGTGTAAAAGCGGTGGTATCCATCACTTTCAATCCTTTAGAAAGCACATCTGCAAAAGAGATATTATCAAATTTTATAGCATCTTTGTTTTTTTCTGGATCAGAAGTGTAAATACCATCTACACGAGTTCCTTTTAAAATAACATCTGCTTCAATTTCAATGGCTCTAAGAACAGCGGCAGAATCGGTTGTAAAATACGGATTTCCAGTTCCTCCTCCAAAAATAACCACTCTTCCTTTTTCAAGATGCCTCATGGCTTTTCTACGGATAAACGGCTCTGCTACTTCATTAATTTTAATGGCTGTTTGTAATCTGGTAGGAACATCTTCAACTTCTAAGGCACTTTGTAGTGCAAGTCCGTTAATTACTGTTGCTAGCATTCCCATGTGATCACCTTGCACTCTGTCCATTCCTTGACTTGCACCAGATAAACCTCTAAAAATATTTCCTCCACCAATAACAATGGCAACTTCAATACCTAATTGGGTTACTTTTTTAATCTCTTGAGCGTATTCTTTTAAACGAATTGGGTCAATACCGTATTGTTGTTCACCCATTAAGGCTTCGCCACTTAATTTTAATAAAATTCTTTTAAATACCATATTTTATTTTTTGTATTGCAAATTTAAGATTAATTAGCAAAAAGCAACTGTTCTCTCAGTTTTTTTCTTGAAAAGATAAAAAGTTTTTTAGTTTATAGAAATATCAAAAACGTATGTTTTTCACAATTTTAAAAAGCAAACTTTAGCTTTATTTTGAAGTGTAAAAGCTATCATTTTTTAGTTAAAACCGAATTTTAAAATGCTCTTTTTCAAATTGTTCTTTTCTAAAAAATACCAAACCTAAATGATAAATATCTATCGTTAAAGTAACTTGTTTATGATTTTTAATGTATTCCCAAGCTTCGGTCATTTCTTTAGACCAATAAATATCATCAAAAATAAAAACCGTTTTGTTGTGAACTGTTTGCAAACATTGTTCAAAATACTTAATTGTTGGTTCTTTTTGGTGATTTCCATCAAAATAAATTAAATCGAATGTTTTGTTTTGGATAACTTGTGGTAAGGTTTTAGAAAATTTACCTTCTATAAAATTAATTGAATTATGAGTGTATTTTTTTAAATTAGTTTTAGGAATTTTTATCGTTTCAGGGCAACCTTCTAATGTAGTAATTGAAGCATTTTTATTACCTAAAGCTAAAGCTAGCGTTCCAACACCTAGAGATGTGCCTATTTCTAAAATAGTTGTGCAATCTAAATAATTAACCAATCTTGATAATAAAAAAGCTTGTTTATTTTCGATACTTACATTTTTTAAAATAGCAGCAACTTTGCGTTGATTTGTTTTGAATATTCTTGAACCTGCACCAAAATCGGTTACCTTAATTATGGAGTTATTCTTTTTTAAAAAACGCTTATATTCATTAAAAATATGAATATCTTTTTTTGTTGTTTTTTTTTCAAAACAATTGGTAATCAGGTCAAATACAAATGGAGAATGTACACCATGCTTATTGGTTGATTTTAATAAAAACTGAATGTATTTTTTAATTTGATAAAACACCTTGTTAATTTTAAGCGAAAATAAGAGAATTATTATATTTTTAAGCAATAAAAAATTATATTTGCATTTCGAATACTAAAAAATATGAAAAGAATTATCTTGGCTCTCCTCATTGCCACAACAATAACTTCTTGCATTCCTACTAAAGATTTAACTTATTTTCAAGGAAATCCACAAGAAAAAAAAGAAATACACACTATTCAGCAAACACCATATAGGTTGCAAATTAATGATATTATAGACATTAAAATAAAAGCAGCTGATGAAAAAATGGTTGCTTTATTTAAAAGTACCGATGCTGTAAATACAGGAACGGTTTCTCCTGGAAAATTGTATTTTGATTCCTATTCTGTAGATAAACATGGCATGATTAGAATACCGTATCTTAATGAAATCAATGTTTTGGGTTACACTACCAAAGAAGTTCGTTTAAAAATTGAAACTGAATTATCAAAAATGTTTAAAAACATGAACGATATTTTTGTAACGGTAAAATTAGCAGGAATAAGATATACCGTTATAGGTGAAGTAAAAAGTCCAGGTTCTAAAGTATTATTTCAAAATCAAGTAAATATTATTGAAGCTATTGCAAATTCTGGAGATATTACTATGACAGGTAATCGTAAAAAAGTAACGATAATTAGGAATACTATTGAAGGAGTTAAAAAAATAAATTTGGACTTAACAGGTTTTAACTTTATGAATAGTGAGGCTTATTTTATTCAACCAAATGACATCATTTCGGTTGAACCAAGAAAAGAAAAATCTTGGGGAACAGGAGAAACAGGAACCAAAACAATTACTACTATAATTACGGCTTTATCATTAATTACTACAACTATATTACTAATTAAAAATTTATAATGGAAAAATTTAATTTAGAAAACATTAGTGATTTAGAAAATTTTGATATTAAAGGTTATATTTTTAAAATTCTGTCGTACTGGAAATTGTTTTTAGTGAGTATTTTAATTACTCTTTTTATTGCAAATTATATTACCAAACGAAAGAAAAAACTTTATAAATTAAATACAATTATTACGGTAAAAGATGAGCAGAATCCTTTATTTGCTTCTAATACCAATATTATGTTTAATTGGGGAGGCGCTAGTGATGAAGTGGAAACCATGATTACCATATTAAAATCTAGAAATCATAATGAAAAAGTAATCAAAAAATTACATTATTACATAGATTATTTGCAAAAAGGAAAATATGATGAATTTAATGATGTTTACGGAAAGAATAAATTTGAGATTGTTTTAGATTCATCGGTTAACCAAATTACAGGAATTCCTATAAAACTTAATTTCTTGCCAAATAATGAAGTTACTATTTCTATAAGTTTTGATAATTATAAGAATACGAAATTAAATTTTACAAATTACCTTTCTAATTCAAGTTCAAAAGAATCTAAACCTAATAGTAATTATTTAAAAACAGTTAATATTAATAATTGGATTGAAAGTGATTTTTTTAAATTTAAGATTAAAAAAAGAAGTGTATTAGATAAATTAGAAGGGCATGAATATTACATTAAATTCAACAGCATTAATAGTACTGTTAAGAAATTTCAAAATATAATTGTTAAGAATCTTAAAAAGGGAACATCTATTCTTTCATTGGAATTTGTTGGTACAAACAAAAAAAGGATTGTTGATTTTTTAAATACATCAGTTCAAGTTTTAAATGACGACCAGAAAAATCAAAAAATTCAATATGCCATTAAAACCAAAAAATACATTGATTCTTTCTTTAATGTAGCTGCAAAAAATTTGAATAATATTGAAAGAGAATTAGGTGATTATAAACAGCAAAATCAGATTTATGATTTATCTATTCAAGGACAATCTCTTTTTGAAAATGTTTCAAAATTAGACAAACAGACAATTGATTTACAAGATAGAATTCAATATTATAATAATTTAAAGCAGTATTTGAACAATGCCAATCAATTGCAAAAAATACCTGCTCCTGCCATTGTTGCTATTGAAGATCAAACAATAACTCAATACGTTCAACAACTCATTGGGTTATACAAAAGTAAGGAGCAACTTGAGTTAATGGCAAATGCAGATTATCCTCCATTAAAAAAGGTAAAAGAAGAAATTAGTACTGTAAAGTCTGTACTTCAAGAAAATCTAAATACACTTAAAAGCACGATGCAGAATAAGCTTGTAAGTATTAATAAGCAGCTTTTAAAACACAATAGCAGGCTAAAAAGAATTCCTAAAAAAGAACAAGGATTGATTAAATACCAGCGAAATTATAATTTTACAGCTATTAATTACGAGTATTTAAAACAAAAACAAAACGAAGCAGGAGCAGCCATTGCTGCAAATATATCTAATATTAAAGTTATTGATAGTGCGGAAGATACAGGAGAAAATCCAATTTACCCTAAACCTTTATTTAATTACTTAATTGCTTTTGTTATTGGATTGTTTTTACCATTGCTTTATGTTTTAGTTAAAGAATTCTTAGATAATAAAATTCATACTGTTGAAGATATTGAAAATAATTATGCTATACCTGTTTTAGGTGTAATAGGAAAGAATACAGCTAAAAACAACTTGGCAGTATATTTAAAACCAAAATCTACTATTGCCGAATCTTTTAGAGCTATTCGTTCTAATATTCAATTTTTATTTAAAGAAAAAAACAAAAAAAACAGAACTATTGTGGTAACCTCATCAATAAGTGGTGAAGGTAAAACGCTGTGTTCTATTAATATTGCAAGTGTATTTGCTGCTAGTAATAAAAAAACTATTTTATTAGGATTAGATTTAAGAAAACCAAAAATATTTGATGATTTTGAATTGACTAACAAAGAAGGAATGTCCAATTACTTAATTGGTCAAAAAACGTTGGAAGAAGTTACCATTAAAACTCAAGTACCAAATTTAGATTTAATTTTATCTGGACCAACACCTCCTAATCCTTCGGAATTAATTTTAAATGAATTAACAGAAGACTTGTTTAAGACACTTAAAGAAAAGTATGATTATATTATTGTAGATACGCCTCCAATTGGTTTAGTAGCTGATGCTTTAGAATTGTTTAAGTATTCTGATGCTAATATTTATGTTATTCGTCAAGGATATACACAAAAAGGAATGCCCAAAATGATTGATGATAAATATAAAAATGGAGAAGTAAAAAACATTAGCTACGTATTAAATGATTTTGTTGTAAATAATAAATACGGTTATGGAAATGGTTATGGGTACGGTTATGGTTACGGAAATAACTCCTACGGATATCATCAAAAGGAAGAAAAAAAATCATTTTTTAAAAGAGTTTTTAAGCGCAAGTAATAATGAATAAGAAGTCTTTAAAATTTGCCGTAATAGGTTGTGGTCATATTGGTAAACGCCATGCAGAAATGATTACTCGTAATAGTGATTGTGAATTGGTAGCAATTGTTGATGTTAAACCTAAAGAAGAATTAAAGATTGAGCAATATAAAACAATCCCATTTTTTAAATCTATTGATGAATTTTTAGAAAGCGATGTGAATACTGATGTTGTTTCCATTACAACTCCTAACGGTTATCATGCAGAATATGCTATTAAAGTACTCGAAGCAAAAAATCATGTGATTATTGAAAAACCGATGGCTCTTAATAAAGCAGATGCAGAAAAAGTGATTTTTAAGGGTTTAGAAGTGTCTAAACACGTTTTTACTGTGATGCAAAACAGATATTCTCCACCATCAGTATGGATTAAAGAAATTGTAGATAATGGCACGCTTGGCAACATATTTTCTGTTCATGTAAATAGTTTTTGGAATAGAGATGAAAGATATTACAAAAGTGATAGTTGGCATGGAGATAAAAAACTAGATGGAGGAACTTTATTTACACAATTCTCTCATTTTATTGATATTATGTATTGGTTGTTTGGTGATATTAAAAATATTTCTGCAATTATGAAAGATTTTAAACATCAAAAAATGACCGATTTTGAAGATGCTGGTATAGTGAATTTTGAATTTGTAAATGGTGGCATTGGAAACTTCAATTTTTCAACTGTTTTGTATGATAAAAATATGGAAAGTTCCATCACTATTATTGCTGAAAATGGCGCAGTT
>Ga0256840_1001519_pt1 | contig 21670 bp, 19 predicted proteins | sample 355202metaG_FD_185969 | JGI IMG/M metagenome (GOLD analysis project Ga0256840, IMG submission 185969) | Hydrothermal vent microbial communities from Mid Atlantic Ridge, Atlantic Ocean - 355-202 | ecosystem: Environmental > Aquatic > Marine > Hydrothermal vents | place: Atlantic Ocean: Mid...
ACGCATCTTGAATTTTTCTTCGCCCATCTTGTAGTTCTTCAATTTTCTCAAGAATTGCTTTTTCGCGTTCTTGCACGACATCTTCTTGGAAGTTTCGCATTAGCTCAACACTGCCTAAACTCATTGTGCCTTGCCCTTCACCCGATACTCGCAATGATGTTTCGTTTAGGTTAAGCGGTAGGTTATTAATAATGACATCGTTATCGCCCGCTTCTAAGTTAATAGTAGCCACTCGTACTACCTTGGCGCTGCTTGGGTAAATCGTCACTGCTTTTATTACTGAACCTGTTTTAATTTCACCTGCTTGTGCAGCAGATGTTAAAAGTGTGCTTATCGCAATACTGCTAATAAATAACTTAATCATGGAAATCTCCTTAATCGTTTACTTTTTTATATGAACACATTGTAGCGCTCTTTGTTAGTTAATGATGTTAAGTTTGAGTAACAAAAATGTAAAAAGTTTGTAAAATAGACGCTATGATGCAATTAATCGACAGCCATAGCCACCTTGATTTTCATGAGTTTGATAATGATCGTAAGGTGGCAATTAAACGTGCAAGCGATACTGGCATTTCCAATATCATCGTATCCGCCACGACCGCAGAGCGCTGGTCATTGATTAAAAAATTATGTGATGAACAGGGAGGTGAGCAACCGCTATGCCACCCCGCTTATGGTTTGCATCCTATGTTTATGAGCGAACATAAACCCCACCACCTTAGTAATTTAAAAAGCTGGATCGAAAAAGAAAAACCCATCGCTATCGGCGAGATTGGCTTGGATTATTTTATTGATGATGCAAATGACGAAGCTAATAAAGAAGCCCAACTTAAGCTCTTTATTACTCAACTAGCGCTAGCAAATGAATATCACTTACCTGTGATTATTCATGCACGTAAATCGTTAGACATCGTACTAAAATATTTGCGACAGTTCCCTAATTTAGTAGGCTCTATCCATAGTTTTTCAGGTAGTGAGCAACAAGCAAAACAGTTAATTTATCTGGGTTTTTATTTAGGGTTTGGCGGGCCAATCACCTATACTCGCGCCACACGATTAAGAAAGCTCATTGTAACATTACCACTTGAGTCATTATTATTAGAAACAGATTCGCCCGACCAACCCGATGCATTGCATTATAATGAGCGCAATGAACCTGCTTATCTACTAAATGTGGCGCAGGTAGTTGCTAAGCTACGCGGCGTTAGCGTAGAAAAAGTCGCGCAAATAACGACTGATAATGCTCAAAGGCTTTTTGGTTTGTAATATATAAATGTACACCCCCCCACTTTTACATGATGTAAAAGTGGGGGGGTGTGCTTCTCAAATACGATAATAGAGAAGTAACAAATGAAAACATTCACAACCATCTTTATGGTTCTTGCTATTTTTATGGGATTGGTTTTGGCTCTAACACCATTCGTGGCTGAGAAATTTTTTCCCTTGCCCGAAAATGCTGTACGCCAAGCAAAACCCGAAGCCGCTGTAATGGCACTCAAACAATGGTTTCAATCACCCGATGCACAATTTATTGCGGTACAAGCCATCAATAAAAAAACACCTAAAAGCAATACATCATGGTTTTCTTATAGCGTAGGCCGTGCGCCTGTTGAAAAATATATCCTTGATAAAAAACTCACACAAAAAGATTTAACAGCCGAAGCGATGGCAACCACATTCTCAACCAAGCAAGCCCCTGCAAGTTGGTGGCAACCTGAAGCGCTTACACAACAAACTTATTTTACAGGCGAAGATCAAGGCAGAATCGTATCTTTAATTTATAGCCCTGAGTCAAAGCGGGGCGTGCTAGTTACCCGGACTAAGCCATAGATGTTGTTGAAAGCACACCCCCTACTTTTACATGATGTAAAAGTAGGGGGGTGTGCACTAACACCTAGAGTATTACTATTTAATACTTAATAAGCGCATCTTTTATAGCTATATACTTACCCTTATAATTCTATCATTACAACTTAGGCTCACCGCTATGATTAATTCTGGATATAAAAATAGGCACGACATCTCCCAAATAATTCAATCAGGGGAAATTGCTTCTGGCGATATTGATAGCGCTTTATTGCTAGCTAAAATTACTCCCAGTAATCAAGCTTGGACACACTTTTTAAGCACGCTATTGCTTTGGCTTAGTGTTATTGCGCTGAGTAGTTCTCTCATGTTTTTTCTTGCCTATAATTGGGATGACCTTGGTCGTTTTGCCAAATTTGGATTTGTAGAAGTCTTTATCATTGCATCGGTATTACTTTACTTATGGAAGAACAAAAACTCCACTCCAGTAAATGCCTCGGATTCACCACAAAAATCCACGCTAATTAGCAAAGCAAGCTTGCTCGTTGCCAGCCTCTCACTCGGCGTTTTACTGGCCTTTTATGGACAGACTTACCAAACAGGGGCAGACCCTTGGCAACTATTTTTTACTTGGGCATTGCTTATAATACCGTGGGCGATGGTTGCCCAATTTCCTGCTCTTTGGATTATAGTGCTTGTGCTTTTAAATACGGCAGTAAGCCTTTACATTGAAACATTTGGTGGTTTTTTAGGTGGATTATTCAGTGCTGAAAAGAACCTTTTATGGTCTACTGTTGGTATAAATGCTATTGCACTCAGTCTTTGGGAGCTTTTAAAAGGGCGTTTAAGTTGGTTAAATGAAAACTGGGCAACACGGGTTGTTGCCTTTGCTGCAGGTTTACCTTTAACCTTTTTGGTTATCAATGCAATCTTTGACCGCCACCCATCTTTTTCCCTCGCTTACCTTGTTTGGGCTGTGGCGATGGTGGTTGTCTATATCGTTTATCGAAAATTTAGACCTGATCTATTTATGCTCACCATGGCTTGTCTATCTGGGATTGGAGTTGCTTTAAGCTTTGCAAGTCACACACTATTTGAGGTTTTAAATCTTGAGATGGGTGCTTTTCTTTTTCTTGCCATACTTGTTATTGCACTCGGAGGCTCTGCCGCAGTTTGGCTTAAACGTATTTATAAGGAGCAACAAGTATGAATCCGCTTTTATTAAACTCACTTGCTCAAGCCAAGCTGTTAAAAAACCCTGATGCTGAGCTACAAGAAGTAGAGATAGATTCCCCTTGGTATATTAAACTTATACTCGCCTTCTCTGGCTGGTTAGCCGCCATCTTTATTCTCGGTTTCTTTTTTACTGTATTTTCACGTTTATACAAAAATACACCTGTTTTAATTATTGCAGGTGGTGGGCTTATTGCCGCTGCCTACTTTCTGTTAAAAAGCAAAAAAACTAATGAGTTTTTAGAACATTTGGGGCTAGCATCTAGTCTTGCAGGTCAGGCCTTACTGTTTCTTGCCATAATGAATGTGCTCGATATGTTCATTGATGGTCTTGATGGTTATAGCTTTTGGTTGATATTAGGTTCTATACAGCTCACCCTAGCCTTATTTATGCCAAATTTTGTACACCGCATATTCTCAACACTTTTTGCCGTACTTTCTTTCGGTGGTGCTATCTTTTATTTTACAGAGAATACCAACCTAATCGCTTTGTACGGTATCCTCATTATGTTGTTAACTGCGGCTGTCTGGCTAAATGAATTTCGCTTTCATAAACAAATCGAAAAACTGCGTGCTTTTGGTTATGGGCTGGTACTCGCCACGCTTATCATTAAAGCAACTACTCACTTTTTTTATAGAAACTCATGGAATATCCAAAAAGTTAAAGAACTGGACGAAAATATAGGGTTTCAACCTTGGATGGAGCAGCTATTACTCAGCGCAATTACCCTTTACGTCGTTTGGAAGTTACTGCAAAAAGTTCACCCCAAACCCTCACAAATAGCTAACATACTCGCTTTGGTCGGAGTGTTTATCATTTCCATTTTATCCTTTCAGGCTCAAGGCTTACTCACAGGTACGATGATCATATTATTAGGGTTTTCTGCAAGCAATCGTGTGCTACTTGGGCTAGGTGTTATCACCTTATTGTATTTTATCTCTAACTACTATTATTCACTGCAAAACACACTGTTAGATAAATCAATCACGCTCTTTATGTTGGGCATCGCTTTACTTGCAGGTCGCTTTATTATGCTAAAGCTACTTCCAGAACAAAGCATAGAAAAAAATGTAGAAGGAGTAAAACCATGAGAAAAATTATTGCTGGCATTGCACTTGTATTAATTTTGACGGGTGTAAATTGGTCCATCTACCAAAAAGAACAGCAGCTCACTACAGGCGCAACCGCCTATTTAAAACTCCGGCCTGTTGACCCACGTTCATTAATGCAAGGCGACTACATGAGGTTAAGATTTGAACTTGCCGATAAAATTATTGAAGCACTACCCAAAAAACCAATGGGAAGTTCAAACTGGCACAATCGAATTGATGCTACCGACGGCTATGCCGTAGTAGCTTTAGATGATAAACGTGTTGCTTCTTTTAAAAGTTTATACAAAGAAGGTGAAACACTCGCTAAAAATGAAATAAAAATGCAATACCGCGTACGCAATGGGCGCGTAAAATTTGCAACCAATGCTTTCTTCTTTCAAGAAGGCACAGCAAAAACTTACGAAGCTGCAAAGTTTGGACAATTTCGTGTAAACAATCATGGCGGGCTGCTACTTGCTGCGATGTTTGATAAAGACCTAAAAAAACTAGAAGCAAACTCTAAAACGCATTGATTCATTTATCAAACCACACCCCCCTAGTTTTACATCATGTAAAACTAGGGGGGTGTGGTTTTAGACCCTCCCTTAGCTCATCAGCCTCATCTAGTAACCACCTTCTAAACGCCTGAATACGTGGTAGCTTTGATTTAGCTTTTGAGCAAATAAAATAATAAGAATGATCCAATAAAATGGGTGATTCAAATGGTTGAATCAATAGTCCCTCTTTCAATGCTTTATTTGCCGAAACACTAGCGACCAGTGCGACACCTTGCCCTTCAATTGCCGCTTGTACCAATAGATCATGCTGGGTAAAGTGGATTCCTCGGGATGTGTCCGCATTATCAACACCGTTCATTCGAAACCACATATCCCAATCTGGCTCTGCTTGCGAAGAGGTCGTTAAATTAAAATCACAATGCAACAATGGATAGTTCTTTAGGTCTTCTGGCTTTTCTAGCTTTTTCCCTTGCTCCAGTAATGCTGGGTTACAAACGAGAATTATTTCTTGTGGAAATAAAAAGTCTGAATCAATATCGGGATAGTCCCCTGTGCCAAAGCGTATGCCTGCATCAATATCATCATTGATGATATCGACTACTTTATAAGTTGCATCGATTCGAACATCTATTTCAGGGTGAAGTTTTTGAAAACCCGCTAATCTAGGCATAAACCACCTTGCCGCAAAAGTGGGTGGTAGCGTAATGGTTAAGGGCTTATCTTTTTGGAAATCACGAATTGCTCCAATGCCTTCGGCAAGCTTATCCAATCCATTTGTAAGATGAGGCAACCCAACCAATGCTTCTTGGGTAAGCATTATTTTACGATTTTTTCGGCTGAATAATTTAATACCCAGATATTCTTCCAATACTTTCACTTGCTGGCTAATCGCTCCCGCAGTAACGTTTAATTCATCAGCCGCTTTGCTAAAGCTTAAGTGCCTAGCCGTTGCTTCAAAAGCACGTAGTGATTTAAGTGGAGGTAGTTGTCTCATGAATCCAAGTTATGTTTAGATTTTCTAAACTATACATCAGATAGTATCGTTTGTTAAATACCGTTATATCAATAACTATTAGGTTCTGAGTTATTACTCACTCCAAGCTTATAGGAGATTATCTAATATGAAAAAATTAATAAAAGAAGAGTTGATTAAGCCAAAGGTCTTTCAAGAGTTTTATGGCTTATCTGCAGATGATTACAAAAGCTGTAGCTTTGATGAAATTAAAAAATACAACCAGCTTGGCCATGATCTTCAGTCCCAAGCTATTTTTGATACTATAAAAAAAATTAGAGTATGGTTTATAAATTTACTTCACAAAAATAATAAACATTTATGATCTTATATGCTCCAGCTCCAACAAGCCTTCTCCAACCAACTTATACGCCTTGCCAAATCCTTTTACATATTGCCCTTGGTAGGGCGTTAGTCTGAATAGGATAAAATCAGGCAAGGTTCTTAATAGTTCTACAACATTGCCGAAGCGTTCTTCTAGCATATTTAACATGAGTAAATAATCGTTACTCTCTTCACTTACTATTTCTACATCGCATTGATAGCTGATTCGCTGGCGCGCGAAAATTTGTCTGGTATCTGCTTCATCTTGAATCAGTAAAATACTCACTTGCGGATTGGCCAATAAATCTTGGGTATGGCTAGCAAGTTGACTAACGAATATATAAAAGCTTCCCTGTTTATCTACTACAAAGGGACTGTAACTTGCGTTGGGTTTTCCTTCTGCTGTCAGTGTGGCGAGCTGTAATGTCTTTACGCTTTGTTTAAAACGATTAAAGCTTTGTTCTAATTTATCTAAATCACTCATATCTCTAGGCACTACTACCGCGACTAACTAAAAACAAACCAGCAGCAATCATAATACTGCCTGCTGTGCGATTAAGTTTTTTCAAGGCACTTTCTGATTTTAAATATTTACGTACCGACGATGCCCCAATAGAAACCAGCATCAAACCTGCCAGTAAAGCAAATAAAGTGAGAACACTGAGCAAAGCAATATCAGAAGTATTTAGCGCTGTTAAATCTATAAATGTAGGCAAAAAAGCAATGTAAAATAAAATTACTTTAGGGTTGGAGGCAGATATTAAAAAACCTTGCACAAAACCAGCAAGCCAGTCTTTTGGTTTTAAATCACTGCTCGATTCATTTACTTTAAAATCAGTATCTATTTTAGCCGTCCACATTTTATAGCCCAAGTAGAGCAGGTAAGCAGCACCAACAAAACGTATAACAGTGAATAATCCACCATAGTTCTCTGCAATCGCTGCTAAACCAAATGTTGCTAGCACTAAGTAAACAATATCGCTAACAGCCATACCAACCGCCATCGGCAAACATGACCAAGCACCAGAAACCAAAGCACGCGCAAGCAGCGCAAAAGTGCCAGGCCCTGGAGTAATGGCAAAAATGAAGATGGCTATAAAGAATGTGGTTGCAGCTTCTAACGACATAAAATCAAATGACCCTGTAAAAGTGGTGGGGTGTTGCTTTTTAAGGCTCACCAAGAGACAAAAAGTATGCATAGTCTTGCAAAGCAAGGCGGAGTAGTGGTTGAAACAAGGGATAATGTTATCACAAAGCACACCCCCCCACTTTTACATGACCTTTTACTTTCCGATACAGAAATTACTGAATATTTCGCCTAGCAAATCATCCGATGTAAAACGGCCTGTAATTTGACCTAGTTCATCTTGCGCTAAGCGTAATTCTTCTGCCATTAGCTCGCCTGCGTTGAATTGCACTAGCTGTGTTTCGGCGTTGTCTACAAACTCTTGGGTTCTTTCTAGCGCGTGTAAGTGACGACGACGGGCGATAAAGCTGTCTTCGCTATTCTGTTGGTAGCCCATGCGTTGTTTTAATTCTGTTTTTAGCGCTTCTATACCTGTTTTGTGTTTGGCTGATATATAAATTTCATCACCATACTTTCCTGCTTTTTTCTCGCTTAAGTCTATTTTATTGTGTACTTTTAATACCGCTAAGCCTTTTGGAAGCTTATCAAGTATCTCTTGATCATTATCCTTTTTATCAACTGTTTGGGAGTCTTCTGCCACTAACAAAAGGGCTAAGTCAGCTTTCTCTACCGCTTGCCATGCTCGCTCTATGCCTATTTTTTCTACCGTATCATCACTTTCACGCAAGCCTGCGGTATCTACTAAGTGCAGTGGCATTCCATCTAGGTTGATTGATTCGTGTAATACGTCGCGGGTTGTGCCTGCAATGTCAGTCACAATTGCTGTTTCGTTGCCCGCAAGCGCATTGAGTAGGCTTGATTTGCCTGCGTTGGGTTTTCCAATAATGACTAAGTGCAATCCATTTCTTAAAAGACTTCCTTGCTTGGCTTTTGTAGTAATATCTAATAACTGTTGTTTTATATCGTTTAAACGATCTAATACTTTTTTATCCGCTAAGAAATCAATTTCTTCTTCAGGAAAATCTAACGCCGCCTCAACATAGACGCGCATCTCGATCATTTTTGTCAGCAGTGAGTTTATAGCTTGTGAGAAATCGCCTTGCAGTGAGCGCAGGGCGGAGCGCGCTGCTTGCTCTGAACCTGAATCAATCAGATCTGCTATCGCTTCGGCTTGGGTGAGGTCTAACTTATCATTTAAAAATGCACGTTCAGAAAACTCACCAGGCTTGGCTAATCTTGCGCCTAATTCTAGGCAACGCTTGAGTAACATATCCATGACGATATGTCCGCCATGACCTTGTAGTTCTAGCACGTGTTCGCCTGTGAAAGATTTAGGTGCAGGGAAATAAATGGCAACGCCGTCATCTAAAGTTTGATTAGCGTTATCTTTAAATAGACGATGTGATGCTTTAAAAGGGGAGGGCAGGGAGCCTAGAATTTGTTTTGCAATTTTTGGAACTTGTGGCCCAGATATTCTGATAATCCCTACGCCTCCACGTCCAGAGGGTGTTGCTACGGCGGCAATGGTATCAATGTTGTCTGTGTTTTCAAGCATGAAACGACCACACAAAAGCATCATGGAGCTTTGCATAAATTCTAGCACTCGTTAAAAAAGCTAACGAGCTATCATGTAAAAGTGGGGGGGTGTGCAATGTAATTAAGTTAAGTGCTTGGAACCCTTCGACAAGCTCAGGGAATGCCATCAAACGACTGTATATTTGCTGAGTCATTAGTTTATTATGAGCATAACCGAAGGCAAGTGTTGGTCGCATCACTCCTTAGATTCCTTAGCTTAACGTCCTTGTGTGTATGGAATACTTTAAGTATCTCCGATTATTTTTTTGTTAATAAACCATTGCTGTGCAATTGATAAAACTTGATTCACAACCCAGTATAAAACTAAACCTGCGGGGAACCACAAGAACATAAAGGTAAATACAATGGGTAAGTACATGAATATTTTTTGTTGCATTGGGTCTTGCATGGCGGGTGGATTAAGCTTTTGCTGAAGCCACATGCTTGCACCATAGATTAACGGTAATAAGAAAATTGGGTCTCTTACAGATAGATCTTGGTACCATAGTATCCATGGTGCTTGGCGTAGCTCCACACTCTCTTGTAATACCCAATATAATCCCATAAATACTGGCATTTGGATTAGCATGGGTAAACAGCCACCGAGTGGATTTATTTTTTCTTTCTTAAACAAGGTCATCGTTGCTTTTTGCTTGCCTTGCGGATCACCTTTATACTTTTCGCCTAGTGCTTTTATCTGAGGCTGAAATTTCTTCATCTTTGCCATTGATTTATAGCTCATTGCAGATGGGTAGAAAAATATCATCTTAATAAATAAAGTCAGTAAAATAATCGTCCAACCCCAGTTGCTTACGATATTTCTATTAATGAAACTCATTACTGCAAAAATAGGTTTTGATACAAATGCAAAAATACCATAATCAACGGTTAAATCTAAACCTTTTGATATTTTTGCTAACGATGCTTGGTCTGTTGGGCCAACATAAAGCTGGCTGGTAAATTCGCCACTTGTGCCAGTGTTTACGTGCTTAATTGGTGACTTTACACCGATGATGTAATTATTTTTTGTTTTATCAATGCGTGTGTAATAGGTATTTTCATTTCCTTTTACAGGAATCCATGCACTTATAAAGTAATGTTTAAGCATGGCAACCCAGCCACCTTTTATAATGCGGTCTGCTTTTTCATCATCAGAAAGAACTTCTAGTTCTTTTGCTGTAAGATCTTTCAGCTCTCCGTCATCAATATTTCCAAATTTTATTTTCTGATATTTATTTTTATAATAAGCTGGCCCTACATAAGCAATTGCACCTCCAAGTAAACTACCTGATCTTTTATATTCTTTGTGGGTTAACTCTAAGTATTCATTACCACTCCAAATATTACCCGTTTGGTTATCAACTTTTTGGATTTGTTTAACCAAAAATGAACCACGTTCAAAAATAAAGTTTTTAGTAACGGTTAAACCATTTCCATCACTCCACGTTAATGGAACTTGTAATGTGGTTTGACCTTCCTGAAGGATGTATTCGGTATTAGGAGCTTTGAAATTTGCAAAATGGTTTGGTGCTAAATTAGAACCATCCGTACCTCTATAAATCAATCCTGACTGTGCCGCATATTTTTGTTCTTTATCAATAATTCGTGTCGCTTTATCTTTCTCTTCCAAACTGATTGGATATGTAGGCAAGTCTGCTTGAACAATAGTTCCACCTTGTGTACTAATGACCAAATCCAAAACATCTGTTTTTATATGAATTTCTTGAACATTAACATCGTTTGTAGCTTCCTTGTCGTCAACAGGAACGGCACCACTATCATTAACTGAAACATTTTTTGATACACTAGAACCCGATGGCGTTGAGTTGCTATTGTTTGTTGAGTTAAGTTCTGTTTGCCCTAGAGGTGCAATAGGTTTTGGTGCGTGTTCTTGTTGCCAAGTTGACCAAATAAGAAAGCCTAAAAAAAATAATGTAAGGTAAAGAAACGGACGTTGTTGATCCATGATTATGGCTCTATATTAAGAATGGGTAGGAGCTTATCCTAATCTGGGGCGGATGCCTTGAATTTTTTTTGCATAAAATACCATTGGGCATCTATTTGTTTTCGCATCTCAACACCATCCAATAGTTTTGCACTGGGTTTACACATTGCTATTATGTCTACATTGGGTAACTTATGTTGATTTAAGCGGAAACTTTCGCGAAATATGCGTTTTATTCGATTTCTATCTACTGCTCGTTTAGCACATTTTTTAGATATTGCTAGACCAAGTCGCGCATGATCTAAACGATTTTCCCTTGCAAGTACGGTAAATGAGTGATTTCCAAAACGCTCTGCCTTAGCAAAAACGTTTTTATAGTTTTCAGCTGTTAGTAATTTTAGTTTTGGTGTTAAGCGAAAAGTGCTTGCTTCATTCCCATCAATTACTATTACCATACTAAACTATAAAGCTAACTTACTGCTTTTCTATAATAATATTTAATACTGTACAAAATTATACAGAAAGACTTGCACGACCTTTTGCACGACGTGACTTTAATACTTTGCGACCACCTACAGTGCTCATACGTGCGCGAAAGCCGTGTGTACGTTTGCGCTTTAATGTGCTTGGCTGGTATGTTCTTTTCATGACTAAACCTATTGTAATTTCTTAGTAAAGTTTTAAATTCGTGTTAATCAAATTTAGTAAGTGATTATATACGAAAAGGGCGGAAAAAATACGCTAACAACAACAAAAAGTCAATTAATTTATTATTATTTAATTACTGAAATGAATCAAAAACAGCTTGTGGATAACTTATACTTAAGAGTAAGATTCTTAGCACTCACGACGATGTTTAAAAACCTCGTTGTTCTAGCTTTTTTTCGAGTTAGTTTAAGTTATATAATCACTGGTTATTGACTTGCTCGCTGTCCCCCAACAGCACATTTATACCTATAATTTTAATTTAAACATTGTAAAGCTTTGCAATGTTGACTTTATCGACGATGGAATTTTTCTAAACTCATTTTTTATTGAATAATTAGGAAATGCTTAGTTCTCTCTAAAATAAAGAACAAAGGAGTCAAGTAATGCTCTGGCAACAATGCCTGAACAAACTAGAAGCGGAACTATCTGACCAAGAAATTAATACTTGGTTACGAACTTTGCATGGCACACAGCATGACAATATTCTTGTTTTGCTCGCACCAAATACCTTTGTATATCAACATGTTAAAGATCATCATTTAGACCTTATTAAATCCAAACTAAAGTCCATTTCAGAGAGTGAAAACGTCCAAGTTATTCTTCAAATAGGTGCTGGTGGTGTACTTCCTGTTTCAGAGACATTTTCTGATAGCGCTGAAAGTTTTAACGCTGAACCTGAAGCAACAATCTCGAGCTTTGATAGTAATAACAGTAATAAGTCTACTCAAACCTCTAGAACAGCTACATCAACAACGGGTAAAAAATCATTTTCAAATAATTTAAATGCAACAATGGTCTTTGAAAATTTTGTTCAGGGTAAATCAAACCAACTTGCTGTTGCATCATCCAAACAAGTCGGTGAAAACCCTGGGCAGTCTTATAACCCTCTTTTTATTTATGGTGGCGTAGGTTTAGGAAAAACCCATTTAATGCATGCCATTGGTAATAAGATTAGAGAAGGAAACCCAAATGCCAAGGTAGTGTATTTACACTCTGAGCGTTTTGTAAACGATATGATCACAGCACTTCGTACCAACAGTATCGACCAATTTAAAGATCATTATCGAACGGTAGATGCACTCTTGATTGATGATATCCAATTTTTTGCAGGAAAAAACCGCTCGATGGAAGAATTCTTTCATACTTTCAATGCCTTACTTGAGGGGCAAAAACAAATTATCCTTACTAGTGATAGGTATCCACGTGATGTAGAAGGCATTGATGATCGTTTACGTTCTCGTTTAAACTGGGGTTTAACAGTTGAAATTGAACCACCAGATCTTGAAACACGTGTAGCTATATTAACTAAGAAAGTTGAAGAGTTTAATTTAGAAATACCCAAAGATGCTGCTTTTTTTATTGCTAAGCGTTTCCGCTCTAATGTAAGAGATCTTGAAGGTGCGTTACAACGCGTTGTTGCAAGTTTACGTTTACATCAAAGAACCGATATAACGCTCGACTTTGTACACGATGCATTACGTGATCAACTTGCAAGCCAAGATAAAATGGTAACTGTTGATAATATAAAAAAGACAGTTGCCCAACACTACAATATAAAAACCTCAGATATGGACTCTAAACGTCGTACACGCTCTATAGCACGACCAAGGCAGGTAGCTATGACGTTATCTAAAGAATTAACCAATCATAGTCTTCCTGAGATTGGAACATTCTTTGGCAATAGAGATCACACAACTGTTTTACACGCTTGTAGAAAAATTAAAGAATTACGCACAGAAGATGTATCACTTGATGAAAATTACCGAATTTTAGAACGAACTTTAACCCGATAAAACTGACTTTTTACTATTTTATATTATAAAATAGACTGTGAAAGAGTGTAAAAATGAGTATTAATAAGCTCTGAATAACAAACGAATAAAATAAAGGACAAGCTGTGGATAAAAAAAATGTACTTATAAAAAGCATACTTATCCACAATAAGCCCACATATTTATTTCAGTTTTAACAAAAAAGACACACAGGGATAAAACCTTGTAAACCATTATTATTTAAAGGTTTTTAAGACTTATTAAAGGTTTTTAAGACCCCTTATTACTACTATTATCTTTTAAAATATATATATTAATATAACTATGAAACTGACCATATCTAAAGAAATTCTACTTGATCAACTTGTCCATGTTATTGGTGCTGTAGAAAAAAAACAAACTAGCAAAATACTTGAAAATATTCTCATTCAAGTAACAGAAAATAAATTACAACTGGTTGGAACAGACTTAGAAATTGAAATGTCATCAGACATAGAAATCCAAGCGGAATCTCCTGGTCAAATAACTGCACCTGCACGTAAACTCTTTGATATATGTAAAGCATTACCTGCTGATTGTTTTATTTTGTTTGAGACAGATGAAAATAAACTTCATATCAAAGGTTTAAGAAGTCGCTTTGAACTAGCTACTCTGCCTGCAGATGAATTTCCTTTGCTTGATGATATTCCAATCAAACAAGAAATTACTTTGCCGGAAAAAAGTTTAAAGCACCTGCTTGAAAAAGTTTCATTTTCAATGGCTAATCAAGATGTGCGTTATTATTTGAATGGCTTATTACTTGAAATTAACAAAGATAATAAAATACTAGCTGTTTCTACGGATGGACATCGCTTAGCAATTTCTGAATTTGCACCTGATGATAGTACGAGTAATGATTCAGAGTTAAAGATTATTGTTCCAAGAAAAGGAATTTTAGAATTATCCAAGTTACTAGATATTACCAGTGAACTACCTGTCACCTTACAAATAAGTGACAATCATATTCGTGTTCACAAGGATAATATTCGCTTCACCTCGAAATTAATTGATGGTAAATATCCTGATTATCAAGCAGCAATTCCAAGTAATAGTTCTCACACTATTGAACTAGACAGAGAACAATTTAGAGATACACTTTCTCGTGTTGCTATTTTATCGAATGAAAAATTTAGAGGAATACGTTTACGCTTAAATAAAGGTGTTATGACTTTGCATTCAAATAATCCAGAAAATGAGAGTGCTGAAGAAGAAATTGATATTAATTATTCTGGCGACTTATTTGAAATTGGTTTCAACGTAACGTATATGCTTGAAGCAGTAAATCATTTAGAAGGTAATATAATCAAGCTAGAGTTATCTACCCCTGATAGTAGCGCCCTACTTCATTCAGATGATGACATTGAAACCCGTTATGTTGTAATGCCTATACGTTTGTAGGCTATTAAATGTCAATAAACGATGTGGATAGATAATCTAAATATTAATCACTGTAGATTACTTGAGGATATAAATATTGTTCTATCTGAAAATTTAAATATAATAATAGGTGAAAATGCTTCGGGTAAAACAAGTTTACTTGAATCTCTTTCCCTACTATCAAGTGGAAAATCCTTTAGAACATCTCATATAAGTAATGTTATTTCTCACAATAAATCTGCTGTTTTAGTTTCAGCACGTTTAAACTTTAAAAATAAAACGTCGCAAATTGGTATTGAGAAAAGTTCTTCTAAAACAAGAATAAGAATTAATAAGCAAGATGTTTATTCTCAAGCCGAACTTAGTAGGCACTTACCTGTAACTATTATGCATCCTGAGTCCATAGAACTAATTACAGGCTCACCTTCTTACCGGCGATCATATATTGATTGGATAACATTCTATCTATACCCAGAATTTCATGACCAATGGAAAAGTTATCGCCATATACTGAAGCAACGTAATTTATGTTTAAAAGATTCTAAGCATAAATATGCATTACCTGAATGGACTGATGAGCTTGTCCAGTTACAACCAAGCATTACAAACTTTAGAACTAAAGCAATTGAAAAATTAAAAAAAGAACTTAGCAAAGTGTCTAAAGAATTATTAGGTGATGGTAACGTTGAACTAATTTTTAATAATGGATTCCCTGTAGACATAGGACTAAATACTGAATCGTTAAAAGATTTTTATTCTAAAAAAGAAGAGTATGATCTACGATTAAAAAGAACATCATCAGGTGTACATCGTGCAGATATAAAAATAATGTTAGATGGAAAGCCAGCTATACAAGCTGCATCACGGGGACAGTTAAAACTATTAGCTATTACTTTATTATTAGCACAAAGTACGACAATAAATAATGGTCAAGATGAGAAAGGAATAATTGTTATTGATGATTTAGCTGCTGAACTAGATGGTGAAAATAAGACTAAGCTAATAAACTACCTATCAACACTCAATCAACAATTAATAATAACAACAACAAAGAAGTTAAATATAGAGGATATCCCTTATAGATTGTTTCACGTGAAACACGGAAATTTCACAGAGATTAAATAATAAAAAAGATGTTCGTTTAAACAATATGAAAAGTCATCACTAAGTACTTATTAGTGTATAATAAAAGTTCAAAATAAGGGCTTAAAGCATGTCAGAAGAACAAGATTACGATTCCTCCAGTATTACGGTATTAAAAGGCTTAGAGGCCGTTAGAAAGCGTCCTGGAATGTATATTGGTGATACCGATGATGGTAGCGGATTACATCATATGGTGTTTGAAGTTGTTGATAACTCGATAGATGAAGCATTAGCGGGTCATTGTTCTGAGATCACCGTTATACTACATACTGATGGTGCTGTTTCAGTGTCTGATGATGGTCGTGGAATACCTGTTGATGAACACGAAGAAGGTGGATCTGCCGCTGAAATTATCATGACAGTATTGCATGCTGGTGGTAAATTCGATGATAATTCATACAAAGTTTCAGGCGGATTACACGGTGTAGGTGTTTCGGTTGTAAACGCCCTCTCAGAAAAATTAACATTAACGATTCATCGTGATGGGAAAATTCATCGCCAAACCTATTCATTAGGCGATGCAACTTCAAAAATGGAAATTATTGGTGATACGGATGGTACAGGAACTTCCGTACGATTTTTACCGAGCAAAGATATATTTACCATTCATGAATACAGCTTTGATATTTTAGCTAAACGTCTTCGTGAGCTTTCATTTTTAAATTCAGGTGTTCGTATACACTTAATTGATGAGCGCGGAGAAGGTGAAGATATTGTTTTTGAATATGAAGGAGGTATTTCTGCATTTGTAGCACACCTTAATAGAAATAAGACTCCTGTACACGAAAATGTTATCAGTTTTGATGTGATGAAAGATGATGTAGGTGTTGAAGTTTCACTGCAGTGGAACGATTCATACCAAGAAAATATATTCTGTTTTACCAATAATATTCCTCAACGTGATGGTGGTGCCCATTTATCAGGCTTTAGAACTGCACTAACCCGCACGTTAAACCAATATATAGATCGTGAGGGTTTATTAAAATCGAAGAAAAATGATAAAGTTTCTTTAACAGGTGATGATGCACGTGAAGGTTTAACCGCGGTTTTATCAGTGAAAGTACCTGATCCTAAGTTTTCATCACAAACTAAAGATAAATTAGTTTCATCAGAAGTGAAAGGTATTGTTGAATCTGCCATGGGAGAAGCATTGGGTAATTTCTTAATGGAAAACCCAGTAGAAGCAAAGATTATTTGTAATAAAATGGTAGATGCTGGGCGTGCAAGAGAAGCAGCACGCCGTGCTCGTGAAATGACACGACGTAAAGGTGCATTGGATATTGCAGGTTTACCTGGAAAACTAGCAGACTGCCAAGAAAAAGATCCCGCTCTTTCAGAAATATACCTAGTGGAGGGCGACTCAGCGGGTGGTTCTGCTAAACAAGGCAGGGACAGACGCACACAAGCTATATTGCCACTCAAAGGTAAAATTTTAAATGTAGAAAAAGCGCGTTTTGATAAAATGTTGCAATCACAAGAAGTGGGAACACTGATCACCGCACTAGGTTGTGGGATCGGTAGAGAAGAGTTTGATCCAGATAAATTACGTTATCATCGTATTATTATCATGACGGATGCCGACGTGGATGGTTCTCATATCCGCACCCTACTTCTCACATTTTTTTATCGTCAAATGAAAGAATTGGTTGAGCGTGGTCATATTTATATTGCTCAACCACCGCTTTATAAAATTAAAAAGGGTAAACAAGAGCAGTATGTAAAAGATGATGATGAGTTAAATGCAAATCTTCTACAGCTGGCCATAGATGGAGCAGAACTTCATGTTGATGAATCAGCACCCGCTATAAAAGGCGAGCCACTAGAAAAATTAGCAAAAGAATACGTGGTGATTGAAAATATTATTAATCGCTTATCAAGACGTTTTGATACAGAAATTTTAGAAGCAATGTTGTTTAATCCTGCAGGTTCTGATGATATTGATTTTACTACCGCAGAAAAATGGTTAGAAAAAGCATCTGTTGCAATGAATGATAAATTTAATGGCACCAGAAACTACAAAGTTACTGCTCAAAGCTTAGAAGGTGATGATTGGACAATTCGTGTTACTCGTTTAATGCACGGTGTTGATACAGATTTCTTCTTGAACAAAGACTTCTTTAATAGCCAAGAAATAAAACACATTATTAAATTAAATCAAACATTAGATGGTTTGCTTACCAAAAATAGCTATATTGAGCGTAGTGAACGCCGTGAATATGTAACGCGCTTTGATAATTTGATGGCATGGTTGATGAAAGAAGGCCAACGTGGTTTGAATATTCAGCGTTACAAAGGTTTGGGTGAAATGAATCCTGATCAGCTTTGGGATACTACGATGGATCCTGAAACACGCAGAATGCTACAAGTGAATATTGAAGATGCATATCAAGCAGATGAAATATTTACCACGTTGATGGGTGATGTTGTAGAACCACGACGTGACTTTATTGAGAAGAATGCACTCAACGTAGCTAATTTGGATGTTTAAATTACTTACTTCGTAAGTAATAGAAAAAAATTATGTAAAAGTAGGGGGGTGTACTTTATATTAAAGTACACCCCCCTACTTTTACATGATGTTTCCGTTGAGTCACAATGCTCGTAAAAATATAAGATATTGATTTAAAAGGATCTAATCAATAAATGAAAATAATCACAGCTAACACTAACGGTATTCGTGCCGCTTCACGTAAGGGTTTTTTTGAGTGGCTAAAAAAGCAAGATGCTGATGTCGTTTGTATTCAAGAAACCAAGGCACAAGTACATCAGTTAGAAGATCCGATGTTTCACCCAAACCATGCTTATTATCACGATGCTATAAAAAAAGGCTATAGCGGTGTCGCGCTTTACTGCAAAACAGAACCCGATGAAGTGATAGTTGGGATGGGTAATGAAGAGTTCGATTGTGAAGGGCGTTATATAGAAGCACGTTTTGGCAACCTTAGCGTAGTGTCGCTTTATATGCCTTCTGGTTCAGCAAAAGAGGAGCGTCAGCAAACCAAGTATCGGTGCATGGATTATTTTCTTCCCTTAGAAAAAACAGCAACGCATGAAACTATGCAAGATATTGATATAAAAGGACTTATGGGTTCATCTCCCGATGATTTCCCTGCTCCAGAAAATAACTTCTTAATCCAGAAAATGATAGAATCAAAGCGTGATTACATTATCTGTGGTGACTGGAACATCGCGCACAAGAACGAAGATATTAAAAACTGGAAAGGCAATAAGAAAAACTCAGGCTTTCTACCCGAAGAACGTGCCTGGTTAGATGTGCTTTTTGGTGATTATAACTTTGTAGATGCATTTAGAGAATTAGATCAACCAGAACATTCCTACACATGGTGGTCAAACCGTGGGCAAGCCTACGCTAATAACACAGGCTGGCGCATTGATTATCATGTGCTATCACCTAGTCTAAAAGGTACAGTACAAAAAACAGAAATATATAAAGAAGAAAAGTTTTCTGATCATGCTCCTTTGATTATTGATTATGACTATAAGATAAAAGTGTGATAGCTAGTAAATAAATGGGGATAAGTATGGCTACAGGTGGTGTAGTAGAAAATAAAAAAAGCTGGGATGAAATGGCAACGGCAATAGCTGACCCAGCCGTTATACGTATGCTTTTCTTGGGCTTTTCAGCGGGCATTCCCATACTCTTAATATTTTCTTCACTATCGTTATGGCTGGGTGAGGCAGGTTTAAAAAAATCTAGCATCACATTCTTTAGCTGGGCGGCGCTGGGTTATTCATTTAAATTCGTTTGGGCGCCCTTGGTTGATAAGCTTCCTATTCCACTTTTAAAGAAGCTACTAGGGCAGCGGCGATCATGGTTATTAATATCTCAAATATTAATCATAGCGGCTATTTTATGGATGTCCTTTATTGACCCTGCAAAAGGGACAGAGCAACTAACTTTAATTGCATTTGCTGCAGTATTACTCGGGTTTTCATCGGCAACACAAGATATTGTAATAGATGCCTACCGCATCGAATCATCACGAAACATGGATTTACAAGCAATGATGTCTTCAACGTATATTGTTGGTTACCGTGTAGGAATGATTGTGGCAGGAGCAGGTGCACTATACTTAGCTGCATATTTTGGGACAACAAAAGAAGTGTATAACTATGATGCATGGAAATGGACGTATCAAATAATGGCTCTCGTTATGTTGGTAGGTATAGCAACGACATTTATTATTTCCGAGCCTAATCGAGGGGAACAAACGGAGCACTCAACCGAAGACTACTTACGATTTGTATTATTGTTTATTGTTGCTGTTGGTGGCTTTATAGGCATATTCTTTTTTAGTTCAGATATTGTTAAAACGATAAAAGCGATCACTAAAATATTAACTATTAACACACCTGTCATGGGGCTTGTCATCGAAAGCTCACGGCTAATATTTGCCATTATTACTGCCGCAATAATAGCAAAGCTGATGATTGTCTTTCATATGGTCAATAATGATATGGTGGAAGAAGCCTATGTATCACCTGTCAGAGACTTCTTTTTGAGGCATGGAAAAAACTTAGCAATACTACTTTTGTTATTAGTAGGGCTATATAGAATTTCGGATATTGTACTGGGTGCTATCTCAAATGTTTTTTATCAAGACTTAGGTTTTTTAAAAGAAGAAATTGCGACAGGTGTAAAGTTATGGGGTGTTATTGCAACGATAATTGGTGGCTTGATGGGCGGAGCACTAGCTATCCGCTACGGCGTTATTAAAATACTATTTACAGGTGCTGTAATTTCTGCACTAACGAATCTTTTGTTTATGTTGCTAGCAAAATCAGGACATGACTTAACACTATTTTATTTTGTAATATCGGCAGATAATTTTGCAGCAGGGTTTGCAGGTGCAGCATTTATTGCCTTTTTATCAAGTCTTACCAATATTTCATTTACCGCAATGCAGTATGCGATTTTTAGCTCATTGATGACATTGCTACCAAAAACGTTGGGAGGATATTCAGGCTCAATGGTAGAAGGAGTAGGGTATTCAAACTTTTTCTTAATCACCGCATTGATGGGAGTTCCTGTATTAATCTTAATTATTTTAGCAGGAAAGTATTTGGTGAAAGATAAACCATAAAGCACACCCCCCCAGTTTTACAAGATGCTTCTATCAATCATGTAAAACTGGGGGGGTGTGCTTTGCATATAATAAACAGACCGTTTATCACTAAGATAGGCTAACTCATTAATAAGACGTATTGATAAGAATCACTATAAAAGTTAAGCTCAGCATGGATATTTCACAGTGACGTGAAGCTAGAATACAAAAGTAAGTATCTAGCAAAATTAAGGAGTAGTTAATGCAATCCCATTTAGTTAAGGTGCTGATGTTATTAGCACTGTCAACAATGTTTACCCAAACCACTAGCGCACGCTATAGCGCAAACCCTAAGCTGGGTATTAATGTAGGTGATCTAGGTAAACTAACTTCTTCTATTCCCTTTACCGACATTTTTAAAAGTTCACGTGGTTGGTTTACTTCGTGTGAATTTGATTGGGCTTCAGGTCGCGCCATTGACCCTGGTTGTACCCGCCAGACAGCGCTCAACACGCGTGAGCAAGATATTTTACAACTTGATGGAAATGGCTGGGTTCGTGCATTACCTACCCCACAAGAGCAACCTGTATTTACCAGTGTTACCAGCACTTGGCGTTTATCAGAACACTTCCCTACAGGTCGTTATGTTGTACTTTATGAGGGTGAAGGTACCATAAAGTTAACAGGTGATCTACGCATGGGTCATCAAACGAGGGGGCATATGGAGTTTGATTTACTATCACCCAAGCGTAACTTAAGACTTCAAATTACCAGAACAGACCCACAAAGAAACGGCAATTACATTCGCAATATTCGCATTGTTCCAAAGAAAAATGAGCATAATTACAGACGTCAAGTGTTTAACCCAGACTACCTCGCACGTATCCGTGAAATGCACTCACTACGCTTTATGCCGTGGTCAAACCCAAGAGGAAATAAAGCGGTAGAATGGAATCAACGAGCAACCATAGGT
>Ga0256840_1001520_pt1 | contig 21659 bp, 17 predicted proteins | sample 355202metaG_FD_185969 | JGI IMG/M metagenome (GOLD analysis project Ga0256840, IMG submission 185969) | Hydrothermal vent microbial communities from Mid Atlantic Ridge, Atlantic Ocean - 355-202 | ecosystem: Environmental > Aquatic > Marine > Hydrothermal vents | place: Atlantic Ocean: Mid...
GAACCCACAAACTTCAGTTCGGCACGTCCACCAGGAAAGAGTAAAGGAAAAATTTCGGCAAGCTTTGTGTTGGCCTGCACTAACGCCTCACGCAACCGCTCCCTGCACGTCTTATTGATGCGTTTTACCGCCTGTTCTAAGTCCACAATAGCCTTTTCCAGATCACTACGTTGGGAAAGCAAAAATTCCCGACGCTCCCGCACCTTTTCCAACTCTTCAATAGCCGCCAGATTAACGGCCTGATATCTTCTAAGGGCCTCTTTTAGCTCCCCTCTCCTGGAGTCTAAATCTTTCGGGGACTTGCTTGTCACTTCTATATCTTCTAAATTCACCCCGTAGGCCTCTTCGGCCCGCCCTAAAAGATGCGAAATCTTCAATTCTATCTCGGTAAGGTCTATCTCTTTGCGGTGTAAGCGTTCTTTTAGCTTGTCAATCTCTAAACGCAGCTCTTCTCTTTCTTTGGTTAGGGCCCTATTTTTGAGTTCAAACTCCTTAAACTTTGCTTTTTTATCTTTATAAGTGGCCTCTATAGCTTCTGCCTGCCTCTCTGTGTCCTGTAAAACCGCTCGCACAGACTGTAACTGGGCCAAAAGTTCGTTTATTTCGTTGCCCAGCTCGGTCAAGCGGCCTTGGATCTGCTCCCTTGCCTTCTGTTCCCGGACTTGTTCCTTCAATACACGTTCTTCCTCCGCTTTTGCCCTCCGTATGGCCTCGCGCAAACCAGAAAGCTCAAGCTCTAGCCTCCGTTCGGCCTCAAAGATATGGTGCTGATGGCGGCGTAAAGAAGAAAGCTCCTGGCTGAGCTGTTCTTCTTGGGCCTGTAACTCTTGTTCTCGGCCTACCAGGTCGTCTATCTTCTTTTGGATCGTTTCTTTACGGACCGTAATTTCCGCCCTCTCTTGGCCCAAACGTTGCTGTTCGGTCTGGTAAAAAGATTGTTTCTCTTCTAGATGGGTGATTTTGAGCTCCAGATCGCTTATCAAACGCCTTTTTTCTTCTAGTTGTTTCTTGAGCCCTACTAATTTAGCGGCAAGATCTTTCTCTTCTTTTTGGATCTTAAAGAGCAGTTCTTTTAAACGTTGCTCTTTGGCGAGCAAATCCTTATCTCTTTCCTCAAGATTTTTTATTTCTTCCTGGAGCTCTTTGAGACGCCGCTGTCTCTGTAAAATTCCCGGCTCTTTGCGCCTTGGACGATAGGATACCAGACCATCTGGACATACCGAAAAACCATCAGGGGTAAAGGCCCAAAAATCGGCCCTTAAGGCCTGCTCCAGATCCTCAACCACTTTTGCTTCATGCAAACGCCTCTTTACCCAATCAGGCAAAGGACCTTTCACCCAGAGGATATGCCCACCCAAATCCTGTTCCTTTAGTAAGGTAGCCAGTTTTAATACTTCGGTCTTGTCTTCGGCCAATACAGCCAGGAGTTCATCTCCTAAGACCCATTCGGCCAGTTGTTCTTCTTGCGGAGGAAGGGAAAGTTCTTGGGCCAAAGTCTTGCAAGGGTAACCGGCTTCTTTGATCCTCTTTACGGCCTCAGGCACAGCCTCGGTCTCTAAAAAATGTTCCAAAAAAGCAGCTTCGTGGCGCACTTCCTTGAGCCTAAACTTTATAAAACGGCGTTCCTCTTGCACCTCACTTATATCCCCCTTAAGTCGAGAAAGCTCCTCCCTCACCGCCTTTAAAGAATTTTCTATTTTCACCTGCTGGGTTTCTTGGGCCTTAAGCTCCTTTTCCCCTTCTTCCCGGCGTAAGAGAAGGTCCTGTCTTTGCCGGTGGACAAGAGCCAAGGCCTTATCGGTCTCCCTTTGACGCTGAATAATCTTTTCTTTCTCCTGTTCTAGGGAGTTTAAACGCTCCCGAAAACGCCCCAATTCTTGTCTAATCTTTATGAGCTCTTGTTGGCATTGCTTGAGTTGGGTCTCCAGTAGGCGCCTTTTTTGAGAATGTGCCTGGATCTTATCTTTTATCTGGGCCAACTCTTCTTCCAGGGCTCCCAAACGCCCCTGTCTTTTTTGTCTATCGTCGCGTAATTCTCGTAAACGGTTGTGTAACGCTTCTAACCGTTCTTTACGGTGTAAGAGATCGGCCTCCCAGCGTTCACGTCGGCGCTCCAGTTCTGCTTGCCGATGCAATAGGTCCTCTAGTTGTCTTCGTCTTTTTCTAAGGTCAGCTTGTATCCTGGATAGGCTTTCCTCTAGAGAGGATACTTCTTGGCGCAGAAGCTCTAAATGGGCCGCCACCTCCTCAAATTCGGGACTAATTTGCCTCTGGCGCGCCAAAAGGGCCTCAAAACGTTCTTTATCTCGGGAAATAGCCTTCTCAACTTGCCTTTTTTGACCCTGAAGGTCTTTCAAAGCGAGGGCCCAGCGCTGTATCTCAACTTGGCGTAGCTCTTCCTGTAAACTAAGGTAGGCCCTGGCCTCCTCAGCCTGGTGTTCCAGTTCGGCCTCCCGGCGCTCTACCTCTACCAATATATCCTTTAATCTTACAAGGTTATCTCGGCTCCGCTGAAGCTGCCGATTGGTTTCTTCCCGACGCAGTTTGTAACGTGCCATACCGGCCAGTTCTTCCAAGAATACCCGTCGCTCCTTGGGGCTGTACTCTACAAATTGTCCCACCTGACCCTGATCAATGAGACCATAAGCCCGCGGGTGGGCCCCTGTATCCAGAAACAGGTAGACAATATCTTTTAAGCGGCAGGGACGATTATTAAGCAGATATTCTGAATCCCCTTGACGATAAAGACGCCGGGTAATAGCTATTTCTGGTAGGTCTTTTAACCCTTTAGGGGCCTTCCCGTCTTCGTTGTCAAGCACCAGTCTTACTTCAGCAAAGGCCGGAGCCCGACCGTTACCGCCAGCAAAAAGGACATCGGCCATCTCTCGGACTCGAAGACGTCTTGGATTTTGTTCTCCTAAGACCCAACGCAAGGCATCTAAGACATTGCTCTTACCTGAGCCGTTTGGACCTACAATGGCCGAAATGCCCGGAGGAAAAGGCAAAACTACCTTATGCGGGAAAGACTTGAAGCCGTAAATCTCCAGACGTTTTATACGCATAGTTGGCGCAAGTTTAACCAAATCGCCAACGTGAGCAAGAAAATTTTACACTGGGGGAACAATGATTTCCACAAACCGCAAAGGCAACTCTATAGCCACCACCGTACCTTGACCGGGAGTGCTGTGAATATAGAGGTTTCCTCCATGGGCGGTGGCTATCTTCTGTACCAGATAAAGCCCCAGCCCCGGGGCCTTGGGCTTGGTAGTAAAAAAGGGAAGAGTGGCCTTTTCTAGGACCTCTTTTGTCATGCCCGGGCCATTGTCTACTATCACAATGGCCAACACATCGTAACAAAGCTTGGTCTCCACCCTTATGTTACCACTTTCTTGGCCTTGTAAGGCCTCACCAGCATTTTTTAAAACCTGCCATACGGCTTCACGAAGGAGGTCCGGGTCAACATATATCTCGGGGATCTCTGGATCTAGATTGGTCTGAAGCTTGATATTAGGCGGCAGTAATGGTCGAAACTCCTCACAAACCTTTTTTACCAATTCATTGATGTTAATAGGGACAAACTTTAACTTTAAAGGCTTGGCTACCTGAGTTAATTCTCGAATGACCTGCTCCAAGCGATTGACCTGTTCTTCCACAATACGTACGTGTTCTTCAAGCTCTTTGGGTAATTGGGGATATTTGGCCATACGACGGACTAACCCCCCAACAACCGTAAGGGGGTTTCGTAACTCGTGGGCCAAATGACAAATTAGCTCTATAGTAATGTTGAGGCTCTCCATGTGAGCCAACCTACGTTCACAAAAACTCTTTTCTCGGAAAAGGGCAATAATTTCCCAAAACAAACGGGCTCCTAAGTGGTCTATGACCTTGGTCTTTTTGGGTTTTAAGCGGTAGATTTTCTCAAGGACTTCTTCGTCGCCGGTAAGCTCAATAACAAGATCGGCCTGGGGAAAACGCTCAAAAAGCTCCCGGAAGTCCTGGGTGACAAAGATACCCTTTTCGCGCGCATAACGTATTCCTGGAGCCTTAGGGTTGAGATCAGCCACTCCTAAAATGTTTAAACGCATATTTCGAGGTTGGTATTCCTCAAAGAGGAGGAGTATTTCGTGACACCCCTTGCCGCCACCAACAATTATTACGTCTATCTCGTGTGGTATATGCATCTCAAAAAATCCTCAAAAACAATGCCTTAAGATAAAAGGTCTCCGGCATTGCCATCAAGGGAGGATGGTCTAAGGCTTGCATACCATATTCTAGTAATTGAAGCGACCGCAAATATGCCCTTGCTTCCCTATTAATTAGGTCTTTTAAGGCCGAAAGGCTCAAAAATTGCGAGCAAGACGCAGAAAGAAGCACTCCTTCCGCTAAAATATTCTTCAAGGCCAGTTTATTCACTTGTCGGTAACGCAAGAGTCCAGACTTTAAGGCCCTGCGGTGTTTAATAAAGGCCGGGGGATCCAAAATAACCACCTGGGCAGGGGAGGTGTTTTCTAAAAAGTTTTCTACCCGCTCTTGAATAAAGACAATCTTGTGGTGCAAGCCATTTAAACGGGCGTTCTCTTCGGCCTGGGCCAAGGCCTCTTGGGAACGATCCACCGCCAAAATCCGCTGGGCCCCGGCATGAGCAGCATTGAGGGCAAAGGCCCCTGAATAACAATAGAGATCATAGACCATCTTGTCCCGAACGTAGCGCCTTATCTTGCGCCTGTTTTCCCGTTGATCCAAGAAAAAACCAGTCTTTTGTCCATGTACAGGGTCTACCACGTACCAAAGACCGTCAATTTGGACCTTTAAAGGCCCCCTTACAGTGCCTAAGATTTCGGTCCCTAGGGGAAGACCTTCTTCTTCCCTTACCGGCAAATCGTTACGCAAAACAACGGCCTGGGGAGCAAGGATCTCTCTAAGGGCTTGAAGGATCTCCTCGCGCAGACATTCCATACCAGCCGTGGCTATTTGTACCACACACACGCGTTGGTAAACATCAATGGTAAGGCCAGGTAGCAAGTCTCCTTCAGCATGAACCAGGCGGAAACACTCTTCTGTCGGATAAACCTCTTTCCTCCTGGATAAGGACCTTTTAAATTGCTCGATAAAAAAATCCACCCCGATATGGACATCCTTTCGACAAAGGACCCTCCCCACAATGTAACTCTTGGGATTTATATAACCCACCGCCAGAAAGTGATTTTCGGGGGTAAGTAAACGCACGAGACAACCAGGGGATAAATCGCGCAAGACATGCCGGTCTTTAAAGTCCTTTTTAGAGAGCCATAATCTACCAGAAAGCACCTTACCCACCCCTTGGGGGGTAAGTCTAACGCCGCGGTAAGGCACCCTTTCCCCCTAAAAGTTCTCTTAAGAGGCCCAATTTCTTTAAGACTTCAAGGGAACGGAAGGTATCTGCAGGCCCTATGGTGTGCGGAACATAAGGCACATAGGCCCTTTCAGGAGACTGGCGAATGGCCAGAGGTACATAGTCGTCAAATAAGACCTCTCCGTCGGCAGTTACATAGGAAAGGTGTAAGTCAAGAATAGGACGCACTACCGCCAGCTTCCCCTGAGAATCAAACCCCAAAGGAAGGTCTTCAAAACGCCGCTCACTAAAGCCCAGGAACCAAACTCCAGGTCGAGAATGGCCGGTAAATTTATCGGTCATTTCCGGCGTTGCACGGCCGGTCTTGAGGTATTCCCTCACGAGAGTCTCTATTTCAGAGGAGCCCTGGACCAAAAATTCACTCCAATCATCCCAATCGGGATCTTCTTGGAGCATTAAGTGCCACCCCTTATCCTGAAAACTCCACAAGGCATGACATGTACTACAACGTGCTTTAGACAATACCTTGGGGTTATGAAAGGCCCTAGAAGCATCAGCAACCTTATGACAATTCGTACACCGCACCTTGACGGCCTGAGATTCTTTAGCGTAATAATGTCCATCGCCCATTACTTCGGCCTTGGTATGACACGCCAAGCAACTCATACCATGCTTAAGGTGCACATCAGGGGTGAGCTCGTGGAACTCCACCCCCCAAGGCCTTGGGGGTAAATGGCCGTCTATAAAGGGGCTACGAAACTGATAGGGATAGTCGTGTTCAAACATGCCGTAATAATCCCACCCCACCCGATTACCGTAATGACAATGGAGGCAATTACGATCAGGCGGATCCTTTACAAAACGGTGGTCCTCTAAGTGCCCTTGGGCAAAGCGTAAGTGACAAGCAGCACATCCCACACCGCGCCGAGTCTCGGAATAGTCATCACCAGCATAAAATAGATGACAGCGCAGACAGCGACGACGTAAGAGGTCACTTACCAGATCATCCAGGCTCTTTATTTGTTGCGGTACAGGCAAATCAACGGCTTGAGATACGAGGGAGAGACCAAATATCTCCCTTACCTGATTAACCTCTCCGGCCAGGGTGTAATGCAAGGAAGAAGTTATTTCCTCTACCTCTTGGGGATGACATCGTCCACAGGTAGTCTTCATCAACTGGGGAGAAGCAGGATATCGCCTCAGGTCCTTATGCGCCTGCCTTGCTCCTCTTGCCGGGTCCCTCCCCCTATGGCACTCCGTACAAGCAAACTGGTGCTTTTCATCTAGCCTTACATCGTGACAGTCTTGACAGTGTTTCAGGGCCCAGGCATTTGTCGGCCATAAAAATGTCAGGAAAAAGAACAAGATTAAAATCTTGGAAATCTTACACATGGAGCTTACATACCTTTACGGCTGCTTTGTCAAGCAATTTAGGAAGGCCCCCTTGGCTTTGGGGCGTATAACCAAAGGCCTCTTGCCACACTTCAGGACTTTCCATACACAAATATACACATAAATTAGGGGCAATTTCCTTTATCACCCGGTATAAACGACGGTATAAGGAAACCCTTAGATCACGAAAGTAGCGCCTCTTGCCGTCTAACCCTACCACAAATTCTTCGCTAAAAATCTTGGTATACGGAAAGCGCGAAAGGGCAATGTCTTTTAATACAGGCATATAACGTAGGCTACCAAGACTTATCCATACGATATTAGAGGGAGAAACGGTCTCCAACAAACGTCGCGCTACAGCTTCGTATTCCTCCTCTGCTCCAGGATAGTAGATAATAGGATCAAAGTGAAAGGCCACAGGATAGCCCCATGAGACTACCTTACTTGCCGCGGCTAAACGCTCTTCAAGACCAGGAGCCCGGTGTTCCTCTGTGGCTACTATTCGAGGGGTATTAACCGACCAAGCCACAATTGTCCGGCGGCGGTGGTCAAGGCCCTCCAAAGTAGCAATGTTGGTGGTCTTGGTCTTTAGTTCTAGCACGCTTTGATCCTGTTGGGCAAAAAAAACCACCAAACGCCTATTGAGATCGGTAAGGGGATCTAAAGCAGCACTGTCGGTAAATTCGCCGGTCCCGATACGCAGGACCTGTCCGGGCCTTAACTCCTCCCAGGCTACGGTAAGCTCCTCCAGGCCTTGGTCCCACAGATTTATAAATACACTGAGCCAAGGCTCATTAAAATAGGCCTGCAATATACAGTAGGAGCAATCAAGAGGACACCCCTGGCCAATATGGAAAATACGGTAACCGCAACAAGTATAGGCCTTGGTGCCCGGACAGGGTCTAAAAAAACGTCCCAAAAAGCGGGTTAAAAAGAGGGTTTCCTTCCCCCACGCCAGCACCCTGGGCCAAGGTCCCAAGGGAATCTTGGGCTTTTGACCTGGTGGTAGTACATCTACCGGAATACCAGGAACACGGGCCAGGATCTCTTCTGTCCAAGAAGAATGGACCACCGAGGCATCTACAAATATCCGGCGCAAAAAGGGTCTCTTCATTAAAAGGCATAGATACTACGTATAAGAGGGAGTGGTCAACGCGAAAGATTTTCATTATGCCAAAAATATTTCCGGGGATCGTAGGAAGCAATAAATTCTTTGATTTCCTCTTGGCCCATGGGCCGGGCAAAGTAAAATCCCTGCACCTCCCCCACCCCAAGGCCGGTAAGAAAAGCCAGTTGCTCCCTGGTCTCCACTCCTTCGGCTACGGTCTTTTTCCCTAAACTGGTGGCCATATTAACAATGGCTTTGACTATTTCCACGTCTTCGCGGCTATCGGGTAAGCCCCGTACAAAAGAGTAGTCAATCTTTATCTTTTCTGCAGGTATGCGTTTCAGATACACCATGGAAGAAAAACCTGTACCAAAATCATCAATGGCTATTTTAAAGCCCAAATCGCCTAATTCCTGTAACATCTCCCTATTTTTTTCTTTACACTCCAAGAGCACCCGTTCGGTAAGTTCGATCTGTAACCAGCCTGGTTCTATGTTGGCTTCACGCACCAGACGCCTTAAAAAAGGAATAAGCTCACCATCTTTGAATTGACGTACAGACAAGTTCAATGAGAGATAAATATCAGGGCACTTGTGGCTAATTTGTCCTAGAAAACGCACCCCCTCTTCAAAGATCCAATGTCCAACCGGCACAATGAGACCGGAATTTTCCAGGGCCGAGATAAATTGCCCCGGCAAAATAAGGCCTTTATCAGGATGATGCCAGCGCAAAAGGGCCTCTAAACCCACTATTTGGCGGCTACTTAGGTCGATTATCGGTTGATAGAAAAGGACAAACTCTTTTCTATTAAACGCCTCTTCTAATTCTTTAATAATATTAAACTCTTCAAAAAACTTTTGGGTCTCTTCCTCGCGGTAAAAAGCAACCCCACCCTGTTTGTCTTTTTGGACCCTTTTTAAGGCCACCGTAGCCGCCTCAAAAAGACTCTGAGCGGTACGACCATCTTCGGGAAATAAAGACACCCCAATACTAACTGTGATATGCAAAATTTTGTCCTTATAGACATAAGGTTCTTCTAACAGCTTTCTGATTTCAAGCAGTATATTTGACAATTGTTTTTTATTATTAAAATAACACAATAGTGAAAAATCATCAGGACCTGTTCGAGAAACAATATTAACATAACGTTCAACAGATAATAAGCGGTTAGCCAGTTCTTTAATAAGAAAATCGCCGGCCAAATAACCAAAAGAAAAATTAATTAAAGAAAGGTTGTCTACATCTATACGAATAATAGCGAATTTATCGTTTTTTATATCAGCTATCTTTACCTCTTTTTCTAAAACGTTTAAAAAATAGCGGTCATTACCAAGACCTGTAAGATCATCAGAAAATAATAACTTTTCAAGTTTTATATTATTAACTATATAAGTCCAGGCAAGAGACAAAGACCTAGAAATTTCAATAAAGACTCCAGGATTATTTACAAAGCTGGGCTTATTACAATAAATAAGTAACAATCCTCTCATTTGATCACCAAGGAATAAAGGTATAACTATCAAAGATTTAAATCCTGCCTCACAGGCACGCTTTAGGAGAGAATTTTTCTCAGCTTCTTTACAAATATCACTAATTATAATAGGACTACCTTTTAAGAGCACTCGGATATAATCCTTCCAGGGGGAAGATAAAGGATCTCCACGCATAATATTTATACCCTTCAGATATTCCGTATTGCCTGAAGCAGCATATATACTAAGCTTTTCACCTTCATTTTCTTCTATACCTATCCAAACCAATGAAAAATTGCCAAGCTTAAAAATAAGATCACAAGCACGTTGAAAAAGACTTTTAACGGAAGTGCGTTCTTCATATATCAAAAAATTTATTTCCCGTAGTAAAATATACAACCGATTAAGTGATGCTAGTTCTGCTAGAGTACGTTCGACATCTTTCCTGCCCTGTTCGAAAAAACCCCTTAAGAGCAAAAATAAATTATAGATTAATAATTTAAAAGTTGTTTGCATAAAGGAACAAAAATTATTATGATCTGAATAATTCGAGTCTAGTTTATATTTATCAGCCATCTGTTTTAAGAAGTAGTTATAAAAAAAATTGGTTGCTATAAAGATAAAGGATGGGCTGATCCCTAATTCGGCATGTAAAAGACCTACTGATATAGCTTTATCAAAAAATCTTTTTGACAAAGGATCGGAGAAAAGATCATCAAAAAAAGAAAAAATACGTTGTTTAAATAATTTTTCGTCTTCCGGAAAGACAAAAAGATCTTGAAAAAAGGCAGAAGTGTAGGGATTTCTCTTGAGGTATTCTACAAAGTCCTCCACAAAATTTGTGGCAAAGATAAATTTTCTCACTTCTGGTAAAAGGGCTAGCTCTCCTTGAGAAAGGCTCAGAATCTCGTGATCTTTGCCTTCTTTATCCGCCAAGGCTTATACCCCCACAAGTATTTGTTAGCCTTACAATCGGACAAAAAGACAGACAAGTTAACACAAGGAGAGAATAGATCGGAACCAGAAACACCAGCTGTAGGGTACAAAAACAGAAAAGGGCCCTAAAAGGCCCTTTTCTAAAAGGAGATTATTTTAATTTGGCTAAGGGGCTAGTCCACAGCAAAGCCGGGCAAAGTGAATAAGCGGCTCAGGCCACACACCAAAAAGGAGCACCCCGGTAAGTGAGATAGCTAAACTGGTAAACAGATATCCCGTAAGATTTAAAGTCACTTCCTTTTCAGGAGGGCGCATATACATAAGCATTACCACCCTTAGATAGGGGTAGGCCGCAATACAACTGGCCAACACAGCCGCAATAACCAAAAGGGGATGTCCTGCCTCAAAGGCCGACCGGAAAACATAAAACTTACCCACAAAACCCGCGGTAGGAGGGATGCCGGCCAAAGAAAACAGAAAAACTAACATTAAAAGGGCCGCCACCGGATGTGTCTTGGAGAGCCCCTGAAAGTCGTAAATACTTTCCCCTAAGAAATCCTTTTGCCGAAGCAAAATAATTATGCCAAAGGCACCAATATTCATTAAGGCGTAAATAAAAAGGTACATCATGGTAGCGGACATACCTTCTTTGGTCCCCGCAATAATTCCCAAGACCGCATAGCCGGCATGAGCGACAGAGGAATAAGCCAACATGCGTTTTATATTGGTTTGTACCACGGCCAAGGAAGCACCGACAAAGAACGTGACCACCGCAAGCGGTATCAGAAAGTGCGTCCAACCCACTTTGGCCGTGCCTAAGGCCAGCAAAAACACCCGACCCATAGCGGCAAAACCGGCCGCCTTGGGACCTACAGACATAAAGGCCGTCACGGAAGTGGGTGCTCCTTCATAGACATCTGGCGCCCACATATGGAAGGGCACCAACGCCACTTTAAAACCAAAGGCAATGGCAAAGAGGGCCAAAGAAAAAAGCAGGGCCTTGTTGGCCAACAAACCGTGAGTCCCCAAATAATTGGCAATGGCCTCCATATTTATGGAACTGGTTAGTCCATAAATATAGGTTATGGCCAATAAGAGAAAGGCCGAAGCAAAGGACCCCAGAAGGAAGTATTTCATGGCCCCTTCTAGCGAGCGCATGTCGCTATAAAGTAAACCCGCCAAGACATATACGGAAAGCGACATGACCTCAAGCCCCAAATAAAGGAGCACCAAATCTTTGGCCGAAGCCATGATCATCATTCCCGCCACGGCATACATCATGAGCCCGTAATACTCACCAAAATGGATGCCCACGACCCTGCCGTAGCCTGGAGAGATCAGAGTGGCCAATAATAAGACCAACAAGAAGATGGTCTTAAAAAAGAGCGCGTAGGAATCTGCCGCATAGGAAAAGGCAAAGCTAGTCCCTACAGTCCAATAGACCACCCCTAGGGTTACCGCCACCGTGGCCAGTGTGATCCAAGTAAAGACATCCTTGAATTTCACTACCCGGTCCAAAAGGACCAAAGCGCTGGCCACCACCACCAAAATCGTCTCAGGATACACCGCTACGAAGCTAGGAAGGGAGGACCACATGTAGCCCCTCCTTTATGATTTCACTTATTGGCGCCGCAGGAGCGCCCGCCCCATTGACATGATCAAGCAAGGCCCTTACCGACTCGTGCATGAATCCAAGGAAAGGTGTCGGATAACAACCTATCCATAGGACTAAGATCAACATAGGCACCAAAGCAAACACCTCTCTCATCTTTACATCCCGTAAGCCAGCCACCTTGGGATTAATATCCTGACAAAAGACCCTTTGATATAGCCACAACATATACCCCGCACCAATAATTACTCCAGAGGCCGCAAAGGCTGCCGCCCACTTCTTGGAACAGAAAGTTCCCAATAGGATCAAAAACTCACCAATAAAACCATTGGTGCCTGGCAGACCTATAGAGGCCAGGGTAAAGACCATAAAAAAGGCCGCATAGATGGGCATCACCGTGGCTAAACCACCGTAATCTTTGATGGCCCTGGTGTGGGTACGCTCATAGACTACCCCCACACACATAAACAAGGCCCCCGTAACGATACCGTGATTTAACATCTGGAGGATAGCTCCCTCCATGGCGTTGCTATTGAGCGAAAATATCCCCAAGGTGACAAACCCCATATGACTGACCGAACTATAAGCAATAAGCCGTTTGAGATCGTCTTGAGCCAAACAAATGATACCCCCGTAGATAATGGCTATAACCGAAAGCATAAGCATGGGGAACATCATAGCTTTGGCGGCCAAGGGGAAAAACGAAAGCGAAAACCTTAAAAACCCGTAAGCCCCCATTTTAATGAGGATACCAGCCAGTATGACTGAGCCTGCGGTAGGAGCCTCTGTATGGGCATCAGGTAACCAGGTATGTACCGGCCACATGGGTACCTTGACCGCAAAGGCCGCAAAAAAGGCCCAAAACAACCAGAACTGAAAGTGATAAGGTAGGCCCAGCTTCATTATCTCTAGGATATTGAAGGTACCGGCCTTCAAGTATAAAAAGATGATACCCACCAACATGAGGACCGAGCCTACCAGGGTATACAGGAAGAACTTGATAGTGGCGTAAAGCCTCTTGGGGCCTCCCCAAATACCAATGATCAGGTACATGGGGATAAGCATGGCCTCCCAAAAGAGATAAAAGAGAAACAGATCTAGGGAGCAAAAAACACCCATCATGGCCGCAGCGGTAAGGAGCAAGGCAATATGGAACTCCTTTACCTTTTCGGTAACGGCTTCCCACGAAATCAAAATACAAAGTACAGTAATCAGCGCCGAAAGTAAGATGAAAAGGACACTGATACCATCTACTCCCAAGAAGTAGGAGATGCCCCAAGACTTAATCCAGGGATGCCTCTCCACAAACTGCATACCCACAAAACCCTTATCGAACTCCCAAAACAACGGCAACGTGACCGCTAAGTCCGCCAGAGCTACCACCAGACTAAACCAACGTATTAACCGGTCGCTGCGCGGGAGGGCAAGCAGGATCACAGACCCTACCACTGGGAGCCAGATAATTAATGAAAGCAATGGAAAATCTGACATGCGCAAGGCCACTTCCATGGAAGCCCTCCTAAAAGAGATAGATCAACAAAAGTACCACCGCGGCACCGGTGGCCATAATCAGGGCATAGGTATTTACTACACCGTTTTGCAATTTACGCAGACCTTCGCCACCGCGCCGGATGAGATCCGGAATACCGTTAACTGTGCCTTCAATACAGGCCGAATCAAGCACTCCTTGAATTACCCCCCTGGCCAGGAACAACGTAGGCTTAATAATGCTGTAGAGATAAATTTCGTCCCAGTACCACTTACGGTATAGATAGCGGTAAAGCTTGGGACACTTTTCCGGCAGGAGACGCTGAAGCTCTGGCCGCTGACAATAAACCACATAGGCAATATAGATACCCAACAAGCCCACTACGGTAGACACACCCATGAGAAGGAGTTCTACCAAGTGCTCATGCTCTTCCAGGGCCGGAGATAGATGGAAATGGGGATGTCCGAGCACCGGTTCCATAAAGTGGGCAAAGTGATTGCTGCCCCCCAAAGCCGATGGTACGCCTAACCACCCCGTAACCACGGCCCCAACAGCCAGAATCATCAAAGGTATGGTCATCACCTTAGGAGACTCATGGGGTTCATGACCATGGAGCACTTCACGTCCCCTAAATTCGCCGAAAAAGGTCATGAAAACTACCCGGAAGGAATAAAACGCCGTAAGACCAGCTACTAAAGTACCCACAAACCATACCAGCTTGCCCCAAGGGTATACCGAAGCAAAGGCAGACCAAAGAATTTCGTCTTTACTGAAAAAGCCCGCCAACCCCGGCACACCCGAGATAGACAGAGAAGCAATTAAAAAGGTCCAGAAGGTCTCGGGCATATATTTCTTAAGCCCACCCATATAACGCATGTCTGTAGGATCTGGGGCATGGTGCATGGCGTGCATCACGCTACCCGCACCAAGAAATAGCAAGGCCTTGAAGTAGGCGTGCGTGAAGAGGTGAAACATACCCGCCGCAAAGGCCCCTACCCCACAGGCCATAAACATGTAGCCCAGCTGGGAAAGGGTCGAATAAGCAATGACCCGTTTGATATCAAACTGGGTAGGTGCAATAGTGGCGGCCATGAAACAGGTAAAAGTCCCTGCCGCCGCTACAACGGCCATGGCCACATTTGATAGTTCGAAAATTTCATGACACCTACATACCAAGAATACCCCGGCCGTAACCATGGTGGCCGCGTGAATCAAGGCCGACACCGGTGTCGGACCTTCCATGGCATCGGGCAACCAGACATGGAGCGGAAACTGAGCACTCTTACCCAAGGAACCACAAAAGAGCAACACCGCCATCAAAGTCACCAGCAGTACATCATGTCCAAAAAGCCTAATGGTCTCGTGGGCCACTTCGTGGACATGCTCAAATACCGGCTGGTAATACACGGTCCCAAAGGTTAAAAAGACCAAAAATACCCCTAAAGCAAAACCAAAGTCGCCAAAGCGGTTGACAATAAAGGCCTTTTTGGCCGCATCAGCAGCACTCTTTTTCTGATACCAGAATCCTATCAAGAGATAAGAGCACAACCCCACAGCTTCCCAACCAAAAAACAATTGTAAAAAGTTGTTACCTGAGACCAGCATCAACATGGAAAAAGTAAAGAGGGAGATATAGGCAAAGAACCGGTAATAACCCGGATCATCTTCCATATAGCCTATAGAGTAAACATGGATCAGGAAGGACAAACAAGTTACCATGGCCATCATCATGGCCGAGAGGGGATCTACCTGAAAACCCACCCCCACTTTAAAGGTATCGGCGATAATCCAAGAATAGAGGTCAAAACTAGCCCGGGCTCCGTGAATCACCGCAATCAGGGTCTTCATGGCCAACAGAAAAGACCCAAATACCGCGATACACGGAAGCCAATGGGCCCTCTTTTGGATGTACCAACGCCCAAATAACAGGGTAATTATCGAGGCAATTAACGGTAAAAATGGAATCCAAACCACGTACGTCATAGCTTACCCCTTGAGTAGGCGAAATTCGTCCATGTGCACTTCACGCGTCTTCTTGAAAAGAAGTACCACCAAGGCCAACCCAATAGCCGCTTCCCCAGCGGCTACAGCAATGACAAAAAATACCAATAGATGGGCCGCTGTATCCTCAAGCCCCCGCCCCAACGCCACCAGCGAAATATTTACGGCGTTTAACATGATTTCAATGCACATGAGCATGATAATAACGTTGCGCCGGGCAATAAAACCAAAGGCCCCCAGAGCAAATAACACCAAACTAAGGACCAAATACCAAGAAATCGGAATCATACCTCGTCCCCTTTGAAACGAATTCGTCTGGTCAAAACTACGGCTCCCAAGACCGCCACTAAGAGGAGCACCCCCGCCGTTTCAAAAGAAAGGATATGTTGCGTAAATAGAGCCTTACCTAACACCTTGGCGTGCCCCACTTTGGCAATCACCTCCGGGGTCATGTCTCCCACTACCGGACCGGCCTTAAAGTCTTTGATGGCTTCAACCGCCAAAACACCCATCACGATAGACACCGTGGCTGCTACCGGCCAGAATACGTGAAAGTTTCGGATGTTAAGCTCTGTGCGTAGATTGATCATGTAAACGACAAAGAGGAATAAGACCAACACCGCTCCCGCATAGACTATGATCTGCACCAAGGCCAAAAATTCGGCGTCTAAGGTGAGAAACAATATGGCCTGATGGAAGAACATCACCAACATCCACAATACCGCATGAACGGCATTGCGGTTGGTGACTACCAAGAGAGACGTAACAACCAATACTATTGCCAGATATAAGAACACCAAAGTCTCCATTATACGCCCTCCGCCTTACGTTTTGGCGCTGGAAGTTTTTCCACCGGTATCCCACGTGGCCGCCAGAAGGGATTGAAATAAGGCCTCTTCTGGGTAACGATAAATTCATCCCAGTTTTGTAAGAGCTTTTCCTTATTAAAATAGAGGTCTTGGCGAGAATATCCCGAGTATTCGTAAAACTCGGTGAGCACTATGGCGTTTACCGGACATACCTCTTCACAATAGCCGCAAAAGATACAACGCAGGGCATCGATCTCGTAACGTTTGACTATCCGTTTGCGGGTCTCTGGGTCTCTTTCTGTCTCAATAAAAATACATTGTGCCGGACAAACCTGCGCACACCGATAACACCCTATACAACGGTCTTTGCCTGTCTCGGGATCGCGCACCAAGGCGTGGCGCCCACGAAAACCGGGAGCAAGAGGCTTTTTCTGCTCCGGATACTGCACCGTGACAGGCTTGGCAAACAACTTACGAAAAGTAAGTGACAAGCCCTTCAGAATTTCCAACAGAAATACGCGCGTAAATATTCCTTGTTGACTCATAGCACTCCCACCTCTAGGCCAATACCTTTATCAAGCCCGTAATCACTATATTCAAAAGGGCCAACGGAATAAGAATCTTCCAACCTAACCCCATGACCTGATCATACCGATAACGCGGCAAAGTGGCCCGTACCCAGATATAGAAGAAGATTAGGAAATAAAGTTTTACCAAAAACCAGAAAAACGGGATCCCCGGAATGGGGAACGGACCATACCAGCCCCCTAGAAAACAGATCACCGCTACCATGCTCATTACAATCATGCCGAAATACTCGGCCAAATAGAACAAGGCAAAACGCATGGCGCTGTATTCCACAAAATAACCAGCTACCAATTCGCTCTCTGCTTCGGGAAGATCAAAGGGGGTACGATTGGTCTCGGCAATGGCCGCCACCATAAAGACAAAAAATCCAATAATCTGCGGGATCGCAAACATCTTAAAGGGGCTATTTATCTGGGCCTTGACGATGTCGATCAGGTTTAAGGAACCAGCCAACATCATTACCCCTACCAGGGCCAAGGCCATAGCGATTTCGTAACTGATCACCTGCGCTGAAGCTCGAAGCCCGCCCAAAAAGCTGTAACGAGAATTAGAACCCCAACCAGCTAAAATGACGCCGAAAGAAGATAGAGAACTTAGCGCCAAAATAACCAGCAAGGCACAATTAACGTTGGCTACCACAAAATTTTGCCAGATAGGGATCACGGCCAAACTGGTCGCTCCCGCTACCAAACTGATAAACGGGGCAATCATAAATACCGGACGATCCACACAATCGGGGGTAATATCTTCCTTGGTAAGGAGCTTCAACACGTCGGCTATGGGCTGCAACAACCCCCTAGGCCCTACCCGGTTTGGACCAATTCGTTGCTGCATACGCCCGATCACCTTTCGTTCGGCATACGTGGCATAGGCCACATGCAACAAGGTGATCACCACCAACACCAACCCCTTAATAAGGGAAAGCCCCGTGTACTTTAGTAAAAAATGATCTGCGGCATCGTATAAAGTCTTTGCGTCCATAAGCCCACCTACCGATCACATTCTCCAAGAACAATGTCCACACTACCAATGACAGCAATAAGGTCTGCCACCATCTGGCCTTCACACATGGCCGGGATGGCAGAAATATGTACGAAAGAAGGAGCACGAATGCGCATCCGCCAAGGATGCCCTGTACCATCACTAACGATGTAAAAACCTAATTCCCCTTTGGGCACCTCTGTGGCCACATACACCTCGCCCTCGGGCACCACAGGTAACTCCACACCGCGCACCACATAACCCTTTTTGGGGTGTGGAGCGGCCTGAGGTCTCTTTATTTTGCCAAAAGGCATCAAGAGATCAGGAGCATTTTCAGCAAGCACAGGCTCACCCTCGGTACCAGAAAGCTTATCCAGACACTGTCTAATTATCTTATTGGCCTCGCGCATTTCCTTCATGCGTACACGGTACCGAGCGTACACGTCTCCTTCGAACTCAACGGCTACCTCAAAATCGAGCTCGTCATAAATGAGATAAGGGACACTGCGACGCAAATCATAAGGCACACCAGAACCGCGAAGACTCGGACCAGTAAGCCCGAGATTTACCGCCTCTTGTCCAGAAACTACCGCTATGCCCTTAGTCCGCTTCAGCCAAATACGGTTTACGTCAATTAAAGTCTCGTACTCTGGGATTCGTTTGGGAAATTCTTCGGTAAACTTATAAAGTTCGTCGATAATCTCTGGGGTTACGTCCATACGCACCCCGCCGATACGCGGATAGCTCACCGTAAGACGGGCTCCACACATCATCTCAAATATGTCCAGGAGCCACTCACGATCACGGAAACAATATAGAAAGACGGTCATGGCCCCAATGTCCAAAGCATGGGTGGCCAGCCATAATAAGTGACTGGCTATACGGGCCATCTCACACGCGATAACTCTCAAGATCTGGGCCCGCCTGGGGACTTCAAGCCCCATAAGCTTTTCCACCGCCAGGCAATACCCAACATTATTGGCGGCCGAAGCAATATAATCTAAGCGGTCTGTAAGGAGCATGTCTTGGGCATAGGTGCGAAATTCAGAAAGCTTCTCTACCCCACGGTGCAAATAGCCAATGCGTGGATCACAACGCACAATAGTTTCACCATTTAGCTCCAAGAAAAGCCGCAATACCCCGTGGGTGGCCGGATGCTGCGGCCCCATATTTACAAAATACGGCTCGTCCCAAATATCTTCTGTCTGTTGTTTTTTAATGATCTCAAGCGTTGGTGCCATGACCTGCCTCCTGAGCCTCTGCCTCGGCCTGGGCGGCCTCTTCGGCCTTTTCTTTCTCTAAGAGCATGGGGTACCAGTCGTACACGGCCAGTTCACGGGCCTTTTTCTTGACCTCCTGATAAACTGGCCACTCTTGATCTTCTTCTAAGAACAAGGGGTAATCCTTACGTAACGGATGCCCTTGCCAATCCTCAGGCATGATAAGACGGCGCAGGTCTGGGTGGCCCTCAAAGATAATGCCAAACATGTCGTAACATTCTCTCTCTAACCAGTTGGCCGTCTTCCAAATGCACGTGACCGAATCAATCCTGGGATCTTCTTCCGGCACCTGGGCCTTAATACGAAGATAACGCTTATAGCGAATGGAAAAGAGATTATAAACCACCTCAAAACGAGGGGTCTTTTTCCCTGACCAATCCACCGCCGTCAAATCAGCCAGGTGATCAAAAAGGAGCTCCCCGTCATCGTGCAAAAAACGCAAGATATCTACGATTCGATCTCGTCGTACGATCACAGCCACCTGACCAGCACATTCTGTAACCTGGATAATATCCCCACCAAAGGCTTCTTTAAGCTTTTCCACCGCTAACATGTCTTCCCCCATTATCTAAAGGCTCCCCATCGTCCGTGTTCACGTCTTATCTTTTGTTGCAATTTGATAATGCCCTCCAAAAGGGCCTCTGGACGTGGCGGACATCCCGGGACATACACGTCTACCGGCAAAAATTCATCACAACCCTGAGCCGTGGAATAAGTTTTAAAAACCCCTCCCGAACAAGCACAACTACCCATGGCAATTACATAACGGGGTTCGGGCATCTGATCAAAGACACGGCGGACAATAGGAGCCATCTTCTTAGTAACCGTACCCGCTACAATTAATACGTCTGATTGCCTGGGAGATGCCCTAAAAATGATGCCGAAGCGGTCAAGATCGTTGTGACTGGCCCCTGCGGCCATCATTTCGATGGCGCAACAAGCCAAACCAAAAGTAACCGGCCATAAGGACCCTGTACGAGCCCAATTAAAGAGTTTGTCTAAGGTTGTAAGATAGACGTCTGTACCTGGAACCTGCCGCAACCCCTCATCTACCTCGACCGTACCCTTTATTCCCATTGAAACGCCCCCCTAATCCAGGCATAAAAATAGGCCACCAGAAGTAAAATGATAAAAATCACCATCTCCACGTAAGCAAAAAGACCTATTTGATCGAAAGTAACGGCCCATGGATAAAGAAAAACAGCTTCTACGTCGAATACGACGAATAGGATAGCAATGGCGTAAAATTTTATAGAAAAACGATGACGCGGCTGCCCCGTAGGCGGCAGACCACATTCATAAGCCACTCTTTTTTCGGGGTAAGGCCGCTTTACCGAGAGGAATTTATTTATGGTCACCATGGCCACCCCAATAATAAATACAATGCCCGCTACTAAAAGGATTGGAAGATATTGTAAAGACACACTAATCTGCATACAACATGCCTCCTATGCACTAGCCTGAGGCTTCTCTGGGGCCTCTTTCTTCTCGCCAGTGTCCTTTTGGGCCTCGGCTCCAGCAGGCTTTTTGGCCGCCGCAGCCTTTTTTACCGGCTTTTTTACGGCCTTTTTGGCCGGCGCCTTCTTTTCCTTAAGCACTAAGGCCTCGTTGGGACAGGCCTCTACACAATAAGGCTTTTTACCCGCCAAAATGCGATCGATACATAGATCACACTTGGAAACCTTACCCGTATTAGGATTAAAGACCGGGGCCCCCCACGGACAAGCATATATACAATTCATACACCCCACACAGAGACGCCCTTCTAAAAGCACCACATCTTTTTCACGCCGCATCGCGCCCGTAGGACACGCCTCGGCACACTGAGGTCGTTTACAATGCATACAGGAAAAATAGGCGTATGTCTCCTGGACCTCTTCGCCCTTCTTAACCTTTAGGACAAAGATCTGACAATTGGCTATACCTTCAGGGAGATTATGCGCCTCGCTACAGGCCTTCACACAAGAACGACAACCATCACACTTGGATGGGTCATGCTCTACGACATAGGCCATATCTATCCTCTCCTCATTCTAATGCTCTTTCAATGCCCTATTGCATTTCATTCTGCGACCTTACTGTCAAAAGGCGCCTGCTCCTCTTTGTAAACCCCTATACACAAAAATTCAGACTTTATGCTCAAAAACTCTACCTTTCTCACATTTCTTTAAGGGAAAAGTCTTTTCTAACCCACGCATAAAACGCCCAATAAACCCGGAAACAAAAAACCTGTTTTGGAGCGATATATCTCTTTTCAAGCGCTTTAATAGCGATTAATAAAGACACATTTAATTTTTCGATTGTTCACGCTTTTATACTAAAAAAAATTAAAAGTCAAGTATCTTCTGGGCTATATATACTGAAAAAATACGTCTGAGACCGCTTAAGACAGCTAAGGATTAGTATCCTTTTTAAGACCTTCTCTCCGCAAAGCCCTTTCGATAAATGAAAATGGGGTCCCCTACTTGAAGTATTTTCCAAGGTTTCCAGCCAGGCACAGGAAAATTGCAGCTCACCAACCAGGCACCCTCCCTGATTTCCCTGTCTAATTTGGCCCTCAAGTCCAATAAAAGATCCGGGAAGAGATAACAAAAAACCAGGTCATAACGGCTCAAATCCACTTGGAAAAAGTCTTTACGGTAGACTTTGGCCGGGGTAC
>Ga0256840_1001521_pt1 | contig 21659 bp, 18 predicted proteins | sample 355202metaG_FD_185969 | JGI IMG/M metagenome (GOLD analysis project Ga0256840, IMG submission 185969) | Hydrothermal vent microbial communities from Mid Atlantic Ridge, Atlantic Ocean - 355-202 | ecosystem: Environmental > Aquatic > Marine > Hydrothermal vents | place: Atlantic Ocean: Mid...
CTTTTACTACACCTTCAATCGATTCATTGGGGATATATTGGTCAATCTCCCCTTTGTTACTGATAATTGCTAGTGCTATATCAAATGATTCGTAGACAGGCACCTTTTCACCGCGCGCTATTTCAACCATTTTATCCGCCATTCTCGCCTTACCTATAGAGGAAATAATGGGTAAAGGGTGTTCCCCTTCATTGTAAAGAAGTGATATTGCTAAACCAGAGCTATAAATGATTATTCGTGATTCTTTTATTTTTTTATTGGTATCATCATTTGCTATTTCTTGTTGTATTTGTCGGCGTTTACCCTTGATTTGAGGGTCTCCCTCCATACTTTTATATTCTCTTTTTTGGTCATCTTTGGACATTTTTTGATCTTTTAAGAAGGAAGCACGCTGTACGATAAAATCGATAATGGAAATAAATAAAGTAATGAGAATAACTATTTCTACTAAGATTTTCATATAGTAGCCTACAACCTTTTCTTGGCACTCTATATTGCAAACATTGAAGTAATATAAGCCATCACTCATAAACAGTTTCATAACAAAGTATAAACCGACAGAGATTGACAGAACTTTTAATATGGAAATACCCGTGGTCTTTAATTGCTTAATCGAAAATATTCGTTTAAAGCCACTAACAGGGCTTATTTTGTTCATTTTAGGAACAATAGGATCTGTTGCAAAAAGAAAGCCTGTTTGAATAAGGTTTCCAATAACCCCTCCAGATATTGTAATTAAAGCTAGAGGGAGAAGGATGCTGATAATGACATGGTTAAAAATCACATCCATAAGTGTAATTATTGCACTCTTGATATCAAGTAAAATAAATTCCTTAGGGGAGAGAATCAGTATTTTTAAATGATCTTCGATAGACTGCCATGCCACAACAAAATATATGAATAAAAAAATTAAAATGGTTGTTGATACAACATCTTTACTTTTGGCGACTTGGCCTTTTTTTCTAGCATCCCTAAGTTTTTTAGGGGATGCATTTTCTGTTTTGCTGCTTTTATCCTCAGACATGCGTTATTTTTTGACCCTAACCTAATTCGGGTGATTCATTAGAGTCTATTATTTTTTCTTTTTGTGAAGTCTTAGATGATAAGTAATTTAAATTATTAAGGAATTTAGTTTTTAGAAGTTGCTCTTTAAAGAAAAAGGCTAACCAAGATAAAATAAGCAACACTATAAGAGCCACGACCAAAGCATTTGAGTTTTCTTGATTATTATTTAGCGTTATGTTTTTTAAGCTAGTTGCTAAAGCGGGTATAAGTACAAGCGAAACTTTATCGTATGTGAGTCCCGGTATACTTTTCTCGACCAATCTTTTTATACTCGTCGTAAAAAGGCTTAAATCAATATTCTTTTGATGCTTGATAAAAACAGCCGCTGAAGAAGAACTAAAAGAAACATCAAAACCACTTTGCCCTTTTTTTGACATAACAATGTGAACATCAGCATTAAGAACACCGTCTATTTGCCCCAATGTTCTTTCGAGCTCTGATTCTAACCGGTGTTTCTTGCACTGCCTTTCTTCACTTGGTGTTGCTATTAATCCCTTAACATCGCAGGGGTTACCTAATTTCCCTGAGGGTATGAAAGGGCCTTCAGCATTTAATATGGTAGATGCATTGGAAAGATCAGACTTGTCAATAATAATATTAAAAGTATCCCCTTTTTTATTAGCAACTTTACTACTCTCAATTCCATTAGCCTGTAGTGTGGAAATAATTTTGTTAACCTGATATTGATCTATCTTAGTAAGAAGCATTGTTTCTTCTTTGCAGCCTGATAAAAAGAATACTTGTGAAAGTATAATGATGCAGAAGAAGATATGTTTCATAAAAGTGCCCAAGCTGAATAATGATGAACTAATATGATCGTATAAACAGTAGCATTCTAGTGAGGCGTGATATGCGGTCTATTCTGTTAGATAAGATGCCTCAAAAATAATGTGTTTATTAGTGGGGGTAAAAGTTATGTGCTTATTTTTAAAATCAGAAAGCAAGTAATCACTAAGTAGGTGGGTAGAATAGATAGACGGGGTAATAAAGAGAGTCAATAGCATAAATTGGCTAAAAATCATACTTTGGTACTATAGAAAGTGTCGATAGTTTTATCGTAATATAGCTAACACATGAGGAATACCTTGTGATTTTTTTAATTAAACAAAGAGGATAAGACAATGGGAGAAGTTACAACTAACAAAACCCCTACGGACAATACGCCCCCTACGGATAATACGAAAACTAATCAGAAAGCTAATGGCGACGATGTAGCGCAACAAGCAAATGAAGATAAACAGGAAATGTATTTTCAAAGAACACAGAGGGCGCAATTGTTTGCAGCAATGATGGAAAATAAGAGAACAATGGCTTCAATAGCACAAAAAAGTATTATTGCAGCATTAAGAGATGCGAAAAGCGCAGCGTCTTAATTGAGGATTTTTGATGGTCTATATGCCGCATCTATCAATATAGGTGCGGTTATTTAAATATTAAATATATCTTTGAGGGTGAATAATATGACGTTTGATCGCATGGAAAGCGACACATTATCTTGTTTGTTAAACTCGAGTAATACATTATCAATATTAACAACTCGATCAAATCAGTTAGCAAAGCTGACGGGGGAATCTTGTTTAACAGCAGAGAAACTCAAAAAAGTCTTGATCGTGAGTGATAGTGATTTATTGAGTAATGCCTTTTCTCTAATTATAAAAGGAATTAACTCGCAGGTAGAAAATACGATTGTCACTCTTGATTCTTATGTAGAGTCTGAAATTGAGGAACTTAATAGTTATGATAGTTCAATCATGATTTGTCATGATTCTGATATGCTGAATAAATTTCTCAAGGCAAAACGTCTAGTTGAATCAAAGGTTTTCTTAATTGCTCCAAGCTCTTTGCAACTTAAGCCATTACTTGAAATGGATGTCGATATTGCCGTTTCTTTAGAGAGTAATGCGAATGACATTCGAGATGCTTTTTTGCGAGGAATCAGTGGCGAAATATTTTCTACTGGTTTTGCAAATACACTTGAAGAAAAATATCCTCATCTAACAGGAAGACAAAGGGATGTGTTGAAATTGATTTGTGCAGGAAAGTCAAATAAAGAGATAGCAAGAGATTTGAATATAGCCCTGAGTACGATTAAATCACACTGTGCTGCAATTTTTAAAGAGCTAGGTGTCATGAATAGAACTCAAGCGGTACTTATTTCAGGTTAATTTCTAAGCTTTAACTTCGTGAGTTTTATCTCTCTCAAATAAAGAAAAAATAAGTTTCATATGCAACAAACGCTCCTGCTTATCAATCTGAATATTGGTGTCTTTAGCTAAATAAATTTCTTCCCATTCTTTTGGTAATTTATAAAGACAGTTATTGGGCATTGTATCAAGCGCTATTCTAAAAGATCGATACCCAGCACTAATAACATCTACAAATGGGTTATTGGAAAGAATTTGTGTGTTGTTTTTATTTTCAAATTCTAATAATTCTGGAAATGATAAAGGCGCTTCATAGAGAGAGAATTTATAAATATCTTCGCCTAATGAATCTTTTATTGCTCTTACATCTTGTTGATTAATAGTTCTACTAAATCGTTTGGAAAATTGGGCTGCTCCAGCCATTAAAATAATATTCTGTAAGCTTGATGCATTCGATGTTTGTATTAGTTTCATCGTTTCAGAGCAATTTTTTAAATTAAAACTCTTATAAGTTGTGAATTGTTGCGTTATATATTCAATAAGAAGGATATTTGAGTTTGACTTTTTTATGAGTTTTTTAATCAATTTTCCATTTGATAAAGCTTCAATCCAGCTGGAGTGTATTTCATTTAATTCAATTGTAGCAACCCCCTTATTTTGATCTTTACAACCTAGTTTCATTAACTTTTCCTTATAAATAATATAATAAATTAAATATTTACTGCTTATCCCATCGTAATAGTTTATTGAGTAGTAGAATACTAAGACCTTATCTACGGTAGAAGAAAGAGGGTGTATGGGTAGGCTGTTTTAGTTCTGGATCAGAGATTTACCGTTTATCTACAGTTGTTGTATTTTGATCGCTAAACGCTTACTGATAATTTAATATTATTCTTACACTGTGATCTCTTAATTGAAGTAATGGATTATTTCATGGGTAATAGTACAAATAAAAAGCTAAAGGTTTTCTTGTTTTTAGCGAGTATCACACCAGTATTGATGATGACTCAAGATGTATTTGGAGCATATTGGGCGGAAGATAAATTTACCCATTTTTCAAGAGAGGAGCCCTTAGGTGACGTGTTAAAAGCAATGGCAGAAAATCAAGGCTCGAACATCATAATTAGTAATCAAGTTGAGGGTAATATAAATGCTTATTATAGAAATAAGAGAACCGCAGAAGTTTTTGATAATCTAAAGAGTACCTATAATTTAGTTAGCTATAATGATAGTGATACGCTCTATGTTTATACGATGGCGGAGTTACAAAAAGTATCCATAAAAATGAGAACTTCCCCAATAAGATACCTTGAGCAAGAACTGTTAAATATAGGGGTCTTGAACAAAAAAAATAAACATAAGTTTGGTTGGAAGCTTAATATAAAAAAGAATATTGTGGAATTCAGAGCTGCTCCTCGTTTTGCTGAGATAACTAAAAATATTGCCTATGAGTTAGAGAACAATAACTATATTTATAAATGGAAGGATAAAAACAATACAATTCACTATAGTAACGAACCACCTTTTTCAGGAGTGAAGTACCTGAAAGTTATGAAGGTTGAAGATAGGGATGTAAAAGAGGTTCCTTCACTTATAAATGAATCATCCGTTTTATCTGTAGACAAAAAAGTTACGGCTAAAGAAAGTAAAGGGAGTAAATAATAGTGATTCAGGACTATACAAAACTTCGCTTAAAGGTTCTTCAAGGCATTAATAAAGGTGCAATTGCCACTTTTTCATCTGATAAATTGATTGTTGGGTCAAGCCCAAAATGCGATATCGTATTATCAGGCTTTACGACAAGTGAACCACGTATTGAAATAAGTTATATAGACAATCGTCTTTTATTAAAAGTAATTAACAAATCTATTGCGTTAGATGGTGTTTTAATTCAACCCTCTGAGAGAGTAATAGCATTAAAACTATATCAACTTATTAGCTTTGATACCTGCTGCCTTACTGTCGGTGAACATGGAAAAGATTGGCCTCTCTGTAAGGCTAATACAAACTACATAGAGCCACCACCAGCAACGAATATACTAAAAACTATTTTACTTTCTAGCACATTGGTTATTAAAAATAGTTCTGTCATAGAGAGAGTAAGTATTCTGCTTTCTTTATTCCTGGTTACATTCGTTATATTTATTTATACGATCAAAGCTAAAGTGCCTGAAGGCTTGGATGCCTTTAATGCTTTTTCTTCTAAACAGGTGGTTGTTAAGGATTTTGAGCTTAAAAGTCATGACCAGTTTGAAGATATTCACAGTAGTACGATTGAAAAACTTGCATACGGATTGCTGCAAACATTTGGTGTAAACAGGATAGATCTAAATTTTCAAGTTGGAGGGGTGTTAATAGCACAAGGGTATGTAGGAGATGGCATAAAATGGGAAAAAGCAAAAACCTCTATATTAGAAGATATTAAAGATATTAAAGACATCGATACATCAGGAATTGAAACTTTTTCTCAAAGGAGAATAAAGTTGAATGAAATGTTACGTGATAAAAATATTAGAAAAAACCTTCAGGTGAGTGCTGAGGAAGGTAAAGATTTAATATTTGTATCAGGAGAGTTAACGCATAAAGCGGCAAAAGAGTGGTTAAATATTAAGAATAACTATATTAGTAGTTATAAAAATACCCCCAAACTAGAGTCAAAAATTATTGATATTGAGAATAAAATAAATTTATTGATTAGAAGCGTGAACGTTGGAAAAACAAAGTATTTCACATCAAAGATAGGCAAAAAATACATGGTAGGGTCGGATCTTGGTAGTGGGTTTCGCGTATTAAAAATAGATGTTGATAAAATCACACTGAGTTATAAAGGTGATCGTATATCTGTGTATTACAGCAAAGATATAGATAAAAATAGTAATATAATATATTAAAAAGGAGATAAAGATGTTAGAAATAGAGGATAAATTAAAAAATGATGAGTATAAGGAAAAACTATTAGCTTCTCTTCAACAAGAAACCCAAGAAATAAAAAAAATGGTCAACTCGGGTCTTGCTCCCAATGATTACAAACGATATAGCAAATATGTATTAGCATTAGATGCTTCAGTCTCAGTTTTAAATAAACACGAATCTACATAAGGAGATCCTGATCAAGTCCAATTATATTTAGCTTGCCAAATTCGCCGATATTTTCCACGAAGATCGATGCAATAGAGTGACTATTACGTCTCACTTCATGAAAAATAGCGACAAATTTTTCTGTGCTAAATATTAATTGACTTAATCAGGTTCTCCATAAAGACAAGATAATACTTAAAGGAAAATAAAAATGGATAATGTTAATAAAGACTTAGTATGGGATCTTACCCAGCTTGCATTCCTAACTTCATTTAGTGGGAATCCTGAAAAGGCAATCATTATATTTGAAGGTCTGGATGTAGTTTATGAAAATAATACGGGAATAAAAAGTGGATTAGCAATGAGCTACTTCTTTTCTGGAAAATTTAAAGAAGCTATTTCCCTTTATAGAAATAATATTTTGATTACAGAACCTCAAAACTATGATGCGAGGTGTTTTCTTGGAATGGCTTTGTGGGAGGTAGGGGAAAAAGAAGAGGCAAAAAATTTGGTAGAAGACGCGCTTAAACATGGCGATGAAGATGTAAAAATTATTAGTCAATCATTTTTAGATAATATGAAGTAAAAAATTATATTGTATTTAAACTATCTCTTCTCTAAGCAACTCTTCAATGGCTATTTAGAAACAGAGTATTTAATTGCTTTTTTACTTATAGCGAGAGACTGTAACAAAATTGGTGTCATTGTATTTTTTTAATACAAATCATCGAAAAAGAGGGGGGGTGGTTAATGCAGACATCAATTATCGATATTTGTATTAACGACCCCCCCTTTTTTTCGATGATTTGTGATTTTTGTATTCAAAAAAAGGCTTCTGTGTGTGGGTCTTTCCTCTCTAATATTTTGCTAAGCTACCATGCCGCCATTTGTCATAACGGCAGCTTTGACAAGCTAAAATAAATAATCAGAACTTTCCTAATTTATCACCAAACTTAGAACTTCTTGTAGTAACCGGCGCTTACAGCTACGCTCGCAGGCCCACCTTCTTGCTGTGATACTCCGATACCTATTTGTACCTGCCCATCTTTCATACTGCCAATAGAAACCGTTTCTTTAACTCCAAATTTATTGGGTTTACCCGTTGCACCCTCTGAATAATAAGCTCCTGTTTCTGTAGATAGACCACCTGAGTGAGTTTGTTTATGAGCAACGCCGTAGATACTTTCCCCCCCACCATTTACTTGCTCAGCATACGCCGTTGTCGTGCTATCATTATCTTTAACAGAAGCAGCCGCAAAAAATGTATCAGATGACCCATTTAAACCAACATCTACTATTAGTTTATCACTATCACCCAGTGACTTTTCAACGGTAATAGCCGTATCGATTTGATCATTATTTGTGTTATATGTCGCTGTAGCTTTTACCGTTGCACCAGAGTCCCCAATAGGCTGCTTGTTTAGTTCTGCTTTGACAACACCATTAGGATTAACCTCTGTGAATTCACTAAATTTTCCCGTAGAACTTTTCGTGCCTTGCATTGCATCGCCAGCTTTCCCATTCTTAAAGAGTGCTTTAGATGATGGAGGCGTATGCGGACCATTATCGTTAACACTCACTGTTCCGAGATCTCCTTTTATACTAGCTACAGGATAGCTTTCTCCTGTTACATTATCATGACCTACACCTGCTTTATAAGTAATACCATCATTTTTAACGTCAACAGTAATTTTAGCATCAGAACTGTAAGTATTGACCTTATTGTTTGTATCTTGATCAAGAGTCCCACTAATTTTCGTTCTATTTGTTGCACTACCTTTTATTGATATTGTGTCATCAACTTTGTAAGTTGCATCGGCTTGTATTTTAGCTTTTCCAACATAAGTATTTTTCTCATCCTTTCCCTCCGTGTGCACGTGCTTGTCTTTTCCCCACAATATACCCGAGGTTTTTGCTGTAAGATTATTAGCATGTTTTTTTAAAGTCGGTTTTTCTGTTTCTACTAACGTATTAGCGCTAGTACTCTCATCCATGCTGTATGTTTTAGCATCCGGCAAATTAGCCGCCTCTGCTGCCGTATATAGACTTTCACTCGTTGAACTAGTATTACCTATATCGTTACCTGACATAATATTACTTCCGCTTCATTTAGTTTCTAAAATAAGTTTAAATTTGACAGTAACTTTCTATTCATAATAAAAGTTACTATCGTTCTCATTTATTCTCTAAGAGGAATTTTTAGCTTCTTCCTCAGAGCCCTTAGTCATCTCTTTCAATACTCCCTCCCAGCCTTCTTTCTCATAAATACCATATAAATCTGCGGTGGTGTCTAAATAGCTTTTTAGGTCATCATCTAGCAGTCCATTATCATTAGCCGCATCTGCACCTAGTTTTGCCCTATCTGACGTGCTCCCATTCTTAATCGTATCGTAAGTATCACTTCCTGCTTTATAAGTCTCATATGAATTAGCCACTGTCTTCTTAGTTTCAGTATCAAGCAGAGTTGACTCTTCACTGGTTAAATACTCTATAATGTCATCCATATTTCCATTAAACGTAGAGGCTAATTCATTAAATTTTTCATAATATTCAGGGCTTATCGCTCCTGACTCCAACAAAATACTAGAAAGAGCCTTTGCTTTTTCAGCGTCACTAGCACTTCCTTTCGTCCCTTCATAAATATCCAGTCCACCATTTATAGAGTCATAAGTCTTTTGATCAATTTTTCCCGAATCATATAAATATTGATTTACTATCTTAGTTTTTTCTGCATCACTTTTATCGGAGTTAGACGCTCCTGCGGCTGTCATTAATGCATTGTAGCCATCTAAATCGATCACTCCCTTTTCAAATAGAAGCTCGGCTGTTCTTTCTGTTTTCTTAGATCCACTAGAATCATCTGTCGCAATACCATAAGCCTCCAAACCTGTATTTACCGTATCGAGAGTTTCTAAATCAATCACGCCTGCATCATATAAAAGCTCAGAAACTTTTCCTGCCTTCTCAGCATCACTCTTATTTCCCTTTACAACATCATAAACATTGCCTGCTGTTTCAACCGCAGAATAAGTAGCGTCGCTAGTTATTCCTATACTGTGTAAATACTCATTTATTTCAGCTACTTTTTCAGCATCAGTTCCCTTACCCAGAATAATATCAAGAACGCCTTTCTTTTTAGCCTCTTCAGCTTTCTGCTTATTTGCAGCAACCTCTGGTGAATCATCCTCACCTACTTGCGTTTCTTCGTCTGTTTCGCTAAAGAGATTGTAAATTGCTGTTGCTTTTTCAAGGTCACTTCCTTTTCCGTCCATAACCTCGTAAGCAGTTGCTCCTTTATTTAAATTATCTAATGTGTCTTTATTCTCTTTACCCCACTCTGTCCCTCCAGCGTAGTCAGTCGCTATGCGCATAGCTGCAGCGGTATCACCATCATCAATGGCTTTACCCATATCCATACCTTGCTGAATATTTTTTGCTGTATCTTTTTCAATGACACCCGTATTGCCTGCAAGCGCCACACCTTGGCTAATCGCACTCACATAATCACCACGGTCAATAGCATCTGCCACACCAATTCCTGATTGAAGATTACTTGCTGTAGATGCATCTATAGCACCTGTTGAGCCTGCAATTGACACGCCTGCCATTGCAACACCAGCCCAATTACCATTTTTAGCGGCATTATAACCATTGTAGGCGGCATACCCTGTCTTTGCAGCTGTTGCTAGTGTTGTAGCAGTCGCACCTGATATTAAACCACCGGCTGTAGCACCACCTACGGCAGACATAACGCCACCTATGACCATGCTCATATCGCCTGTTTCAAGACCTTTGCCTACTTGATAGGCCGCCAAAGCTAATTGAGCAACCATAGCCACTGTGCCTAATACTGGGATGAAGCTCATTACCATCAGTACAGGACCAAGCCATTTGCTCTGGAGGACATTCTTCTCAAACTTTTTCCAGGCTTTGTTGGCTAAATCTTCAAGTTCCTCTACAAGATCTTCCATTGCATCAAGCGCATCATCAACGGCATCATCAATAGTATCAACCATCTTTTCAAAGGGATTGCCCGCAGGTAGAATACTCGCCATCATTCTAAGCGGCATCGTAAATACTTTCGTCGCTGCTTTTACAACACCTCTAACCGCTTTTTTAACAGCTTTGGATATTTTTTGAAGCCACCCAAACTCCACATCAATTTCTGATGTCGTACCATCGGCATTGGTGATGGTCATTTTGCCCGAGTCATTTTGGGCTTTTGCAGCTTCATAGGCTTTTAAAGCCACTTTTAAATCGGCACTAATGCTTTTATCAGCGGCTAAATAAGCATCTACATTGGTACCTTGCGCTTTCATGGTTTCAAGGGCTTTTAAAAAGTTTTCACGTTGCCCTGTGGCTAACTTAAATAGAATACTTATTGCTTCGCCTTCATCGCCTTGACTATCTGTTTTGTTGAGTTTCACATCCCAAGAATGACCAATTTCTTCGGTTAAAATATCTTGGAAACTGATTGTTTGTCCATTTCGAGTAATTGGCCCATTCAATAATTCGGTATTAAGAATAATGGTACCTGTTCCACCATCTTCACCAGAGCCTTTAATGAATGCTCCCATGGCATCTACTTTTTTACCACCTGCTGTTGCTGTTGAAAAATCTTCTTGGCTTCCTAGCTTGATCTTAGGGATTACTTTATCCCACTCTCCATTTAATGCGGCTTTCTTTAATTTCTCTAACTCTGCTGGGTTATCAACTTTTCTACCAAAGGCTGATTCAATGAGTTTGTCAAAGCTACCATCAGCAATACTGGCTTTAATTTTGTCTTGATAGGCTTTTAACTGCTTATGTAAGTTTTCTTTTTGTTTGGCATTTAGCGTTTCGTACCCTTCTATTTTAACGCCTTCTATTGTTGTAGTTGCAGCCTCCGTAGTCGTAGCTACTGGGTTGTTATTGCTTGTTTTATTATTTTCATTCTGAGAGCTAGAGCGTGTTTTCTCTGCCTGTTTATTAGCAATCTCTGTAACTGCACTACTAGCTACTGGCACTAAACTCTTACTAAACCAACCGTTATGACCAAGCGTTTTATAAGCAGCATGATTTATTTTAAAAGCTTTTATTGTTGTGGTATTTGTATCTTGATTATATAACCTTGTTTTTTGTGGATTTCCGATACTCATATTAACCCTCTTAGCTAAATGCTGTTAATAATTTACTTAGGGTATTTATATCAAGACTAAGCGCTTAATGATATTGGACTTAAGTCCTAGTACTTTGGTACTAGATAAAAAATAACCCTAAAAAATCAATAACTTAAATTATTATTGCTAGATGATCATTGATAACGGCAAGCCATGGGCCGAGCATATGCGAGACCATGCTGGAGCGTAGCGACGACTCACAGGATATACAAAACGCAGAAAAAGAGGGGGGGTGGGTATCACTAAACACTACTTTTTGATTAAAAATGCAACCATTCAGTGTATTTAATCGCATTAAAAGCCGCAATTTATATTACCGTAGGGTAGGGGGAAATTTACGTAACCGACCAATCTAAGCATAAGTCATGGTTTGTTGCACTAGGCCATACCGCCTTACTTAGAAAAACCAATAGCTTGCTGTTGTATATTTCATTGAGTAAAGAATAAGCCGATTAAAATTCAGCACATAAAAAAGGGACTATTTATTTACTAAATAGTCCCTTTGCGTGACACAATATCTAAACTGATATTTTAAATCATATTAATAATTATACTAATCTATGCGCTATGCCGCTTCTTGCTCTTCATCGCTATCTGTATCGCCGTATGCATTTTCATTATATTCATAATTAACAACACGTACCCCATACATCGGATGCTTACCCTCTTTAACACTTGAGTTACCAGATTCAACTTTCATGCCTGATAAATTATCACCCATAATAAAGACTGTACCATCATTAGTCTCACTATCAACCTTTTGGCCATCACCACTCACATCACCGATAACCACTTTATTATCTTTGATTCCTGAAACCTTTAGGGCTTGATCTCCTACTGTAATGGTTAAACCTTCAGCGTAACTTACATCTCCATCCTTATAGTTTACTGCTTCTGAACCATCTTTCTTTTTAGTATCAACCGTGATTTTTATATCTGGTGCTCCGTCAACACCTTTCAAAACAAAAGTGGCATCATCAAAGAAATTGAAATCTGTTGAATTTTTTCCATTACTTTTTTCTGATGATAGATCAACATGTGGATCACCCCATACTCTAAACGAGCCTTCAGGCTTACCATCATTCCCCATCTTTGTGACTTCCCATGCGCTTTTTTTACCTTCCATTTTAATTTGGTAATCAACCTTACCATCTTGATTACTATCAATATTGATGATGTTATTTTTTCTATCAATAGTAATTTGATCTGGTTTTTCTACTGGTGCGCCATTTCCAGAACGAATAACATTCGTAGCTTCAACTTCAATGTTTTTCAAAGCAACCTTAAGCTCTTCACGATCTTTTACAGCCTTTGTATCTGCTGGGTCTATTGGGTTAGCAGATAATTCTCCCTGCCATTTGTCAACAGCAGCATTAATCTTTTTAGCAATTTCTTTAGTATCTTTACCGCTTAGTTGCGCTACTTTTAGCTCTTTATCTAGTGCTACTAGCTCTTTATAGTTAGCTGTATTTTTATATGAATCGGGGATTTCTTTCATCGCATCGCTAAGCTTTGACTCTGGTGAGTTAATAACTTCATTTGTCGCTTTCATGAGATTATCGACAGACTTACCCATTTTATCTAAAAATGCTAATGCGGCTTTACCTGCGTCACCTTCACTTTCTAGTTTAACTTGTAATTGATCAATTTGCTGATTAAAGCTCTTAGCTAGCGTTTGAAGCTCTTTAGGGCTTGCTCCGTTTGCAATAGCTGCATTAAGTTTATCAGCCGTTTCTTCTAACTTATCAAAATCAGCTTTACTTTCTGTGCCTGTGTAAGCCCAACGTGCTTCATCATTAAAGTTTTGGATTGATTTATTTGCTGCCGCAAAATCTTCCGTAGGTGATTGGGTTGGCGCACTAAAATCAGCCGCCGAATTAGGTGATTGAGTATTTGCTGCAGAATTAGTTTCCTGAGTATTAGCTGGCGCTGAATGATTTGACGTGTTCGTTGTCATTCTTGCCTGACCTGGTGGTGGTGTTTGAGCAGGTGCAGTTGCTTGTGGCTGAGCAGGTGCAGTTGCTTGTGCAGCTGCTAGATTTGAATTTTTATTACCTAAATTGACCACAGCATCAATTTCTTTGTTTTGCTTAATTAAGCGTGTTCTTTCTGCTTTATCCGCAGGTGTTGCATAACCGTTACTTTCTAACGAATTTATTGATTCAATTTCTTGGTTATTATCGGCTTTTCTTTCTTTAAGTACTTTTTGCCCTGCCTTGTAATCTAATAGGGTTCCGACATTTACTACTGCTAGACGAGGATTCGAATCATTGGAAATTCTATAAGCGTTAACTGTGTTTTTAATTAATTGATCCGTACTGGCTGTTCCTCTGGCTATTGTTTCTTGCGTCAGTACTGGTCTTTTTATAGTTGTCCAACCCATAATATACTCCTTAATTTATTTAATTTTGGCACTTATTTGCCATGCATCTAAGATAACAAATTCATATCTTTAAACAATTGGACTGAAGTACTAGTACTTAAGGACTAGTTTTTATTGATAGCTACCTTTCTTCTACTTTTTAATACCACTGTGCCTCTTAATCAGAAATTAATCCAGCATCATAGGAAACCTACAGACTACACTTAGCAAAAATATTATTATTTTCTTTCATAAAAGTTTCGAGAGTTACTTTTTCGGGGATTTGTTAACAACTTCCTGAATCCGTGACTTCACTACGGTACAGTACGCAAGCTATTGATTCATCACGAGTTTAAAAAGTACCCGCTTAACCTAAGGGTGAAGCTAAGATTTAGTGAGCTTCCCATCTGTGATAAAAGATGGTGAACTCAATTATGCATAGCTTTTTAAAATATCGTGCTAAACCAATATTTTACGCCCTGTTATCCGTATTGAAGTCACGAATTCAGGAACTTAAAAGAAGGCGCCACAATTCAATATGAATATTCAGCGAGTACAATCTATTCTAGTGCGCATTGGTGGTCGCTCTGATCTTATCTTGGCAGGTTTTATTGGTGTACTAGTAACCATGATGATTTTACCATTACCAACCTTCATTATTGATGTGATTATTGCATTAAATATGACGATCGCTATTAGTATTTTAATGCTATCTATTTATATCACCTCGCCTCTGCAGTTTTCATCATTTCCTACGGTTTTATTATTAATCACGCTATTTCGCTTGGCATTGAGTATTGCGAGTACACGGGTGATTTTATTAGAGGCTGATGCGGGAGATATTATTGCTGCTTTTGGAAGCTTTGTTGTGGGTGGTAATCTTGTTGTGGGTTTTGTTATCTTTTTTATTGTGACCATTGTGCAGTTTATTGTTATTACAAAAGGTGCTGAACGCGTTGCCGAGGTAAGCGCAAGGTTTTCACTTGATGCGATGCCGGGCAAGCAGATGAGTATTGATAGTGATTTACGCTCTGGCACTATCTCAATGGAGGAGGCAAGAAAACGCAGAACAGATTTAACCAAAGAGAGTCAGTTATTTGGCTCTATGGATGGTGCCATGAAGTTTGTTAAGGGTGATTCTATTGCAGGTATTATTATTATCTTTGTTAATATGCTTGGCGGTATTTCTATTGGGGTTTTCCAGCAAGGAATGAGTGGCTCTGAGGCCGCTGAGATTTATTCTATTTTAACCATTGGCGATGGCTTGGTAGGACAAATACCTGCTTTATTTATTGCCATTGCATCGGGCATTATTGTAACGCGCATTACCAATGAAGAGTCTAAAGATTTGGGTGGGGATATTGGTAAGCAGTTTGTATCAAAACCGTATGCAATAATGGTTTCTGCTGGTTTAATCTTTCTTCTTGGTTTAGTACCCGGGTTCCCTACTGCTATTTTTATGGTTTTGAGCATTGTTATGGCGGGCGTAGGATGGTCTATCAATAAAACAAGCAAAAAAGGTGCTTGGGATAGTGATGGTAAAGTTATAGAGGGGGATATTGATGAGAATGATAGAGTTAAGTCGGAAGCATTGTCTACGTCTGCCCCTATATTTCTTGAAATATCATCAAATGCTAAGTCTTTAATTTTACCAGAGGAATTAAATCAATCTTTTATTAGGGTTAAGCAAGAAATTTATAATGATATAGGTGTTCCTGTGCCTAAAATTGCTTTTCGCTTAACACCTGAGGTAAAAGACAATCATTATATTATTAAAATCCATGATCTCTTTATTACGGGGGGAGAGCTTGCACCTGAAAAAGCGTTTGTTATCTCGGGCTTAGAGCTATTGTCTAAGAAAGGCATTTCTTTTGAAAAGGGGGGATTTTTTGGTGAAGAAGGAGCCTGGGTTAAACACAATGATTTGGATGAATTGCAAAAGGATGAATATGTTCTTTTGGAAACGACTCAGATTATTTCTTTGCATTTGAGTCAAGTTATAAAACAACACGCTGCTAAATTTATTGGTATTCAAGAGGTTCATTCGCTTTTAAATAAAATAGAATCTGATTATTCTGAATTAATAAAAGAAGTTCAAAAGGTGCTGACATTACCGAAAATTTCGGAGGTGATGAGAAGGCTTGCACAGGAGAATGTCCCAATAAGGGATTTGCGACAAATACTTGAAGTTTTAGCAGAAAGAGCAGAAGCTGAACCTAATATTATTCCTCTCACTGAGTTTGTGAGGGAGGAACTTAAAGAACATATTTCTTATCGTTATAGTAATGTTGACAATGTTATATCTGCCTTTGTGTTAAGTATAGAATTAGAGCAACTGATTCAAGGTAGTATGAGGCAATCACCCAGTGGGCTTTTCTTGGAGTTAGATGAGGATACTTCTTCATTAATGAATGATCAAATATTTAAGGTACTAGAGGATTTAAATCCTGCTGATGGTATTAAGCCTGTTATTATTACATCCTCGGAGATTAGACCTTTTTTAAGATCACATTTAGAAAGGCCGTTTCCCTCTATTCCTGTTTTATCCCAAAAGGAAATTGCACCATCTGTTAAGCTTAATTTCATTCATGAGTTGAAGCTATAATGAATACACTTAGCAAAAATCATAAAGGCGATATCTATCATCCTGACAAGTTATCTATGACCGACGTTTTAATTGATAATTTACTATCAACTAAGACAAGCACAATTTATAGTGAAAATAGCTCTGCCCACTTTTGCGTTCAAACAAAGGGCTTATCAAAGGAGCTTGAATATAAAAAATATATAGGTATTTGTATTTGGGGGAAACCTGCAATATTGATGTTGCCTTATTTACCTTTTCATGACGCTATAGAACAAATAACCACCGATGAAGAATTGTCTGAAATTCCTAAGGAACTGGCTCTTATCACGCTCTCTATTCTTTATGAAGAATATATTGCAGAACTTTCTAAAGCTTTATCAACAAAAATCACTTTAACAGATTATTTTTCTAGTAAATTCCCGTTTGATAAAAGTGATGACTATAAACATAGGATTCACTTTTGTATAAATCCTGAAAGTGAAACAAGTATTGAGGGATGTTTTTTATTTGGCAATCACTTATTGCAAAATATATTTCATCATATTAATGAAATCCCATCAAAACCTTTGTTTTCTTCACAAAAGATTAATACTTGTTTGTTTTTTGAGAGAGGGGAAACGGCTCTAACGAAAGAAGAGTTAAGCTCTCTTGAGAGTGGGGATATTTTAATGATAGACTCCAGCTCGCAATGTGATGAGAAGCATCTGATAGTTAGGCTCACATCTGGTCATAAGTTTTTGGCAAAAAAAACTGATTCTTTATCTTATAGTATTTTGGATGAAATTATGGAAGGCGAGAATAATAATAGCGAGAAAAATGTTCCATTGAATGAAATTCCTTTGATGATGACTTTCGATATTGGTGAGATGTCTATGTCATTGGATGAGGTTAATCAGCTTGGCGTTGGTTATACACTAGAGCTAAAAAAAGATTTTACCAGCTTAGTGACTATACGTATTAATAATAAAACAATTGGTAAGGGTGAAATAGTCGATGTTGGTAATAGGGCTGGTGTGCGCATTACTCATATAGCTAATAAGTAATAGGTACTATTAATATGAACGATGTTAATGAACTACCAAACCTTATTCAACTTATAATATTTGGCCTTTTAATTGGACTTTTCCCCTTTATTGCTATTTTAAGTACGTCTTTTGTAAAGCTTATTGTAGTATTTCATATGCTGCGCAATGCTTTAGGTATTCAGCAATCTCCTCCAAATATGGTTTTGAATGGGATAGCGATTATTATTACTGTTTTTATAATGGCTCCGATAGGGATGGAAATTAAAGACACCTTTAAGGAAGAGGGTATATCGCTAGAGGACTATAAAAATCCAAACTATCTTAATGCTTTGGAAAAAAGTTCTCAGCCTCTAGTGGGTTTTTTGAAACGAAATACAACACCAGAAGATAAGAAGTTTTTTATAGATACTACTAAAAAGCTATGGCCTAAAAAATATCATGAAAAAGCGACAGAGAATAATCTATTGATTTTAATGCCAGCATTTGTGATTTCTGAGCTGACATCAGCATTCAAAATAGGCTTTTTAATATATTTACCTTTTGTGATCATTGACATGGTAATCGCCAATATATTACTGGCACTTGGGATGATGATGATGTCACCTGTAACGGTTTCCACACCTTTTAAGCTCTTGTTATTTGTTTTGGTAGAGGGTTGGCTAGGTTTATTACAAGGTTTAATTCTATCCTATCAATAGAGGAGGTACGTTTATGGATGCATCATTATTAACGCATGAAACTTATAAAGGTCTTTTATTGACTTTGTATATATCAGCACCTGTTTTAATTACGGTTACATCAATTGGCTTACTGATAAGTTTATTTCAAGCATTGACATCTATTCAGGAGCAAACACTTCCACATAGTTTTAAGTTTTTCTCCGCTATTATTGCTATTTTGTTAACAGCAACATGGGCTGGGGAGCAGTTATACGCATATACAAATAATATTTTTGACCTAATTCCTCAGTTATAACGATCGATGGATATTCCTCCTCAGGTACTTACTTGGTTATTTTCTTGGTTATTATTAATGCCTAGAGCCATAGGGCTTTTTGTACTTTTATCATTTGCTAGTAGAACAATACTTCCTGGGATGGCACGCAATGCATTAATGGTAAGCATCACTATAGTATTAATTCCTATAATGATTGATCAGCAAGTTATGGTGCCAACTGATTGGAGTGATTTATTATTACTGATATTAAAGGAGGTTTTTATTGGGTTAATACTCGGCTTTATTTTTAGCACCCCTTTTTGGATAATGGATAGTGTGGGTGCTATTATCGATAGACAGAGAGGCTCTATGTCGGGCTCTATTAAATCACCTCTTCTTGAATCTGAGTCAACAATTCTAGGGAACTTTCTTTCAATATACACAGTAGCTTTATTATTTGCATCGGGTGGATTTCACTACTTACTTAAAACTTTTTTTGAGAGTTATATCAAGTGGCCCATTATGACTTTTTATCCTGATGTTCGTATTGAGATTTCTTTTTATTTTTTGAGTTTATTGGATAGCTTAATGTACAGTGTTGTCCTTATCGCAGGTCCAGTACTCATTGTTATTTTTTTAGTAGATTTGGGGTTTGGTTTTTTAAATCGTTCTGTGCCTCAGATAAACGTATTTATACTTTCTTTACCTGTAAAGGGCTTGGCGAGCATCTTGATATTGACTCTTTATATTACAAAGATTTCAGAGTATCTTAGAATCCTATTTTCTGAATATGGTTTATCTTTTCAAGGGTTGGAAGATATTTTATAAGTTAATGTGAGCACCTTTAAACTTTCTATTTTTTTGTTTAAATTTTTTATAAGTAGTTCATATTGTTTGATCTTATCTCTTTGTTGTTCTATTTTTTCATCTGAAATATTAATGTTTTTAGCTATGTTTTCTTCATCAATTATAAGTTGTTGATTGCTAGTTTGATGCCGTCTTAAATCTTCTATTGAGCTGAGTCCTTGGTTTTGTAGGTCTTTAAATAATTCATCATGTTTAATTATTCGCTCTGACTGATGTTTTTCTAGCTCTTGTTTAAGTTTCTTTTTTTCTGTTTGTAGTTTGTTAAGTTCTGTCTTGTTTTTTTTAATGCCAATAATAGCTTTATTCATTTTATGCTGACGTAGTAATTTTAGTTTTTGTATATTATCTCTATCTGTTTGCGATACCATTTAGAGCCTCAATTGTGTCTTCTAAAGTTGCTTCTTCGGAGAATGTTTGTTTTAAAAAGTTATTAATTTCATCATATTTTTCTAGGGCTTCATCTGCTTGGCTATTTGTTCCTTTTTCATATTCACCAACTTTGACGAGAAACTCTATTTCTTTATAATCAGAAAGCAGTTTTCTTATTTTATTTGCAGATGATACATGCTCATCATCAACAATGGATGTCATGACACGGCTTAAGCTTTTTAATATATCGATTGCTGGATAATGAGAGGCGCTTGCTAAATCCCTTGATAAAATTATATGGCCATCAAGTAATGACACGAGTTCATCAGAAATGGGATCACTCATATCATCACCTTCAACTAGAACAGTATAAATGGCGGTGATAGAACCAGCATCAGATTGACCCGCTCTTTCCACTAATTTTGGCAACTCCGTAAAGACTGATGGAGGATAGCCTCTGCTGACAGGAGCTTCTCCCATCGCTATTCCAACTTCTCTTAATGCTCTTGCAAAGCGTGTGAGAGAGTCCATAAGAAGGAATACGCTTTTACCTTGTGCTCTAAAATATTCTGCCACTGCCGTAGCGGTATGTGCAGCTTTTACTCTTTCAATTGAAGGTCTATCAGACGTGGCAACGATTATTACTGATTTTTTTCTAGTTTCTTTTGTAAGTGCTGTTTCAATAAACTCCCGAACTTCTTTGCCACGCTCTCCGATTAGTGCAACAACAATGATATCAACATCTGTTTTTTGTACGAGCATACTAAGTAGTGTACTTTTGCCGACACCAGCACCTGCAAATAAGCCTATTCTTTGTCCTTGGCCTATTGTTAACATTCCATCAATAGCACGAATACCTGTCGTTAAAGGTTCTTCAATTAATTTTCGACTTAAAGCCTCTGGAGGTGGTGCTGTTACAGCATATTTTTCTGGGAGTGATAATTTATTGGTATCCTCGGGGCTAATTATATTTCCTAGCCCATCCATGACACACCCAAGTAAGTCTTCACCTACATTTACACTTAATGGCAAACCAGTAGTGATTACCTCTGTTGTGGTCGATACACCGTCCATATCTCCTACTGGAGCTAGAAATACAGTACTTCCTCTAAAACCAACAACCTCTGCTGGAATGGTGTCATTACTGCCTGCATTACGAAGCAAGCAGACATCTCCCACCTTTACTTCTGATGCTTGAGCTTTAACTAAAGAATCCGTTACTTCAGTGACCCTCCCATTGAATTCATACAGTTTTAAGTTTTCTAGACTTTCCTGTATTTTCGCTAAAGGTTCTTTCATATGATCGCTCTGAATAGATTTAAGTAAAATAATACTATTTAATACCTAAATGTCTGAGAGGGTTTAGACGAGCGGGGTAATATTCGAGGAATTTAAGGCTATTTTTTACGCTTCTAGAACTTAAATTCACATGTTGCGTTTTTTTGACATGACTATATAAAATGGAATGTAAGAAGGTCTTCAAATTAAAGGGAATTATATTAAAAGAAATAGGCACTACTCTCTTTGCAGTATCATGATTCCTTGCTAAGTCTATAAAAAATTGAGACTGTTTGTATTGTTATTAAAAATATTAAATAATACATTTTCTATTTATGATAAAAGTTTTTCAATATTATTTCTTATCCTGATTTTAGTGGATATTTGAGCCTTGTTGTGGAGTATTCGTTGTCATTTTATTTTGATGTTAGTTTTTAAAATATTTATTCAGCCATTTTTCAAGCGTTAGTTGTTCTTTTTCATTAAATAAAAGCCCTAGTTTGGTACGTCTCCAGAGTATATCTTCAGCCGTTTTTGCCCATTCGGTATTGATGAGGTATTCAACTTCAGCTTGGTATAAACCATGTGAGAATGATTTCCCTAAATCTTTATAACTTTTAGCATCAGTTAAGAAATTCTTGGTACGAGTACCATAAAGTCTGATATAGCGCCGTGCTTCTTGTTCAGATAAAAATAGATAGCTGTTTTGTAAATCAGTACAAATTTTATCAAGATCATCAATGGAAAAATCACCACCGGGTAAAGGAGCTGATTTTGTCCATTTTCCTT
>Ga0256840_1001522_pt1 | contig 21651 bp, 24 predicted proteins | sample 355202metaG_FD_185969 | JGI IMG/M metagenome (GOLD analysis project Ga0256840, IMG submission 185969) | Hydrothermal vent microbial communities from Mid Atlantic Ridge, Atlantic Ocean - 355-202 | ecosystem: Environmental > Aquatic > Marine > Hydrothermal vents | place: Atlantic Ocean: Mid...
CAACAGAGATAATAATGCCAACTAGCAGCGCATAAAACAGTCGCTCATCTATCGCATCTGTAAAATAGAACCACCCCAATCCAACAAACCAAGTAACCGCAATGGCAATTCCTCCACCATGAGGTGTCGGCACACTATGAGAACTTCGTTCATTTACCTCAGCGACAAGTGACTTTTTTATGGCATAGTTTTTGATAAAATAAGTCAGCATAAAAGAAAAAAACAGTAAAAGTAAATACATCATCTAATAAACCTCATCATGCGTACCAATATCAATAGGCATAATCTCATTATCTTTGATGATAAAGTCGATAACAACTCTGTATTGCATTGTAATTGATATGCTATAGTACTGATGCAAGTGTCCTTTAAGTTTATGCAATCTTAATGATGGATGATAAGGATCTCTTTCAAGAATTTCAACTACTTTTATATACCTATCTAAAACTTTAGGATGTTTTTTTATAAACTTTTTTAATTTTTTAAAATATGTATCTGTCTGAACTATCTTATAATTCATCCATTAGCTCTTTTATATGCTCTTTGGCTGTTTGAGTTTTAAACTTTCCATCTTCCTTGTCTTGCATGGCTTTGAGATAAGCAACATCAAGTTCACTGGCTCTAAACTCTTTGTATCTTTCAATGTCCAACACAACATACCTGTTTTTACCTCTGACATTAATAATCAACTCATCAAATTTACTCAACAAATCACCAAAGATTGAGACACCTTTTGTTTTTACTTCATTTGCAGATATAATCATTTCGTATCCTTAATAGTACTTTTTACAGTATTATACCATACATTTTAAGTTGTTTTGCCATGTATCATCAACCCAATTCCATCTTCCACACTAAACGGCAGTAGCACTTCAATTTCACCGCTCTTCGGCAGCAACACCTCAGCCTCACCGCTCTTCGGAAGCGATGCTTTAGCTTCGCCAAAAAGGCTTTGCATAGTCTGCGTGTTGTCAATCTCTAAACTCCCATAAAGTCGCTTATGAAAAGAAGGCTTCACTAACTTCAAAAAACTCTCAAAAAATGGCACACGCACCAGATACACCTTTTTACCCAAAGCATCTGCTATAAGCTCGATAAGTCTCGTTGTCGAGAGTGCTTCCGTATCAGCCACCAAAAACACACCTTGTTTTTGCTGTTTTATGATGGCATCAACAATGAAACAAAGATTACCGACATAGACCATGCTTCGCTTGTTATCAATCTTGCCAAATGGTAACACAGGTACTTTTTTGACTAAAGATATAAGATTTTTGATATTTGCTTTTACGCCATAACCATAGACAATGGGAGTCCGAACAATAGAAACAATAAAACTCTCGTCTTCTAGCTTCTGCAACTCTTTTTCAGCTTTTAACTTACTCTTTCCATAGGCATCTTCCGGTTTACATGTAGTCATCTCCGTGTATGGCACATCATTCTCCTCTCCATACACCTTCACTGTACTCATAAACACAAACTGCCTCACACCACTTCTCTTTGCTTTTTTAGCCAGCTCCACACTCTGCATGACATTGACTCGTTCATACTCTTCTTCGTCTGCTCCACCCATCTGATGCACCAAAGCAGAGAGGTGAAAAACAACATCAACACCCTTTACATGTAAAGCTTCAAGGTTATTACGCAAAAAAGAAAAAGTTCTTATGTTATAACTCCCTGCATACTTTTCTTGGAAATAACTCCCCACAAAGCCACTTGCGCCTGTCAATAAAATAGTTTTCATCATCCTAAAATTTCTTCTATACTTTGAAAATATTTATCTATAACAATCTTTTCATCAAACTCTCTTACTATTTTTTCTCGTCCTGCTTTACCCATAGCCACTCTTTCATCTTCAGATAAGTTTAACATCATCTCCATTTTTGCAGCCAAGTCTTTTGCATTTTTTACTTCACACAAGTAGCCATTTACTCCATCATCTACCACTTCTTTGCACCCAACAACATTAGTAGCTATTATTGGCTTTTGCATAGCACACGCTTCAAGTAGGCTTCTTGGTGTTCCTTCTCTGTATGATGGCAATACCACAAAATCTACTTGAGATATAACATCTTGTACATTATCTGTCGTTCCCAAATATGTCACTATACCTTCATCTACCCAACTTTGCAGTTCTTCTTTTGTGACAGCTGTTTTGTTGACAACTCCAACTGCTCCTAATATTTGAAACTCAACATTTTTATAATTCTTCTTAATTATTCTTATAGCATCTATAAATTCTACTATACCTTTATCTTTAAGTAATCTGGCTATTAATAAAAATCTAAATACTCCATCATCTTTTTTGGTAACAGGGACAAATTTTGTCAAATCGACACCACTACCAGGTAATAAATCTATCTTATCATCACAAACTAACTTATTTTTTACAAACAAAGCTCTATCATCGTTATTTTGAAAAAATACTTTGCTATTAAATCCAAGAGCAGTTTTATATAACAATTTTGCTACCTTGGTAATAATAGTTTGTTTAATAAATATAGTTCCAAGACCTGTAATATTGCTAATTGATTTAATATTTAAAATCCCAGCCACAATAGAGCTATAGATATTTGGCTTTATAGTAAAGTTTAAAACAATATCAGGTTTACTGGTTTTATATACTCTATATAATTCAAGCAGAGTCTTGAAATCGTTCACTGGATTTATCCCCTTAGCATCTACATAAATTTCATAAAACTCAAACTCTTTTTTTATCAGTTCACTATATTTCTCATCATAAGGAGCCACAAATACCACTTCATATCCACTATCTTTCAAACTTCTTGCTATATTAAATCTAAAATTATAAGCATACCATGCATTATTTAAAACTATTGCTATTTTTTTATCAATCATTGATTCTTCTTCCAAATTTCCAAACTGTATAATATCCAAAGCATTTTTGCTCTTTTTTCATCAGAAACATCTACTTTTTTATCTAATAAGTCACTAATAAACTTTTTATCTATAAATTTTTGGCTGTAGCAATCGTTACTTAAAGCATCAAATATATTTTCTCTTAAATCATTTTCAATCCAGAATTTTAAAGGTACTTCAAAACCTCTTTTTGGTTGATTTATAAGCTCCCTTGGCAAATACTGTTTTGCCAACTCTCTTAAGATATATTTTGTAGTTGTTCCTTTTATTTTCAAATTATCAGCTAAAGTTGGTGCAAATTCAAGCATATATTTACTTAAAAATGGACTTCTCCCCTCTAAAGAGTGAGCCATGGTGGCTATATCCATTTTTTTAAGCAGATCGCTTTGTAAAATAAGATTAAAATCCATATAAAGCATTTTAGACAATTCAGAAATATTTTCTTTCTCCACTTGCTCTATAAAATTATTCATATCTTTTATTGTATCGTTAATATCAAACTTATAAACATCTTCAAATATATCATTTGTAGCACTTTGATAAAAATCCAACCCACTCTTTTTAGACATAACAAGTAATCTATATACATAATTATAAATAGATTTTTTACTATGTGACTTTGGCAATACTTTAGTTACAAATGAAAAATATGAAGCTATTTTTATCCAGTTATTTGCAACTGGTACATATCTACGGTAGCCACCAAATATCTCATCAGCACCATCACCGTTGAGTATTACTGTTACATGTTTCTTAGCTTCACGACTTACATAGTAACTCGGTATCGCACTACTATCCATAAAAGGTTCACCATAATTTAAAAGTATTTTTTCTATATCTTCTCTTAGATTCATACCTATGTTTAATTCATAATGTTCGGTATTATATTTATCGGCAGTTAATTTTGCCAAGTGTGATTCGTCAAAAGCACCATCAAACTTAACAGTAAAAGTTTTAAGCTTATTCAAATATTCGCTTGCAATTGCAACTATTAAAGAACTATCAATACCCCCACTTAAAAATGCCCCCACCTCCAAATCAGATGAAATTAGCCTATCCTTTACACTCCTGTGTAAAATCTTATCTAGCTCATTTTTGGCATCTTCAAAATCAAAAATTTTATCTTTTTTATAAAAATCCAATATATCAAAATATTTCTCTTGTTTTATCTTTAAACAATTAATATTTATTTCATAAATAGAACCTACTTCTAATTCAGAAACATTTTTATAAGGTGTAGTTGTCTTAAAAAAAAATCCATTTCGTATATATGAGAATATTTCATCTTCATTGATATCAATATTTGGTATACCTGCCTTTATAGCATTTAATTCACTTGCAAATAACAAACTATCACTGTCTTTATAAAAATATAATGGTTTTTTGCCAGCTCTGTCTCTAGCAAGGATTAATTTATTTGTGTTCTTATCTAGAATACAAAATGCAAACATTCCATCAAGTATATCAAACATCTTATTTTTATATTTAATAAATAGATATAGTAAAGTTTCAGTATCTGAGTTTGTAGTAAAAATAAAATCTTTTAAATATTTTTGTCTTAAGCTCAAATGATTATATATTTCACCATTAAAAACTATTACAAATTCTTTATATTGAAAAGGTTGATGTCCATTGCTAATATCTTGAATAGAGAGCCTTGTATGAATTAAATTTATATTTTTATAATTATAAATATCCTGTTCATCTGGTCCTCTATGAAACAAAGAATTTTTAATTGATTCAAGATTAGCACTGCTAAAGTTTATTGTTCCTGCTATTCCACACACATATACTCCTTGTTATGTAAATATTTATAATAATAATTTAAAAAACTGAAACAAAATAAGAAATAAGGAGATATTATCTCACCGCCTTTATTCAACATTAAAATAAAAATTAATGTAAAAATAAAATTAATCTATTATTACTATTATTTGCTTTAATTAGCATATATAACAAAATACTTATGTAGCTAATCATTGATAGTAGGCCATATTTAAGCCATAAAGATGTTGCTGCTAGCGGTAATTGTAGATTACTATTTTTTCCAATAATTAAATTTTTATGCACAATCATATCTCTTATTTTTATTTAAAGTGATAACTAATAATGTTGGTAAAACAATATTCATTACAGGATAGAATAAAGCTGAATAATGTAGATTTGCAAATAATAAAACAAAAATAGCCATTCTGAAATATCTGCTTCTGTTCTTATATATTAAATAAAAAATGGCAAAACTATAAAGTATGAAATATAATAAACCGACTTTTGAGATTAAAAATAGTGGCCCAAAATCAATTGGGAAATTAAAATTTCCATCTAATCCAAATAATAAATCAAAAACATTGTTTATATTATGTATATATATATTAAATATTATATTTTCTACAAAAGTATATAAAAAAGAAAGATAATCGATCGAAATTTTTTGCACATGATTTGTCAAAACTAATATCATAAAAATTGTTATCATTGGAAACATCATATATTTCGATTTAGAATAATGTGAAAACATTACATATAATAACATCATATAAGCTATATATCCTGTTCCTGAATTTTCAAGCAAAATAACAACTGTCACCATAAAAAAGAGTATCATATTCTCATATTTGGATATATTTATTTTGTAGTTTTTTAGCAATAAATAAAAAAATACTATATAAGAAGTTGTAATGCTAAATTGTCCAAATACACCTAATGGTTTTCCTTTATATGAATTTGCATATTCTTTATACATAAGAGAATAAGATTCTAGCCCCATTTTTATCAAAAAATAATCTATAATTACTGAGATAAAAACAACAGTGATAATAAATAATAAAAACTTTTCTAAATATTTTTTTTTAAATTCTTCAATATTTACAAAAAAAATAATCAATAAAAAAAAGAAAACTTGAGCTCCAAAGAATCTAATATAATATAGATTATTTGTATTATATTCAATATATTGATAAATAGAACTGATATATAAACTTAAAATCATTAAGCCTAAATAAAATAATACTTTATTGTTAACCTGATTAGTTTTAAATTTAAATAAGAAAAATATACATATGAATACAATAGGCAACAAATAAGATATCGACCCTACTTTAGTATTTAATACTCCAATAAATAGCATACTTAACAAGAGTAAAAATAGTATATTAAAATTCGTATATCTAACTGTCATTTAAACTTCTTAATAACAATCTTAACAACTTGTAGCATTGAACTAAAAATATAATGCCTCATCGGTATCTCTCTTCTTAAAAATATCAACGAAAGCAGATATAATGATTTTCTATACCCTACATCGGTATTTCTATTGGAGATTGAAGCATTATGAATTCTATAGTTTAGTAGTTTCTCATTCAACAACACAACTTTTTTTTCATTTTTAATTAGTTTTATCCAAAGATTCCAGTCCTCAACGGCAATCAAATTTTTATCTTCTTCAAATTTTAATTCACTATTAGATCTCATCAATGTAGAATTGATATTTATATTATTCATATAAAAAAGTATATTTTTTTGAGAAATAAAAGGTTTTAGTTTATTGTATGCTTTTTGATTATCAAAAAAACCTTGTGGTTCACTGTTTTCATTAATCACATTTGCTAATGTATGACAAATATCCATATTGGGATTCGCTCTCAAAAATTTGAGTTGCTTGTCCAACTTTTGTGGTAACCAAACATCATCCGCATCTAAAAAAGCTATATATTCGCCTTTTACATTTTCAAGTCCTATATTTCTAGGTCTTGCAGGTCCTCCAAAATTTGATTCTGATTCTATAAGTTTAATTCTATTGTCTTTGCTTTCATATTCTCTTACTATATCTCTACTAGTATCAGTTGAACAATCATCTACCACTAATAATTCCCAATTAGTATATGTTTGATTTATAACACTTTGTATAGTTTCTGCTATATATTTTTCTGCATTATAAAGTGGAATTATTACAGATATTAAAGGTTCATTTTTATTCATATTCTTATATCCAGTTATGTTTTCTAATATCTTCAATGTAATCTTTGATAGTCCTAGTTGGGTTCCATCCTAATACTTCAGTTTTAGCGGTCATTACATCTGCTGTCATTCTATTCCCTTTTCTTTCAGGTAACATATTGATTTCACCACCAAACATTTCAGCTATTTCCTTTATACTATATGACTCTGGGCTTCCTATTCCAAATTCATCACCATATCCATTTTCACCTACTAAAATAAGTCCATTGATAATATCATCTACATGAGTAAAGTTTCTTTTTTGAGATCCTGGACTTACAACTGTCAGAGGTTCATTGTTTTTCATCTTCTCTTTAAAAATGGCTATAAGGGTTGCATATTTTCCAGTTTGTATCTCTCTTGGACCATAAACATTATAAAAATATGTAATTGCATATGGAACATTAAACCAAGTTCCATAATTTTGTACCAATTCAGTATTTGAAGCTTTTGTCCAAGCATATGGCGATGCAGATCTTCCAAGGCCACCATCACCAAACTTTGTACTACTTCCTGCATATAATATTTTACATCCAGCTTTTCTTACAAATTCTAAAACAGCAAATGTTCCATCTTTATTGTACTTCCAAACTTTTTCTATATCATCAAAACTTTGTTCAACCCTACTATATTCACCCAAGTGATAAACCATATCAGGGGTAAATGTGATTAATTTATTAATATTAATAGTATCACCCTTGATATATGTTACATTATCCACATGGTTGATTTGACTTCCTGTAAAATAATTATCTAGTGAATATACTTCATTATTTTCATCTTTGGCTAATCTCTCACAAAGGTGGGAACCTACGAATCCAGCTCCACCTGTAACTAATATCTTTTTTTTCATATATTTCAGTCCTTATCTAAGTCAAATGCCTTGACTATATTTTCTTCTGTTGGTTCTACAAAAAAATTGTCTTTATACCAACAGGCTATCTCTTGTATTTCTGCTTTATTATTTTGTCTATATTTCAAAAGCTTATTATACACTCTTTTTACATCCTCCTCATCAAAAGCAATATCCCAAATTTTACCTTTACCCATTTCTACAAGAGGGTTTGCAGTTAGGTTATCTTGACTTGCCATAACTATAACAGAAACCCCGCATGATACTGCTTCTACACATGTGCCAGATGCTGTACCTATTACAAGTTTTGCATTTTCAAAAAGTTTATATATATTCTCATTTGATACTGTAATATTTTTGAAAATTTCACCTAGTTTAGCTATATCAACTGCAGGATGATTTTTAAATATAACATTTTTAAAATCTTTTACACTTTCTAGCATATATTTTGTGTCATTTTCCAGATAAGAACCTAGAAGCAAAATATTTTCTTCTTCTTTAATGCCCTCAAAGTCAAAAATATTTTTATATCTTAGTGACACGCCCACATCATATTTCACTTTTTTTCTATTTTTGATATAATATTTTCCATTTACCAACACTTTATGAGGTGCACTAAGCAGATTGTAATCCAAATCATCTACAAAAGCATTAAAATAAACTTCATAGTTCAAATAAAATTGCAACCCTATAAGTTCAATATTTTGATTGTTTTTTCTTATAGCATAATTAAAGCTTCTCTCAATAACTTGAAATTCGCTCCAAGAGAAAACTTTTTGTATAGAGTCTATTTTAGCTATATTTTTACCTAAAACATAACGAGTTAAGCTTTCAAAATTAAAATAATTCATATCTGCTATGAGAGCATTGTTAAATATTTCATCTTCAGAAGTAGCTTCTTTTTGTAAAAGCCTTAATATTTTAAATGGATATAAAAATATAAAACTTGTTAAAGTAAAAAAGTCTTTACATTTTAAAAATTCATACTCAAAAACAAAATCCCTTTTATCCTCATTTATAATTTTAAAAAACTGTTTCAATTTAAAAGGGTTTTTACCTACTTGATAAAGTCGCAGGAGTATAGTATAATCGGTACCATACTTCTTAAATATCTCATATATTCCAGTAAGATAATTTTCACTAAATTTTCCCTCTTTATTAGCTTTATCTGCAAGTCCAAAAGTATCTATAATAATTTTAATGTCATTGTGTCCTTTTTTTTTATAATAAAGCTTATATAAGATAATAGCAATCAAGTATGAAAACAGTAAATAAAAGTTTTTTGCATAAAACTTAACACTTTGTTTTATAAATCTTAGGACTCTATTTTTATTTTTTGTTTCAGCTAAAAAGTAATTTTTAGGAAACTCACTGGCATAGGGATTTTTTACCAAGGTCGGATTTATAATAGCATAAATATCCCATTTGCCATTTCGCTTTATTTTATCTATGTACTCATGAAAACTATTCTTTTTCTTTTGATAGTTTTCTTCTAATTTTTTTGGATTCATAAAGAAAAATCCTTAAAACTTTCTATATAATATCCAAGTTCTTTTAACTCATTATTGTTAAATCCATAAAAGTCAATGCCATTTTCTTTTGCTGCGTTATAATCAGTTATAGAATCCCCAATCAGTACTACTTCATTTTTATTATAATTAAATCCACTCAAAATATTTTCAATAAGTATATCTTTTTTAGTTGGGCTTCCTTCTATACTAAGAAAATATTTATCTAGTTCAAAATACCTACACAAATCATTCAGTTCATCATGCTCTGCACCTGAAACAATATGAAAATTGTATTTCTCATAATTTTCTTTTATAAATTCTACCGTTTCATCAATCAAACTACTTTTATCAAATATCTTTTTGTTGATTATAGTTGCAAATTTTGTAGCTAATTTTAATACTTTATCGTCTGTAATATTTTCCTGCAATATATCATTATAAAAGTATCTGATTTTATCAAATCTCGACACACCACCATTGGCATAATGATACTTTTCAATCATCTCTAAGTATTTTTCATCATACTCTTTAAAAAGTTCTCTAAAGCCATCCCCTTTTATTTTCATACTATCAAGTATGACTCCATCAAAGTCCCACAAAATAGTTTTAATCATCAAGAACTCCAAAAACAGTACAAGGAAGTCCATCACAGTTTGCAATTCTAAGTGGAGAGACTATAATCTCTTTAAACTTAGTATTTTCATTAACCTCACTTAAATCCATATCTTCTAATAATAGTATTGGATATTTTGGATTTAAAAAGGCTTTATGAGACTCTCTTCCTAACATACGATGTGAAAAACTAGATACAGAGATAGAGTCAAAACCCATGACTCTCATATCTGAAAAATTATCTCTTAAATATTGAGCTACATCTGGATGAAATCCAAAATTTTCCCTCCAATATATTTCTTTTTTTCGATAGTTACAAATACCAGTTTTTACAATTAATATATCATATTTTTCATTTTTAAAATTTTTCAAGATATTGATTAGTTCATCTCTAATAATCAAATCTTTTTGATGAATTTCCACAATTAAAGGTGTACTAAATCTCCAAAAGTTAGCACTGTAACTCTCAATAGTCTGCCCCTCTTCAAAAAAATGATATGGCATATCTATATGAGTGCCTATATGAACAGTAGTTTCTATTGTTGTATCATTAGCAACATCCCCACTAGATATATCGCTTTTTTTAACTTGTGAAAATTTATTTCGATTTCCATATGTAGGAGTATTTTCATCAAGTATATATGAGAGATATTGCATTTTAACTCTCTATCTCTTTATGTATCTCTTGTATACACTCTAAAAGACCTTGTCCTAAGTCTATATAAGGGTTTGCAACAAGTTTTTTTGCAACTGTAGGATGATAAGAATATGGTGTTATCTTATAATGTCCCATATTATTATCAGTTATTTGCTTAACATCAAGCTTATTTTGCATTATCTCATTTATCATAATTAGAAGTTCAATGCGCTTTAATCTTTCAGTACCTGTTAGTATAATATGCTCATTTTCAAATTGTTTATCTTCTAAAATATCCACAGAGAGTTTAGCTGCATCTGCTGCGTGAATGTATTCTCTTAAATCTTCTCCATCCCCTTTATAGTGCAACTCTCCACACTCAATAGCACTCTTTAAAAGATTATAAATATAATTATTATGACTAGCTCTTTCGCCATAGAGTGAGCCATATCTTATAACTGTATAGTTTAAAGCATACCTTTTAAAATACTCTTCTGTTAATTTTTCGCTAGTCTGCTTACTTATTCCATAAAAAGAACCCTCACTACTTAAAGCATAAGCACTACTTGCATAGACAAATCTTTCAATCTTCCCATTTTTTTTACAAGCTTCTAAAATATTAAGATTTCCCATTACATTTATATTCATAGCATTAATTGGGTCATGAATAGCATCATCAAGATTAGCAATAGCTACAAAATTATATACGATACTACTTCCTTCTATAACTTTTTCAATCTCTCGTATATCCATAATATCTACTTGAACAAACTGTTGAGTTTTTTGCAGATGTTTTGATCTAAAAATATCTGCAACAACTACTTTATAGCCTCTTCTTGTTAATTCATCAGCCACATAAGAGCCTAAAAATCCACTACCTCCAAAAATTACAACTTTTTTCATAGCTTATAAAACTCCACTAGATGTTTAATAGCACTCATACCCATAGCTTCAACGGCCTCTTTTGCATTCCCACCTATGTGAGGCGTGCATATAAGATTTGGCAACTCTAAAAACTCTTTATCTTCTGGTGGCTCTACGACATAAGCATCAATTGCTGCTCCTGCGATTATGCCATTTTGAAGTGCATATTTTAAATCTTGTTCATTTATCAAACCACCTCGTGCTGTATTTAAAAGGTAGGCTGTAGGCTTCATCATTTTCATTTCATTAAGTGTAATAAAATTGTATGTACTCTCATCTTGAGGCGTATGGATGGTTATAATATCTGCTCTTTTATAGAGTTCTTCTTTTAAAACTTCTTCCAAGTTATGTTTTTTATAATATTCACCCTGATTGACAATATCATTAACTAATATTTTGCATCCAAAAGGTTCAAGAAGCCGAATCAACTCTTTGCCGATAAACCCTACACCTATAATGCCTACAGTTTTACCACTAAGTTGAAATCCACCATTTTTATTCCATATTCCATTTTTGAGTTGATTTGTAGTCTCAAAAAGCTTACGAGAAAACATCAGCATAAACCCAAGTGCCATCTCTGCAACTGAAAGACGATTGACCCCTCCTGTCCAACCAATTTTTATGCCTCTTTTTTGACAAGCAACTTTATCAATATTGTTAAGACCTACTCCATATTTAGAAACTATCTTAAGATTTGGACAATTTTGAAGAACTTCATCATCTATAGGTTCAAGACCAACTATGATACCATCAGCCTCTTTGATAAACTCAATGAGTTCCTCTTTGTTAAATCTTTTTCCATCTAAATTGAGCTTAGCGTTTGGAAAATATTTATATATTTCATTTTGTAGTGTTTTGTTTTTTGAAAAACTTGGGGATGTTGCTATTATATTCATAATTTTATACTCTCTTTTATTTTATTAAAAATCATTTCATGTCCTTCTTTTGTATAATGAACACCATCATAAGTATAATGAAAATCTTTTATATCTACTAAAATATTCTTTTTTTGATTCAAGTTTACAATATTATCTAGTAATTCATTTGTTTTATACAGTTGAGTAAAAAATGATTTTGGTCTTTTTCTTTCTATTTTTATATCCTCTGATACAATTGGAGTATTGATAAAATAGCATTTTTCAAACTTTTCACTTAAAAAAGTATTTAGCTCTTTAATATAATTTTTTGAGTAATCTATACTCTTTAATATTTCTGTATTACCACTATTTAACTTGTAATTTTCATGTTCAATTGTAAAATTATTTATATTACTAAATTGTTCTATTTGTGACAATATATCATCTATGTTTTCTTGTTTTTTGGGTGTACAATCTACAAAACCTAAATTTGTAATGAGATGTTTAAATTTTAAATCAGAATTTAATTTTAGAAAATTAACTAATGTAGAGAATACTGTTAAATTTTTTGGCCTAGAAATAATTAAGTATGATTTGTTTATAGTATCAAATAAAAACTTAAGTTTATAAATAAATGAATTCTCAAAATTTAGGTTATTTGTCATCCCCCCCCTTGAATCCGTCATAACTATGTAATCAAAATATACTTTATAATCTGAAACAATATAAAAGTTTTCTTTACCATTTGATATTTCCCCTTCGCCATAATTTAATTTCATTAAAAGTTATACCTTTTTGCAGACTATCATCATATGTGAACTAAAATTATGATTAGATATGAGTTTTTGCATTTCTTTTTTTTCATCTGCATTAGAATAGTCAATAAAAATTTTCCAAAATCTATCTTTGATTTTGGTTTTATTATTTTCCATAATATCAATATCAAGTTTTCCAGGTGTTGTTATTTCTAATGTTTTAAATCCAATTTTACTCAATAAAATTTCAATTGATTTAGGATTAAAAAAATTCAGGTGCATTGGTGGTGAAATTGATTTTGAATCTTCCCATAATGTTTGTATATCAATTCCCATTCCACTTAAAGTAGTAAATATAAATAAGTCATTTTTATCCATAAGATTGTATAAAGTTTCTAAAAACAATTTAGGTTCATGTAAATGTTCAAAAAGTTCAAAACTGACAAATGTTCTATTTGTATATTCTAATTCATTTGGATTAATATCTTCTAAAAACTTCTCTAAAACTTTTAAATTTTTATTTCTACATATTGCTGATAAATATTTAGATGGTTCAATTACCAAATGCCTCATTGCATTTAATTTTAAAAATTCTTCCATAAAAACACCATACCCACCACCAATATCAAGTATTAATTTAGTTTCTGGTAAATATTTCTCTATTTTTTCTTGTATCTGTTTTGCTTTTGGCTTCCAAAGCTTCTCTCTTCTATTTTCTTGAGTAGCTTTGTAAAATGTTGTAGCCCAAAATTTTGAAGATTCAGAATCTGTATAATAATTATTAAATGATTCTTTATCTGGTCTAGGAGACACATATAAAGTTTTACATTTAGGACACTCATCAAAGTTGAAACCATCTTTATTAAAACTAAATGTACCTTTCTCGTTACAAGCGGGACAATCTATATTCGTATAATTAGATATATTAAAATATTTAACAATATCTTCTCTATTTAATCTTAATAACTCATCAAAAAGCTTCTCAGGTCTTATTTCTTCTTCTTTCATTAATAGCCTTGCTTACATAATTTATCTTCTTTCATCATCCCCACAACCCTCTCTAAGTCCTCTTTAGTATCTACAGCTTTTGTAACATACTTTGTTGGTATCATCTTCACTTTCATTCCATTTTCTAGTATTCTCATCATATCTACTGATTCTATTATTTCTAAAGGTGTTGGTTTCATCTCATTGTACTCTAGTAAAAAATCTCTTGTAAAGGGTATAACACAAACCTGCTTTTTCATAGAAACATCTAAGATGCCTTTTTTTCTACTCGGAATTGGCTCGCGTGAGAAATAAAGAGCGTTACCTTCTAAGTCCATCACAACCTTTACCTCATTTGGGTCTTCAAACTCTTCTACAGTTTCTAAGTCTGCTACAAGATTGGTAATAATCACACTTTTATCTTTTAGCATCGGTTCGACTGCTTCATCTATCATCTGTGGAAATGTTAGAGGCTCATCACCTTGTACCATAACCATAATGTCTACTTTTATATTTTCATCTTTTTCTATCTTTAGCATCGCTTCAGCACATCTATCAGAACATCTCTCATGACAATCACTCGTCATTACAGCTTTACCTCCAATGGACTCGATATACTCATATATCTCTGCGTCACATGTAGCCACATATACTTCACTCAGTAGCTTACTCATTTTAACTCGTTTATATACATGCCCTATCATAGGCATCCCGAGTATATCTGCCATTGGCTTACCTGGAAAACGACTTGAACCCATTCTTGCTGGTATTATCGATATTATATTCATTTAAAAAGTCCTTCTCTTATTTTTTTCATTCCATCAACAGCTAAATCTCTCATAAAGAAATAATCTATCCCATAAGCTAAAAATGTACAGCCTTGGTCTATTTTTTCTTGTAATTTGTCAGGACTAGTATCTACAACATGAAAACCTGATGGAATGTTGTATCTTTTACAACTATTTAATACTTTAATAACGGATTGCTTTACATCTTCTCTCTCAAACTTCCCAGGATATCCCATAGAACCAGACAAATCATAAGGTCCTATGATAGTTCCATCTATCCCTTCAACTTGCAGTATATCGTCAATATTTTTAACTCCATCAATATGCTCTATCTGAGCTATTATCACAAGTTCTTCTTCAACCCATTTTTTATAACTTTCAAAATCTGTTCCATATTTTGAAGCTCTATAAAGTCCAACACCTCTTTTCCCAGTTGGAGGATACTTTGCAAACTCCACTGCTTGGATAGCATCTTCTTTTGAATTTACCATAGGAACTATAATGCCATCTGCCCCTATATCAAGAACTTTTTTTATTACCACTTCTTCATTTTTACTAACTCGTACAAGTGCTTTTATGTTATTTGTTTGAATCGTTCGTATCAAATTTTCAACAGAGGTATAATCTATAGAAGTATGCTCTATATCTACAACCAACCATTCAAATCCAGCTAAAGCCATTACCTCTACACTCATTGGAGTGTTCATCATTATCCAAGAGCCTATTGTAAGCTGATTGTTTTTTAGTTTATTTTTTAACATACTTGTTACCTTTTGTTGTCCAATAGTATGTTTATACTATTAAGGATATTTTTCAATTCACCTTTAAATTCAAAAATACTATTTAAAATATCAATAGCTAAATAGTCATTGTTTTCATAATCATGTGCTATTTCATTTCTCAAATCTCGCAATTCAAACCACTCTTCTACATCAACTATATCAAGTTTTTCCAATTGATTTAAAATATCAAGAAATGGTTTATCAATATTTTCACCTTGATAGAGTAATAAGGATTTAAAAAGCTTTGCACCCATAGTATCTTGGAGTTTGGCAAACCTATAAATAACCTGATCACTAAAAGCCAAACTATATATATTATTAAGAATTTCAGTATATGTTTTTTTATCAAGTGGAAAAGAATACTTTTGGTTAAGCTGAGACAAAGCATCATCTAATCTTTTTAGATGAACATAACTTTGATTGAGATTGTCTTTGACTTTTGAATAATATACTAAAGTTTTATTCCCCATCGCTTCGCCTCCTTTTCTACTAATCTATTTTCATCAATATTAAATACAACATCAATTTTTTGCTCACCAAGTTCTTTTTTTATCTTTGCCAAAAATTTCAATTTCTTTTTAAATAAGTCTATTTTATCTTCGATAAGCAAATATAAATCTATATCTCCACCTTTTTTAGTATCATCAACACGACTACCAAAAAGATAAATATCCCCATCTCTAAAGACATCCTCAAATACACTTTTAATTACTTTTTGATATTGTTGATTTAATCTCATCAAAAACTCCTCGTATCTCATCTCTTGAAATTGCAAATACTTGTGGAACTATATATGTTACAATTATAACAAAAGCTGTATAAAAAAAACCACTTACAAGAAAAGAATATATACTAGAATCAAAAACAAATAACTGTTTTGATAGAAATGCTAAAATGAAAAACAAAAGAACACTATAAATCTGATGCCATACAAAAAACTTCATATTAAGATTTAAAAACTTAGTATTAAAATATAACTGAGTTATGACTCCTATGGCTTGACCTATAATCATTTTAAGTGCAAGTCCTATAGCACCTAAATCAAAAGCATATATAAGTAAAAATGAGATAAGCATGCCAAATGGCTGCGTGAATAACGATATATTTCTCATAAGTTTTGTCTGACCAATAGCATAAAAAACACTTCCACTCAACTGTCCATAGGTTTGATGCATAGGATAAAGTGCCATTATCATAAGTACAGGATATGCACTTTGAAACTTTTCATCTGTAAATATTGCAAGCACATTTTCACTCTGAACCGATACAAATACTGCAAAATATGCTGCAATACTATAAAGCATAGGGATATACCTATAAAAAAGCTTTCTCATATTTTCTAAATCTTTTTGCTCATAAGATTTTGAAAATTCTCTAGTAATGATAGGTGTCATAGCACTTGTAAAGATAAAACACATAGCAGCCAAACTATAAGCTAATCCATAAAAACCTGTCTGCTCACTCCCTGCTGTTTTTTGCAATAACCATATATCAAACATACCAGCCAATAAGCCTATAATACTATAAATCAAAAGAGGATGACAATACTCTATAAATTCCTTGGATAAATTGAGGATTGAGAATTGAGAATTGAGAATGTTTTTGAATATATCTTTTTTTATAAAAAGCCAAGTTAAAATAACCAAGAATGATATAAGAGCAATATATTGAAATGTAAAATATTTAAAAAGATTAAACTCTGTAAAATTTATAAAAAAGAGTAGTAAGAATAAAGAACCTATCTTATAAGCTATTTTTATCAATTCTACTGAAACAGTTAAAGCATAAGCATCAGATATTTTTATAAAGATTTGAGTAAACCAAGTAAAAAAACCAAAGAAGAGTCCCAAAAATATGTATTGATTTGGAATATCTGGCAACATTGTATCTGTGTATCCAACCTTATCTACAATTAACAAAAAAATAACTATCAATCCAAACACAACTAAAGAGTATAAAAAATAAAAAGCTATCAACTCTTTTCTATCATTTCGAGCAGAAAGCTTTGTAAAAAAAGCAATAGAACTCCCCATATCCAAAAATCCAATAGCCTTCATAAAAAAATCTTGCAAATAAACAAACTGACCATAAGCAATAGGACCTAGTGCTTTTGGTACTATAGCTATAAGTATAGCACCTATAAGCCCACTTATGATGTTTGCAAAGAGTTTTATGCTGTAGCGTTTTTTTAGGCTATGTTCCATTTTCTACAACTTTATAATTTTTAAAAATATCATTTATCAAATCAAATGTACTTATCTTATTATCTGCATATGTTAAATAATTTTTCTTATATTTTTCATAAGATTGATAGTTTTTGAGTTCATTTACAATTTCTTTATATGTTGAAAAAGTTACTCTGTCTATATTTATAATATTTTTATCTAAAGCTTTAGCAAATGAACAAGTATGCTGAAAAAATGATATTTCACTTAATGTAAAAAAAAATAAAGGTTTTTTAAAAAAAATGGCATATGAAACTGCTGTAGTTCCTTCATTTATAACAAACTCTGAATTTTTCACTAATGCTGAAGATTGACTGTGTACTATCTTAATTCCATCAATGTTATCTTTATGTAAGTAAATTCTTGATTTAGGATGAGCAGCAATAATAACATCTACTCGAAAGTTTTCTTCAATCCATTTAAAAAATATAATTAATTTTTTTAAATAATTTTCAATATTCTTTTCAGCTTTTATATCAAATAATTCATAATCACTTGCATTAATTACATCTGTATCTAAGAAAACACAATATGGTGCATCATGCTTATATCCTTTGGTACTAAGACAAAGATTATAATCACGAGAATGACTTTGAATAACCTTAGTCTTTTTACCAATTAAATCAGAGAAAATTATTTCATCTTTTTTTGATCCTGATACATAGTAATCTGTTGAAAACACTTTTTTTATCATTATTTTTCTTATTAACATATACATAAATAACTTCATGTTATTTACAATACCACATGGTTCTGTTGAATCAGGAATACTACCTCCCATATAAGTTATAAATTTAGCTTTTGTTACTTTACGCATCTCATGCAATAATATATTTGCATCTCCTCCTGCTATATAAAAAAAGATAAAATCATTAGCTTTTAAAGATTTTATTTTATTAAGTAAATCACATTTATTTTCTACTTCTATATGCAAATCAAAAGTCCAATAATCGATTTTTACTTTTTCTTTATACCCCGGGATAAGTATTTTATGTATATCTAAAACTTCTACATCATATCCTTTATCAATAAAGTACTTAACACCGAACCTCTCATGATCTCTATAAGTATACGGTAAGTTAGGTATAAAAACTATTTTCAAAGTACCCACCCATCATCTACAACAATATTCTGTCCATTAACATATTTACTCATACCTGACAGTAAATATGTTAATGTTCCACTAAGGTCACTGCTGTTTAACATTCCTTTAGAAGATGCATATGCATTGTATTTATCTAAAAAATCCTTAGGTTGATTATTTATAATTCCTCCAGGACTCAATGTATTTACTTTTATATTCATTCCTTTAAAGTACTTAGCCATATATTTAGTCAGATGAATTAGTGCTGATTTTATAGCTGCATATTCAACTGGAACTGTCATAGTTGTACCTTCATATATCTCAAATTTTGGTGCAACTACTCCATATATTGAAGATATATTTATGATATTTCCATATCCTTGCTTTTGAAAGTATTTGGCGAACTGTTGAGAAGTTGTAAAATAGCCACCTAGATTAAGTCCTACATTTTGAACAAAGTCATCATACTCTACATCAAAAAAGTGTTTTCCATAGTTTTTATTTCTCGGGTAAGCATTATTAACAAGTGCATCTATTTTTCCATATTTATCATTCAAATAGTTTATACATTTTTGTAGTGACTCTGTGGAAGTTATATCAAGTTGTACAAAATCTATATTTTTTGTATTTAGCTCTTTTGACAAACTCTCTTTTATACTCTTCCCTAGTTCTTCGTTAATGTCCGCTATGATTGCTCTGCCCTTTTGCTCTACAACCGCTTTTACAAACTCTTGACCTATAAGTCCTGCTCCACCTGTTATGACTACTACTTGACTTTTAAGCATTATATTATTTCCTTATACATTTGAGGTTTTCTATCATTTATAGTATTGAACTTACTTCTATACTCTTGTGTAAACTTACCATCTACATTATATATTTTCATATCTTGAAAACTATCATATATAAGTTTATCTCCATTAGCATTATGTATGTTACTACTCTCTTCATATTCTAAACTATTTCCATCAACTCCAACTCTATTAACACCGACTATAAAAGTTTGATTTTCTATTGCTCGTGCCTTTAAAAGGGTATTCCAGTGTTCAACTCTTTTTTCAGGCCAATTTGCAATATTTATAACCATATCACTTTGTTTTGATAATACACTATAAAGTTCTGGAAATCTCAAATCGTAACATATGGTTAAAGCTATTTTTATTCCTTGGTACTCAACTACAGATAGTTTATTACCAGCATTAAAGTATTTATCCTCTTTTGCAAATGTGAAAGGATGTATCTTTGTGTATGTACCTAGTATTTCCCCGTTATTATCTACAAAAACACTTCTGTTTAAAGCTTTGTTTTCATCTTTTATAACTACTCCAAATACAATAGCTATATTGTATTTTGCTGCTAAACTTTGAAACTCTATTATCGTTTCACTACTCTCTACTTCAGCTATTTTTTCAATGTTTATTGAAAAACCTGTTAATGTCATCTCTGGAAAGATTATCAAATCTACTTTCACTATAGAGGCTTCTTTAATATGCTCTTCACATAGAGATAAATTTGCTTCTTTATCTTCCCAAACTTGATTAAGTGAGACTAGTGCAGTTTTCATTAGTTATATTTCCTAAAAACTGGTTTAACAGGCTCTCCAACTAACAGTTTTTCCACTTGATTATTTTCAATAATTGGCTTTAGAGTTTTTACAGCTTTTTTGATAGCTGCCATAGTGATTTCAACATGCTCTTCTTTATGACTATATGTAATAGTAATCCAAGGAATTATTACACCACCGTTAATTAATAAGTCATGAAAAAATGTATGCAATTCTGGCCAAAACTCTCCGTTTTCTTTTGTACATAATATTTGAGGATTTGCATCGTAACCAAATATTCTAAAATATTGAGAACTATCTTCTTCTTTTACTAAGCTATTAAAATCATCTTTTAATTTTTTTCCAATTTTCCAAATATGTTCAGATACATTATATTTTTTACATGCTTTTATAGTTGCCATTGTAGCAGCTAGTCCAACAGTTTCAGAACCATGTGTTTGAGAGAGTAAAAACACTCTCTCCTTCTCATGCTTTAAACCACCAAGTTCCATTATTTCTTTTTTTCCTACCAAAAATGAGCAAGAGTAACCATTGGAAACAGATTTTCCAAATGTAGATAAATCTGGATATACACTATATAAAGAGTGTGCCCCTTTCGTATCAAATCTCATACCACAAATCATTTCATCAAAAATTAGAACACTACCTTCTTTATCTGCTTTTTCTCTTAAATATTGTAAAAAATTATTTTTTGCAGAGTTATTTGTTTGTATTAATGTGTCTAGATGTAAGTCTTCATCCAGTGCATTAAGATAAGGAGATTCATTTTTTACAGGTTCTAAAATTATCCCTGCAATTTGATCTTTATATTGTTCAAAAATTTTCTCTACACTTCCTCTATCGTTATATATAAACTTAAGAGTATATCCTCTTTCGCTTTCTAGTGTTCCACAGTTCATGTCTGTTGATCCTATAAACCAATCATGTATTGAAAAAAAAGGTTGACTTGCACAAACTAAAATATATTTTCTTCCTGTATATGCTCTAGCTAACTTTATAGCCGCCGTGGTTACATCAGATCCATTTTTACCAAATTTTACCATGTCAAAATGTTCAAAATGCTCATTAATCAAATAATCTGCAACTTCATATTCTAATATGCCAGGTCTCGTGTAGTTAGTACCATTTTTAATAGTTTCTATTACCGTGTTATCCACTTCATCAAAAGCATGTCCTAAAATAAACACTCTATTTCCCAT
>Ga0256840_1001523_pt1 | contig 21650 bp, 21 predicted proteins | sample 355202metaG_FD_185969 | JGI IMG/M metagenome (GOLD analysis project Ga0256840, IMG submission 185969) | Hydrothermal vent microbial communities from Mid Atlantic Ridge, Atlantic Ocean - 355-202 | ecosystem: Environmental > Aquatic > Marine > Hydrothermal vents | place: Atlantic Ocean: Mid...
TTAAGGGCATTTGCTTAAAATAATGTTTAGTCACCAGTCGAACTGAAAGGTCAATGGTTACCGTTGTGCTTAATTTATTGCTTAAATATTGCTCAAAGGCCAGCAGTGTTTGTGGGGTAGGTGTGCTAGTGGTAATTAAGTCACCATTGATTCTCATAGGTGTACCTAAGCGAACTTTGATATTTTGTAGTTGTTGTATTTGACCGTTAATTTTATAGTTCTGGCTAAGTAGTTGTTTTTTGACCTCCGCAATCGTTTGCATATTGGAGAAAGATAAAACTAATGGCACGGAAATAATTGCGACCATAAAAATAGAGAGAGCAATGCCTTTTTTGGCGCGTGAAAAAGGGGCAAAACCAATAGCCATAAAAGATACACCGGCAGCCATAATAATACCGGTTAAGTTGGTTAGAAATAACAACATCGCACCATAAAAAACATCGAAATTCAGCCAGCCGATACCAATGCCGGAAACACATAAAGGCGGCACCAAGGCAACCGCAATAGCCACGCCTGGCAAACTTTTGGCAATATTCTCACGGGCGTTGGCAAAGGCACCCGCTATGCCTGAAAGTACGGCAACCAGTAGGTCTAATGTCGATGGGTGTAATCGACCTTCAATTTCATTTGTGATTTCTTGAAATGGCAAGATAAAAGCCATCACGGCGGATAGAGAAAGGGCAATAAACATGCCTGTTAATAAAGTGCTAAATGAACTTCGACTTAAATCGGAATCTGAACGCAATAAGCCCATAGATGAGGAAATAATGGGCGACATTAATGGCGCTAAAACCATGGCACCAATCACTATTGAGGGGCTGTTGAGAAATAAGCCCAAGGTTGCTAATAAGGCACTTAATACCATTAATAGCACAAAAGTGCTGGTGGTTTGAGCATTTTCTTTTAAGGCTAGGAAAAGATCCTTAAAGTCAGATTCGAGGGCGTGCGTAAAAAAAGGCAGTGTAGTGCTTAAATATTTAATGCGACTATCTTGTTGTGGGAGGTGTTCGCAAACTACATTTTCTTTATCATCGGTATACTGTTGAGTGTCGCGAAACTTCTCACCGGCATTAACTTTGACACCTTCGTTGAGTACTTCTATATATAACTCACGGGTTGTTAACGGCTTATTGTTGACTAGAAAATGGGTATCGACAGGTGATTTAACCGTTAATGAGGCAGTACGAATATAGCCTAGCTGTTGGGGGACATGTTTTTTCTGAGTCGTTGCTAAAAATGATGAAGATAACCGTAGATAGGACAGAATAGACTGCGGGGCAAATAAAGCAATAGAAATACGCCTGTCGCGCAATGAGATAGATTCCTCAAATAAATCAGTAAGTGGGCCATTTCTATGGAAGTCTAGCAAGACCATGCCTGTAATGGCCGTCGAAATAGTTTTCCCCTTTGCTGTTATTAAAGTCACGGGGTGTGGCGTTAGAGAAAACGCATGGATAATACGATTTACTTGAAATTTAAATTTGGCGAAGGCAGTGAATTCTCGGCTATCACCCATGAATTCAGCCATTGCTGTTTGGTTCTCTAGGTTAACACCGTTGGTGATAACTTTTTTATTACAAACAATGATATCAATAGACAGCGGGTCGTCTTGTAAAGCAATTTCTAGGCAGGCATCAAAGTCTTTTGGTAATTCTAGGCTTTTATAGAATTGACAGGAGGGATCGTTGGCAATTGGTAAAAAACCGAGAGACATCTGTTGTTGCTCAGCAAATAACAAAATTTGTGGATAATCGTTTTGTTCAACCCAGACTAGGGCGTGATTTAGGTTATCTTGAATAGGAATAGTCGATAAATTTGCGAGCTTTATTTTATAGACTTCAATATCTAGTTCAGCGAATAGTGAGTGATTAAGCACATCCTCTAATTGCTCTTCTACGCAAGGGGCATAAATGAAATATACTTTTTTCAGTAAAGTCATGTTTTAAATATGGGGTTTCATTAAAAAAATAGTATAATTTTTTGGTTGATATTTATTTTTCCAAGGATTCTAGCTGCTTCCAGCGGTTAACAATTTTGCAAAAGATTTCTGCTGTTTGTTTCGCATCGTACAGTGCCGAGTGAGCCAGTTCATTATTCCATTCTATACCTGCTGCTTTGCCTATTTGAGCTAGCACTGTCTGTTTGTACATTAGGCCACCTAAAGTAGCGGTATCAAAGGAACTGAAAGGATGAAATGGGCTGCGTTTTATTTTTGTACGTGCAATGGCTGCATTAAGAAAAGTAATATCAAAAGTTGGGTTATGACCAACGAGAATAGCGCGCGTGCATTCATTGCGCTTAACTGCATTTTTTATGGGTGTAAATAGTTTTCCTAGTGCTTCTTTTTCTGTTATTGCCATACGGAAAGGGTGGTAGGGATCAATGCCTGTGAATTTTAAGGCCGCTGGGTCTAAAATAGAGTTCTCAAAAGGAATGATATGCGCAGAGTGGCTTTCCGTGATGACTAGTTCTTCATTGTCATCATACTCAACAATCACGGCGGCTATTTCTAATAAAGGGTGTTTTTTAGCATCAAATCCTGCTGTTTCTATATCAACAATTACGGGTAAATACCCTCTGAAGCGTTCTTTCATTAGTTGCTTAACAACGGTTGTCATGATGCTAAAATAATAAATTGTTAGGAAAAATATGCTATGTTACGCGAACTTTCTATACGAACCTAGAAAAATCAGTTGCTCATGGATTCTAGCACAAGCTCTTGATTCTACCGTACTTCCAAAAAATCTTCACTTAGCCTAAGAATTTTTTGTAAGCACTGTGCAATCTATCTTGCACTATAAATTCGCGCTTAATTGATTTTTCTGAGATGAATAAATTTTTAACCCGTATTTTATTGGGTAATTTAGGTAAATAATGAAAAATAAAATTAAAAAATACCAATGGGTACTAGGTATATGTTTACTGCCAGCCTGTACCGTGGTGCCGCATACCGATCCTGTTGACCCTTGGGAAGGGATGAACCGTGATATTATGCAATTTAACGATAAGCTTGATAAAGATGTGCTTAAACCTCTGGCTAAAGGCTATCAATGGATAACGCCTGAGTTTATGGACGTGGGTATTACTAATTTCTTTTCTAATTTAAGAGATATTGGCGTTAGCGTTAATGATTTTTTACAGGCAAAACCAAAGCAAGGTAGTATGGATATAGCTCGATTTGTCGTTAATAGTACCGTAGGTGTTGCTGGGTTTATTGATGTGGCTACTTTAATAGACTTGCCTAAACATGATGAAGATTTTGGCCAAACATTAGGTGTATGGGGTGTACCCATGGGGCCTTATTTTGTTTTGCCTTTTTATGGGCCAAGCTCGGTGAGAGGCGTTGGTGGGCGAGCAGGCGATATGGCTTTACATCCGCTAACCTATACTGTCCTTTTTGCAAATCCTGCCGTGGGTTGGGGAGCTGTTGGTGCACGTACATTAGATGTAATTGATGAACGAGCAGATTTTTTAGGTGCAGAAGCGGCTGCTTCAGAAGCCGCTGTGGATAGATACTTATTTTTCCGTTCTGCCTATATACAGCGTAGAAAATATTTGGTCAATGATGGGGCTGCACAGCCGCTAGATCTTGAGGGTATAGATGATGAGTCGTTATATGATGGTTTAGAGTTTGAGTAAGTAACAGTAGCCGTTGTTTTTTAACGTCCGCTACTGTTTAATTTATATCGGGAATTAATCTTTTAATTTCCAGTGTAGAGTTTCCCCTGCTCTGAGCGGTGTTAATTGCAAATCTTTAGCAATAGAGTAATGACTAGGTACCTGCCAGTCAGTTTTTTCCAGGGTGATTTTCTTGGTGTTACGTGGCAACTGATAAAAATCTGCACCATAAAAACTGGCAAATCCTTCTAATTTATCTAAAGCATTAGCCTGCTCAAAGGCTTCAGCGTAAAGTTCTATTGCACCATAAGCGGAATAGCAGCCAGCACACCCACAGCTGTTTTCTTTTAAATGCTTCATATGTGGTGCGCTGTCTGTGCCTAAGAAGAATTTAGGGTTACCACTGGTCGCAGCTGCAACTAAAGCTAAACGATGCGTTTCACGTTTCAATATAGGTAAGCAGTAATAGTGGGGTTTAATGCCACCCACTAAAATAGCATTGCGGTTATAAAGCAAATGCTGCGGAGTAATCGTTGCACCTATATTACTCGGGGTTTCCTGTACAAACTGTACGGCTTCGCGTGTAGTGACATGTTCAAGTACAATGCGTAAGGCAGGAAAGTTCTGCTGTATGACGCGCAATTTTTGATCAATAAAGACGCGTTCGCGGTCAAAAATATCAACCTCGGCATCAGTGACTTCGCCATGTACCAATAGGGGGATATGGTATTTTTCCATGGCCTCAAATACTGGAAATACAGCTTGTAAGTCAGTTACGCCTTGATCAGAGTTAGTTGTTGCGCCTGCTGGATATAATTTAAAGGCATGCACGGCAGCTGTTTCGGCAGCTTTTTTTACCTCTTCAATAGTCGTGTTATTAGTTAGGTAAAGCACCATAAGCGGGGTAAATGTATATGCGCTAGACGTTGCTTGCTGAATTTCTTGTTGATAGCTGAGTGCTTGGTCTACATTAGCAACCGGTGGTTGCAGGTTAGGCATGATAATGGCGCGTGCAAACTGTCTGGCTGTATGATTAATGACTGTTTTGAGCATGTCGCCCGTACGCACATGTAAGTGCCAGTCATCAGGTTGAGTTAGGGTTAATTGTTGCATTGTCATTACCTTTAGATAAGTGATTGTGAAATAAATTGCTTGTATACTAGCTTATTATTAAAATAGTCGGTTAATTTTGAGTTAGTAACTTGAAAAAAGGCGAAACAGTCGCCATATTTCTAGTTATTTTCCTCTTTCGGAGTAGCAAATGCCAATTTATGAATACCAGTGTCAGGCTTGTGGTTATGAGCATGAAGCTTTGCAAAAAATAAGTGCAGAGCCACTGACTACTTGTCCTGTGTGTAACAAATCTGAATTAAAGAAAAAGATATCAGCAGCCGGCTTTCGTTTAAAAGGTTCGGGTTGGTATGAAACCGATTTTAAAAGCGGCAATAAGAAAAATGTAGTGGGTACTAAAAAGCCTACTTCAACTGCCGGCAGTTCAAAGGATTAAGTTTGAACAATCCAAAATACGAGCTTGGGTAAGTCATTATTTAAGCCATTACTTTAACTTTTTAGATTAAATAGAGAAAAACTATGCGTACCCACAAGTGCGGAGAATTAAACAAAGAAAACTTAGGTGAAGCTGTAGAACTGTGCGGCTGGGTACATAGACGACGTGACCATGGTGGCGTTATCTTTATTGATTTAAGAGATCGTGCAGGCTTAGTGCAAGTCGTCTTTAACCCCGAGTCAGAAGAGACTTTTGCGCTGGCTGAAAGTGTACGTAGTGAATATGTACTACGTGTTGAAGGGGTTGTTAGAGACCGTTTAGAAGGCACGGTTAATGCCAATATGGCGACGGGGGAGGTTGAGGTTTTAGTGAATCATGTTGAGGTGTTGAACGAATCAGAAACACCACCATTCCCGATTGAAAGTGATATTGAAGTAAATGAAGAAATGCGCTTACGTTATCGTTATATTGATTTGCGTAAAACGGCTATGTTAAGAAACATGACGATGCGTAGAGATGTGACCCGGAATGTGCGTAATTTTTTGGATGCACAAGATTTCTTTGAAATGGAAACACCTATTTTAACTAAGGCAACGCCGGAAGGGGCGCGAGATTATATTGTGCCTAGTCGAACTCACCCGAATAATTTTTTTGCTTTACCGCAATCACCACAGTTGTATAAACAATTGTTAATGATAGCGGGTATGGATAAGTATTATCAAATTGTACGTTGTTTCCGTGATGAAGATCTACGTGCCGATAGACAGCCTGAATTTACGCAATTAGATATTGAAACTTCATTTATGAATGAAGATAGCATCATGGCTGTTATGGAAGATATGATGCGTGGTTTATTTAAAGACGTGATTGATGTTGATTTAGGGGATAAATTCCCACAAATGACCTATGCGGAAGCGATGTCGCGTTTTGGTTCAGACAAGCCTGATTTGCGTATTCCCTTAGAATTAGTCGATATTGCTGAGGAAATGAAAGATGTAGACTTTAAAGTTTTCTCTGGTCCAGCGAATGATCCTAAAGGACGTGTTGCTGCTTTAAGAGTTCCCAATGGTTCAACATTGAGTCGTAAAGATATTGATGTATATACAAAATTTGTCAGCATTTATGGCGCGCGTGGTTTAGCGTATATCAAAGTGAATGATCGTAATGGTGGAATTGAAGGCTTGCAATCGCCGATTGTGAAGTTCGCTCCAGCAAAAGTTTGGGAAGCCGTTTTAGAAAAAACAGGCGCACAAACGGGCGATTTAATTTTCTTTGGTGCGGATAAAGCCAATATTGTTAATGAAGCTTTAGGTGCATTACGGGTCAAAATAGGCCTGGATTTAGGCTTATTAGAAGGTGAATGGAAGCCTTTATGGGTCATTGATTTTCCAATGTTTGAATGGGATGAGAAAGGTCAGCGATGGAATGCAATTCATCACCCCTTTACTGCACCGAGTTGCACTGAAGAAGAGTTGAAAGCGAATCCAGGAGCTGCTTTATCCCGTGCTTATGATTTAGTTTTAAACGGTACAGAAGTGGGGGGGGGGTCGATTCGTATTAATAAAACGGCAATGCAGTCTACTGTTTTAGAAATTTTAGGTATTGGTGAGCAAGAGGCGAATGATAAATTTGGTTTCTTACTAGAAGCCTTAAAGTATGGCTGTCCTCCGCATGGCGGTATGGCTTATGGTTTAGATCGTTTAGTTATGTTAATGACGGGATCCAGTTCTATTCGTGAAGTGATTGCTTTTCCTAAAACGCAATCAGCTGCTTGTCCTTTAGTGGATGCGCCTGCGGTTGTGAACGAAGCGCAGCTAAAAGAATTGAATATTAAGCATCATAAAATAGTAAAAGACGAAGTTAGCACTCATTAATATGAGCAGGGGGCGGATATTTTTCGCCCTGTTTTTTACATATTGTCTTATACCTTAGAATAAATGTTATGACAACAGCATACTCGATACAAGATTACGCATTACTTTCTGATGAAGAATGCGCCGTAAAAATTCAATCAGCCAAAACAATACTGGGTAAACGTTGTATTGTTTTAGGTCATCATTATCAACGTGATGAGGTTTTTCAACACGCTGATATTTCAGGTGATTCATTGAAATTATCCAAAGAGGCTGCAGAATCCGATGCTGAGTATATCGTCTTTTGCGGTGTACATTTTATGGCGGAAGTGGCAGATATTTTGTCGCGTCCTGAGCAAATTGCTATTTTGCCTGATTTAGCGGCGGGTTGTTCGATGGCAGATATGGCGAACAAGGTGAATGTGCAGCGTTGCTGGGATGAACTGGCGACCGTTATTGATGTCGAAAATGAAGTGACCCCCGTGACTTATATTAATTCAGCTGCTGATTTAAAAGCCTTTTGTGGACAACACGAGGGGATAGTGTGCACCTCTTCTAATGCGCAAAAGATTCTGGAATGGAGTTTTGCTAAGCGTGAAAAAATTCTATTTTTCCCTGACCAGCATTTAGGCCGTAATACGGCTTTTCAAATGGGTATTCCGTTAGAAGACATGGTGGTCTGGAATTTTAATAAGCCAATGGGGGGCTTAACAGCTGAGCAGGTTCGCAATGCGAAAATGATTCTTTGGGGAGGATATTGTTCTGTACATCAGTTCTTTCAGCCAGAACAAATTGATGCTTTTTTAGAGCGTTACCCAGAAACTAAGGTTATTGCTCACCCTGAAGCGTGTTTTGAAGTGTGCCAAAAAGCTGACTATATTGGCTCTACAGAATATATTTTAAAAACAGTACGTGACGCTGAGCCTAATACGCGTTGGTTAGTCGCTACAGAATTAAACCTAGTTAATCGCTTACATGAGGAATGTCAGGCGCAAGGTAAAAATGTGCATTTTATGTCGCCTGCATTAAGTATGTGTTCGACTATGTTCCGTACCGATCCACAGCATTTAGCTTGGATATTAGAGAGCTTAGCAGCAGGTCATGTTGTTAATCAAATCAGTGTAGCGCCGGAAGAAGCAGAATTTGCCAAAATTGCTTTAGATAATATGCTGGCTCTATAGTTTGCTTACCTAGTACAGTGCCTTTGATTTGTGATATAAAAACCGCATCAATGTATTTCTAATGAATGAATAACCTTATTATTTTATCGCTTATTTCGATCGCGTAGTTATTCGTAGCTTATTTCAAAAAAGCCTTATTCCTGAGTATTTTATCGGGGATGAGGCTTTTTTTTGGTTTTTATTCCAAGTTGCTTATAAGTTTGATTTTATTGTTTATGTTTTCTGAGGGAGGGGCGGTAAATTATGGCCGCTGCTTGTGAAGATAAGTATGTTTTTTGTCATTAATGGATCCATGTTTTTCAAGTGTTTGATTTTAAATGCATAAAATACTTGGCATGAACTGTGCTTTTCCTTTTGAAAGTAATGAATAAAGGAGAAAGGGTCATGGCGATTAGTTTTGAAAATGCATTAGGTGTACATCCGCAAGCCTTGGCTTTGCGTGAGCGACGTAGTGAGGTGTTGGCGGCAAATTTAGCCAATGCCGATACGCCTAACTATAAAGCACGTGACCTGGACTTTCAAAGTATTTTAAAAAATCAAATGCCGAGTAATGGGCGTTCTTTAGAAAGAACCCATGTCCGGCATCAGCAAGCAGGCAATATGCAATTAGGCGCGGAACTGTTATACCGTAACCCGCACCAGGCTTCTTTAGATGGTAATACCGTTGAAGACCATATCGAGCAAGCCAAATATGCTGAAAATTCGGTGCAATATCAAGCCAGTTTAACTTTCTTAAATGGTAAATTTTCAGGCTTGATGAGCGCTATTAGAGGAGAATAATTATGTCTGCATTAAGTGTTTTTGATATTGCTGGTAGTGGTATGAATGCTCAGTCACTGCGGTTAAATTTAGTGGCGAGTAATATTGCTAACGCCAATAGTGTTAGCAGTAGTTTGGATGAGGTTTATAAATCTAGGCAACCTGTTTTTGCCGCACAATTAAGTAATGTGATGGATAAAAATAGTGCTGCAGTCGGGGTTGATATTAAAGGTGTGGTTGAAAGCCAAGCGCCAGGGATTATGGAGTATGCCCCGAATCACCCAATGGCAGATGATGCCGGGTATATTTTTAAGCCAAATGTCAATACTGTAGAGGAGATGGCGAATATGATGTCCGCATCAAGGTCTTATCAAAATAATGTGGAAGTTTTTAATACTTCTAAACAATTAATTTTACAGACTTTGAGAATGGGTCAATAGGAGGTAGGTCATGACATTTAGTGTTGATGCAATTAAAGAATTAGGATTATCTGCAGCAGATGCAATAAAACCCAAAAAGCAAGAGTTGGGTCAAGAGCAGTTTTTAAAGTTAATGACAACTCAACTGACTCATCAAGACCCCACTAAGCCGATGGAAAATGGTGATTTTTTGGCACAAATGGCGCAATTTAGTACGGTTGAAGGGATCGGTTCTTTAAATGATTCATTTCAAGCATTCGCTGGATCGATGACTTCTAGTCAGTCGATTGAAGCTTCAGGTTTAATCGGAAAGTCGGTATCAGTACCGAGTGATAAAGGTGTCTTAGGGTTAGGCAGTCCTTTAGAGGGAAATATTAAACTTAATGGCGCGACCAATCAAGCGACAGTAAGCATTAAAGATGCCAATGGCGTTGTGGTTAAAACGTTAAATTTAGGCAGCCAAAGTGAAGGCCTGAAAAAATTTGAGTGGGATGGGCTTTTAGACGATGGAAGTTATGCTCCTCCAGGTGTTTACAGCGTAGAGGCTGAGGCAACAATTGGTGGTAAGAATACCGGATTAGAAACTTTTATGGCGGCAAAAGTGGAGAGCATTGATTTAGGTGATGCACAAAAAGGTGTGGTGCTAAATCTGGGGCAGCTGGGTGCGGTTGAATTCAGTAAAGTCAAACAAGTATTTTAAAGGAGAGCGATCATGGGTTTTTCAACAGCATTAAGTGGCTTAAATGCCGCATCAAAAGATTTACAAGTAACGGGTAATAATATAGCGAATGCAAATACGACAGGGTTTAAGAAATCTAGAGCGGAATTTGCGGATGTTTATGCGGCTAGTTTGACGGGGGTTAGTAAAACTCAAGCAGGCGCAGGCACTAAGGTGGCTAATGTTGCTCAGCAATTTAAATCGGGTAATTTGGATTTTACTGATAATAATTTGGATTTAGCTATTAGTGGGCAGGGGTTTTTCTCATTATCAGAGGACCCTGCAGCCTCTAAGCCGACATTATTTACTCGCGGAGGTGAGTTTAAATTAAATAAGGATGGTTATGTAGTTAATAACCAAGGGGCTTATTTACAATCATTTAAACCTAACGGAACGACTATCGAAGAAGGCTTTAGTGAAGGGGTTTTTCAGCCACTAAAAATTAATGCTTCGCAAGGAGCACCAAAAGCTACCTCTGAGATTCTAATTAATACTAATTTGAATGCAGCAGAAATTGTACCGGTAAATTTTGGTACTGTGCCAGATGTACCCGTAGATCCAACTGATCCGAAATCATATAACCATACTTCTTCGGTAACAACCTATGATTCTCAAGGTAACTCACATATTTCAAGTATGTACTATGTCACTAAAAATCCTGCAACACCTAATCAATGGGATGCTTATTTCTTTGTCGATGGAGTACCTTTTAACCCGAATCCAAATGCTAGCCCAGCCGTGCCAGCGGTAAAGGCGGCAATTGGTACTCCCCATGTTCCTATTCAGCTTGATTTTGATGCTAATGGCGCGTTAAGCCTTATAGATGGTGCTGCTCCTGGAAAATTAAATTTTGGTGCTATCACATCAACGGATATTGATTCTGCTCTGAATGTAGCGCCTTTAGATTTTAATTTTGATTTTGCAACGACCACGCAATATAGTGCTAATTTTTCGGTACAAGATTTATCTCAAGATGGACTTCCTGCTGGAAATTTAACGGGGATTTCAATTAATGATGAAGGCGTTGTTTCCGCTAATTTTAGTAATGGTGGTTCTGATATTTTAGGTAAAGTAGCACTAACTCGCTTTGCTAATCCTCAAGGCTTGACTAAAGCAGGTGATACTGCTTGGAGAGAAAGCGTTGACTCTGGAGAGGCCGTTGCTGGGCAGCCAAAGTCAGGGAGCTTTGGGAGCATTCAATCGGGAGCCTTAGAGAGTTCAAATGTTGATTTATCCGCGCAATTGGTACATTTAATTATTGCTCAGCAAGCTTATCAAGCGAATGCACAAACAATCACGACTGAAAAAACCATTATGCAGACCATATTAAATGCATAATTTTTATTGCTAGGTTATAAGGGAGAGCTATTATGGATCGCAGTTTATTTGTCGCAATGAGTGGCGCGAAGCAGACAATGCTAGCGCAAACCTCAAATGCCAATAATTTGGCTAATGCGCAGACGACGGGGTTTAAATCTGACTTTGAGCAATTCCGTAGTATGCCAGTTTTCGGGCCTGGTCAGCCAACGCGTGTCTATGCGATGACTGAAAGGCCGGGAACTGATTTAACACCGGGTGCTTTACAGAGGACCGGGCGTGATTTGGATGTGGCAATTGATGGTGGTGGTTGGCTTGCTGTGCAAGATAAGACTGGCAACGAAGCTTATACTCGTGCGGGGGAGCTGCGAGTGACCCCTGAAGGTTTTTTGCAGACGGGAGCGGGGGATGCAGTTATCGGTGATAACGGTCCTATTGTTATACCTCAAGCAGATAAAATTGATATAGCGATTGATGGTACTATTAGTATTATTCCTACGGGATCAGATGCAACAACCTTATTAGTGATTGGTAGGGTTAAGCTGGTTAAGCCTGAAAATAAAGATTTAGAAAAGCTTAGTGATGGCTTAATGCATTTAAAAGAGGGGGCTGATGCTCCCGTTGCTGATGCTAATATTTCATTAGTGCAAGGCTCGCTAGAAGGAAGTAATGTCAGCGCAGTGGATGCAATGGTGGAAATGATTGAGTTAGCTAGAAATTATGAGTTGCAAGTTAAAGTGATGAAAACTGCGGATGAGAATAGTGGTGCAGCAACAAAGCTAATGCAAATGAGCTAGTATAATAACCCTTAAGTTTGACAAAAATAGTATGACAGGTTTGCTCATAAATGATCTCTATCATTTATGTCTTTGTTGTATTAGATTTAAAAAAAGTAACCCACAGCAGCGTCCTTGCTGCCATGGTTTGTGCATAAAAATCCCTTCAAATAGCTTGGTACAAATGATAGCAAGCACTCAAGATTTAAAAATAATAAAGTTCTGATAAAACAGTAAGGAACGAGAATTCAATAATACCCAAGACTGACTTATCTTTTGACTCCACGGCCGTGCCAGAATCCTACACCATTCTTTCGGGTATTATTATACTCCCGCTCCTGAGCAAGGGATAGACATCATAAATGATGTCGGTTGATTCTATTGTTGGCTATTTATGGCATATAAAATGCTTGTGTATAGGTAAGCGTCAAATAATAGGAGCTTATCATGACTGAAAGAGCATTATGGGTGGCAAAATCAGGTTTGGATGCCCAACAAACACGAATGGCTGTTATTTCTAATAATTTAGCTAACGTAAATACAACAGGCTTTAAAAAATCTCGGCCTATCTTTGAGGATTTGTTGTATCAAAATGTACGTCAAGTCGGAGCAAGTTCTTCTCAAAATACAGAATTACCCACTGGTTTACAGCTTGGTACGGGCGTTAGAGTTGTTGCCACAGAAAAGCTACACACTCAAGGCAATATTGTACAAACAGAAAATTCTTTAGATGTCTCAATACAAGGGCGGGGGTTTTTGCAAGTTATTATGCCTAATGGAGATGTTAACTATACGCGTAATGGTTCATTAAAATTAGATTCACTAGGACAAATGGTGACGTCTAATGGTAATCCGATACAGCCAACGATTACTATTCCTTCTGATGCAATTAGTATTACGATTGGTACAGATGGTGTCGTTTCTGTGCTACAGCCAGGCAGTCCTGTAGCCTCTCAAATAGGCCAGATTGAAACGGTTAGTTTTGTTAATTCATCGGGATTAGAGCCTGTTGGTCAGAATTTATTCAGAGAGTCTGTCGCTAGTGGAACGCCGACAGTAGGAACACCGGGGACAAATGAGTTAGGAATATTGCAGCAAGGGTCGTTAGAAACGTCGAATGTGAATGTGGTTGAAGAACTGGTTAATATGATTGAAACACAGCGTGCTTATGAGATGAATTCAAAGGCGATTTCAACCACGGATGAGATGCTTTCTTATGTTACGCAACAACTTTAAGGTTGGCTAAAGTTATGAAACTATTAAAGATAAGTATTTTATCGGCAGTTTTTGTCCTTACCGGGTGTGAAACTTTGCCTGATCGTGATCCAGAATTTGCACCAGTACGCCCAGAGGCTTTAAGACCACCTATACACAAAACAGGTTCGATTTACCAAAATAATTATGATATGCGTTTATTTGAGTCTCAGATAGCGCGTCGAGTAGGCGATATCTTGATGGTTACTTTAGCGGAAAACACGAAAGCAAAAAAGTCGGCCGATATTAATGTTAATAAAGACCTGGATATAACGCTGACAGTCCCAAAGCTTTATGGCATGGATCCAAGTGTTGTAATGGGGGATGCATTAACGAATCAAATTACCGCTAAGCGAAATGCTTTAGGGAATGGACAAGCAAATCAAAGTAACAGTTTAACGGGGAGTATTAGCGTCAGTGTTGTTGAAGTTTTGCCTAATGGAAATTTAAAAGTACGAGGAGAAAAGCGAGTATCTCTCAACCAAGGCAATGAATATTTAAGGGTGTCTGGCATTATTCGGCCCATTGATATTAGTGCTACGAATACCGTCTCTTCTAGTCAACTTGCTGATGCAACGATTATGTATACAGGCGATGGTGCTGTTGCTGATGCGAGTCGAATGGGCTGGATCAGTAGGAGCTTCTTTTCTTGGTTATTTCCTTTTTAATAGGCATCTGACATGAATAAAATAAGTATCAATATCATATTATTTAGTTTTTTGCTCCTTGTGAATATTTGTTCTGCTTTTGCTGAGCGCATTAAAGATTTAGCCGATATAGATGGCGTAAGAAATAACCAATTAGTCGGCTATGGTTTGGTGGTTGGATTAAATAAAACAGGGGATAAAACAAGGTTTACAGGGCAATCTGTACAGGCTATGTTAAACCGATTAGGGACTAATTTTCCAGCAGGTATCGACCCTAAAGTAAAAAATGTCGCAGCTGTCGCTATTAGTGCCAATCTACCCGCTTTTGTGAAACCAGGTCAGACGATTGATGTTACCGTCTCTTCTATTGGTGATGCGAAAAGTTTGCGTGGCGGGACATTATTAATGGCACCCTTAAAAGGAGCCGATGGGCAGGTCTATGCCATTGCTCAAGGCAATTTAGTCGTTGGCGGTTTATCGGCTTCGGGGCAAGATGGCTCGAGTATTACCGTTAATAACCCCTCTGTTGGTCGAATTGCTAATGGTGCAACGGTGGAGCGTAGCGTGCCTAGTCCCTTTGCTGATGGCAATACGATCACTTTTAGTTTACATAATGCCGACTTTACTACAGCCAATCGCATGGTTCAGGCCATTAACCGCCTGCTAGGTGAGGGAACGGCTAAAGCAGCAGATGCGGCTTCTGTGAGAGTAAGTGCGCCTGTCGATATTGGTCAGCGAGTGACTTTTGTTTCTATGGTGGAAAACATTATGGTGAACCCCGATGATGCACCAGCAAGAATTATCATTAATTCAAGAACAGGGACCGTGGTTATTAATAATATGGTTCGAGTTCAGCCGGTGGCAGTATCGCATGGCTCATTAACGGTGACCGTTAGCGAAAACCTGCAGGTTAGTCAGCCTAATCCTGCTGTCTTTGGTGATGCGGCAGGAAGAACCGTGGTGACACCTCAGTCTGATGTGGGTATTACCGAAGAGAATAATCGCATGTTTATGTTTAATCCGGGAGTGTCATTAGATGAAATCGTGCGTGCAGTCAATAACGTAGGCGCTTCCCCTAGTGATTTAGTCGCTATTTTAGAAGCTTTGAAATCAGCTGGGGCTTTAAGAGCTGAACTCATCATTATTTAAAGGGAGTGCATCATGCTAAGTAATGTTAATTCTGCAGATGTTTATACTGACTTTAACGGACTTGCTAAATTAAGAGTAGAAGCAAAACAGAAAACACCTGAAGCGATTAAAGAAGTTGCCAAGCAATTCGAGTCGGTATTTTTAGGAATGGTGTTAAAAAGCATGCGTGCTGCTAAATTGACTGATGGTAGCATTATGGATAATGACCAAAGTAAGTTTTTTCAAGATATGTATGATCAACAACTTTCTGTTCAGTTATCAGGCGATCCAGGTATCGGCCTTGCGGCTGTTATTGAGCAGCAGCTAAGTCCTAAAAAGTATGATCCAATGAATATATTAGGTATTAATGAATATAGAGCGCAACCTGTTAGTATCAATAAGCCAGTAAAGGCAATGAAGGCATTAGAAAGTGCAGAAAAAATAAGTATTGGGGAGATTAATTCTAAAGAAGATTTTGTACGTATATTAAGTGTACCTGCGCAACAGGCGGCACAAAAATTAGGTGTTGAAGCTAAGACTTTATTAGCGCAAGCTGCATTGGAAACAGGCTGGGGTAAAAATGTCATAAAATTGGCAGATGGTGAGAGTAGTTTTAATTTATTTAATATAAAAACGCATAAAGATTGGGCGGGTAAGCAGGTAGCTAAGAATACATTGGAGTTTGATAACGGTATTGCCAAGCAGGAAAAAGCACATTTCAGAGCTTATAACAGCTATCAAGATAGCTTTAATGATTATGTGCGGTTTATAAAAGAAAACCCACGTTATCAACAGGCTCTGGAGCATACGGAAAATGCGGAACAATATATGCGTGAATTGCAATCAGCAGGGTATGCAACTGATCCTGCCTATGCTAATAAAGTTATGCGTATTTATCATGATGATGTCTTTTCTGGTGTACAGCGGGCTGCTGTTGTGGCCGCTAATATGAAGGAGCAGTAAGCTATGGCTAATGGCATTTTAGGTTCAGCTGTTTCGGGGTTAATGGCATTTCAGCGCTCAATAGAAACAACGAGTCAGAATATTGCCAATGCCAATACCGAGGGGTATAGTCGCCAGCGGGTTGAGACGGTCGCTTCATTACCCGAATATTCAGGTGGCGGTTATATTGGTACGGGCGTGCAAGTGAGTAATATTTCACGCAGTTATGATCAGTTTATGAGTGGTCAGTTACGCTCCAGTACCTCTGCTTTTGGTGAGGTAGACAGCTTTAAAAACTATGCGACGCAAATAGATAATTTATTAGCGGATCCAACAACGGGAGTGGATCCCGCTATGAAAAGTTTTTTTAACTCGGTGAATGATGTCGCTAATGACCCAAGCTCAATAGCTGCGCGTGAGGTCATGTTAACGGAGGGAACTAGCCTAACGCATCGTTTTGGTATGATTAGTAAGCGATTTGATGAGCTTAAAGATCAGGTGAATTCTGATTTAAAGAGTATGACGCAGACGGCTAATTCTTATACTGTGGAGATTGCAGCGTTAAATAAAAGAATTGCTGCGGATATTGGTCGAGCGAATGGTCAACAGAAACCGAATGATTTACTGGATCAGCGAGATAATCTTTTAAATAAATTAGCAGATTTAGTTGATGTGTCTGTCATCCCACAAGCTAATGGTATGGTCAGCGTGCTTATGAGTAATGGCTTACCTTTAGTCATGGATACTCAAACTTCTACTTTAGGCATAAAAGCAAATGACTTTGACCCAACTCGATTAGAAGTGAGTTATACAAATATAAAGGGACAAGAGCAAATTATTACCGACAAAATCAAAGGGGGTAAGATTGCAGGGACTTTACGCTTTAGGGGTGAAATACTGGATCCTGCACAGCAAAAATTAGGTGCAGTTGCGGCTGCAATTGCGATTGATTTTAATGCAATTCATGGGGCGGGGTATGATTTAGACGGTGCTTTAGGTGGGGCATTTTTTAAATTTACTGGTGTGCCAGAAGTGCCGGCAATAGCGTCATCTGCTAATCTTGGTACGGCGACAGTGACAGCTGCTTTTGGTACAAATAGTGAGGACCTGAATACGAGTGATTATTTATTGGAATTAAATGCTGGTATTTATACTTTAACGCGTCTAAGTGACGATAGCGCTATTAATTTAACTAATACTGCTGGGGTTTTAACGGCAACAAGTCCTGATGTGCTGCCGGGAATTACGTTAACAATAACGGCAGGAGCTATGGTGGCTGGTGATCAATTTTTTATTCGCCCAACCTATCAGGCTGCCAGTAACCTAGAGATGAATATAGAAGATCCTAGAAAAATTGCCGCAGCAACTAATTTGGATGCGGATGGTGTAACAATAGTTGCCGGCGCTATGCCGGGCGATAATAGGAATGCTTTAAACTTGGCAGGGTTGGCAAATAGCACTGGAATGTTTAACGGAACAGCCAGTTTCCAAGAGTCTTATGGTCAGATTGTTGCTAAAGTCGGCGGCTTGACACATGCGGCAAATATTAGTGCTGATGCGCAGCAATCTTTATTAAATCGAGCAACCGAAGCAAGAGAAAATCTTGCGGGTGTAAACTTGGATGAAGAAGCTGCAAATTTAATTAAATTTCAGCAGTCGTACCAGGCAGCAGCTCAGGCCATTTCTACAGCAAGTACTTTGTTTGATACTTTGATTGGGGCAGTGCGGTAGATCAGGAATGGGTATTTTAACCACAGAGCATTAATTGCAACTTCTCATTCCCCTCAGGCCTTTGAGGCATTCACGTCATAGTGTAGGATGTGCTGACGATAGGAAGCGCATCACTTATGTGATGCGCTTCATTCCTTAGTACCTGTTAAAAATGAGAAGTTACCATTAACTCAGTATGGTTTTTCTAAATTTAAGGGTAAATGACTTTAGGTACAAAATTCGCAGCGGGGTATTTTGGGTCAAAAACAGATTTTTCACCGAAAATCTTAGCTGGCGCTTTAGCGGCTTCCTTATCAATATAAATAACCTTAGGTTGAAAGTTGGCGGCTGGGTATTTATTGTCATCGTTGTTAGCTGAGCTGATGCTAGGGATAACTGTGATGGCGGCAGTAAAAATGCCGATAATAAGTGATATTTTCATTTAAGCTCGTTCTCCGTATGTTGATTGTAAGTATTGTGTTGCAGAAGCACTATAATAACGTAGTTATTTCCGGGTAATCAATAAATAACTGCTGTCTAAATTGCTCAATTTTTACTTCATTTTGTCTTTCGTTTCTAGGAATAGAAACAGGAATCTCTCTGATAACTGACATAGGGTTGCTATGCAAAAAGATTAAACGATCCGCTAAAGTGATGGCTTCGCGTAAATCATGAGTGACAAACAGGACTTTGTGTGGACGTTTAGACCATAAATCAATCAATAACTGCTGTGCTTGACGTGCTGTCGGTGGGTCTAATGATACAAAAGGTTCATCCATGAGTAATAAGTCTGGATCCATGGCAAAAGCCCTAATGATGGCAACGCGCCGGCTCATGCCCAGCGATAAATGTGCAGGAAAGGTATTTTTTTCTGTGGCTAAGCCCATGCTTTCTAGTAAAAAATCTAAAGTTTCTATTTTAGCTTCAGAAGCTAATTCAATATTTTCTTGTACGGTGCGCCACGGTAATAGCCGAGGGTTTTGAAAAACGTAGCCAACCTTGGGGAGCGTGTGGCTTTCGCTAAGCGCAATATTGCCGCTAAATGTTTCATCTAAGCCTGCCAGGATATTGAGTAATGTCGTCTTGCCACAGCCAGAGGGACCCACTAAACAAATAAACTCATTATTAGCTAAGTTTAATTGAAAATTTTTGATGACCTGCTTACTCTTTTTGTCGGCTGGTGTTGTATACGACTTATCCAGAATATTTATCGTTAAGTTATTCATTGCCGCCACCTTTGGGCATGTTTATCTAGTGGTCTGAGTATCAGGAGTTCAATTCCTTGAATAAGGGTAATAAAAGCAACGGTATAGGCCAAAATACTAGCGACATCAAAAAGCTGGAAAAATAAATGGAGCTGATAGCCCATGCCATCACTGCGTCCGAGCATTTCCACGACTAAAACAATTTTCCATATTAAAGCGAGGCCAGAACGTGTTGCCGCCATCACAAAAGGATGTAGCTGTGGCCAAATAACATGGCGTAATGTTTTACTTTTACTAAAGCGGTAACATTTTGCCATATCTAATAATTCAGTATCTAAGGAGCGCGCACCTTCGCGGATAGTGACAATAACATTGGGTAGTTTGTTAATTACCACAGCAAGAATAGCGGCAGTTTCTGTTAGACCAAACCAGACATAACATAAAATAATAGTCACTAAGGCGGGGATGTTGAGAAAAATGACCAGCCAATTATCAAGAAAGGTATTTAATTTTTGGTGTCTACCTAAGACTATGCCAATGGCACAGCCTAGTAACATTGCTATGCTAAAACTAATAGAGAGGCGATATAGCGTTTTACTTAAATGATAGCTTAATTGCCCAGATTGTATTTCCGTTATCAATACCTTGGCTACGGTGACTGGCGAGGGTAAGGTATCGGCATTTAAAAAGAGTGCAAGTCCGTACCACAGTGTTAGAAAAGCACTCATAGACAGTAAGTTCAGTATTGAGCGATGGTAAATAAAGTCCATATTAGCTGTTTTTATCTGAGCTATTGCTGGCTAGAAAGTGGTTTAAGTTTTTTAGGCGTTGTGGTGTACCTATGTCCATCCAAAACCCTGAGTAATGTTCGCCGCTGATATGCTGATTTTGCATGGCTTTTTTTAATAAGGGGGCAAGCGCTGATTTTCCTGGCTCAAGTTCAGTAAATAAATCGGGATGATAAAGCCCTATGCCACTAAAAGTAAATTTATTTTCGCCTTCAAGCGTGACCTTGATGTGGTCGTGTAATGAAAAATCACCTTTTGGATTGTGCTTAGGATTATTGACTAGAACTAAGTGTGCTAAATCGAATGGTTTATTCACTAGACTTTGTAAAGGAAAGTCGCAGTAAATATCCCCGTTTATTACCAAAAAAGGTGAGTCGCCGAGCAAAGGCAAAGCATTTTTAATGCCGCCTGCTGTTTCTAAGCCAGTTTCACCTTCTTCGGAGTATTGAATATGTGCTTGATACTGTGAGCCGTCACCTAAATAAGTTTTTAGTTGGTCGCCTAAATGAGCAAGGTTAATAATAATTTCAGTGACTCCTGCGCTTACTAAAGCTTCTATTGTATATTCAATAAGAGGCTTGCCTGCAACTTTTAATAAGGGTTTGGGCGTGTGGTCAGTCAATGGACGCATTCTTTCACCACGTCCTGCCGCTAAAATCATGGCTTTCATAAAATGCGCTGGCTTATAGGTAACACTTTACTCACTAGAAAATTATGAAATTCTTGTAACTCAGGATAGTTAGCGCTGATAGTGATGACATAATTTAGTGTTCGTGGAATATCTTTAAGGTAAGCATTTTTGCTATCACGAATATTGAGCCGAGAAAAAATGCCGATGGCTTTTAAGTGGCGTTGCATGCCCATTAAATCAAAGTCACGTTTGAATTGTGGATAAGCACAGGTAATTAATTGTGCTTGAATAAGTTTTTGGTAATAAGGTTTTAGGCTGTTTTCGATTTGCGTATCAGACCAACTGATATAGCAGTCCCTTAATAAAGAAACGGCATCGTAAGTAATGGGGCCAATAACGGCATCTTGGAAATCAATAATACCGGGGTTATTGATGCTGATATGCATTAAGTTACGTGAATGATAATCTCGGTGTACACAGACTTGCGTTTGTTGTAATGCGGAGGCAATGAATAGTTTATTGCTCTTGATTAGCATGGCTTGTTCGGCTGAGTTGAGTGCCAGTCCGCATTGCTGTTTGAGGAACCAATCAGAAAATAAGTTGAGCTCTCGCTGTAATAAATCAGCATCATACTTCGGTAAGTCGCTGGTTTTTATATCTATATTTGCTTGTAGAGTTAGGAGGCTGTCAAGTGCATCTTTGTAGATATGATCGACTGTATTATCGTTGAGGCAGTCTAATAAGCACTTTGAGCCAAAGTCTTCGAGTAGTAAAAAACCTTGTTCGGTATTCTTTTGGATAATCAGCGGTACATTCACTTGTGCCAGGCGAAAAAGCTGGGCAACTTTGATAAAAGGCGCAGTATCTTCTTTGTCTGGCGGAGCATCCATAACAATATAGGTATCTTGTTGTTGGTGTACTCGAAAATAACGTCTAAAACTGGCATCGCTAGAAGCGGGTTTGAATTGCGTAATCTTTAAATGTAAGTCATTTGTTAGCCAGTGCAAAATGGCTTTTTCTCTATCATCGCTTGCCGTTATCATTCTTTTATAAAGAGGCTGGAAAAGTAAGGTAAAATGGTCGGTTGTTATTCTATGATATTTTGCCTATAAATGTAGGCTTTTTCGTTTTTATTTCTAAGTTTAAGGTGTACATGATAACGCGTATATTTCTATTTTTTTTGAGTACAGCTTTATG
>Ga0256840_1001524_pt1 | contig 21637 bp, 19 predicted proteins | sample 355202metaG_FD_185969 | JGI IMG/M metagenome (GOLD analysis project Ga0256840, IMG submission 185969) | Hydrothermal vent microbial communities from Mid Atlantic Ridge, Atlantic Ocean - 355-202 | ecosystem: Environmental > Aquatic > Marine > Hydrothermal vents | place: Atlantic Ocean: Mid...
TCATAATCTTCAAAATATTTTATTTCACCGGAGAAAAACCATGAACTTATCTTGGCTCCGGTCTCCAGCCATTTTTTGTTGCCGTAAATAGCAATTTTTTCAAATTCATTGCCATATTTTAGACCGAGTTTAAAATCATCCCATGCAGCTCGGAGCTCCCATCCTTCAAACTCACTTGCATCAAAAAGTACCTTGACGTCAGGTTCTTTAATACCTTCTAATGCAGCATCAATAATAGGAGTAATAAGCTCATAGTCCTCATGTGTTAATGTACCTACTGCTTTAAATGAGAGAAAAAACTCATTGTCTACTTCTTTCATACCAACAGTTAATCGATGCGGTGAATGGCTCATATCTTTTCCTTTCTTGTAACACAGTATATCATAATCATATAGAAATCAAAAAATAAAATATTGAGTAAGCAATAGTATTGCAGTTTACTTTCGTTAACTTTACAGCACCTCTGCTGAAGAATTGTTTACAAGTGCCGGTGACAAGCAGATATAAAAAGAGCTAATATTCTGTAATAGAGAATTCTAAAATAGCAATAGGTTTAGTGGGTGCCAATGCAATGAGCTTTGGATATACGTCATCTAAAATCTCCTCAAACTCCTGATAAGGCTCGTTAGTTTCCAGGCCACCGTAGATACTGACACCGACCCAGTCAATATAATCATCACCGGGGTAGTAACGTGCTATTGTATTCCATGCCGTTTCAGGATAACTGTAAGCATTTACATGAAAAAACCATGTAATATTACTCACTCCTACCTCTCTAAAGAGATCAATAATGTGTCGATAGGCACGTTGAAATATTTCGCCACCTGCTTCTTTACCGTTATAGATGCCATTCCAGGCAAACCATTCTCCGTTAACTTCGGTACCAAATTCTACCAATAACGGAGCGCGAAACGCTTTAGCATCCTGTGCCCAAGCTGTTAGTTCAGTATCAAATGTACCGTCAACAATATGTTGCAACGTAAAAGTTTTTTCTGCTACATACTCCTCAAATTGGCTACGCGGCATCATGCGTATAAAAGGGATTTTTCCCGAATCTTTGATATGTAATGCTTCTTCTTTTGGAAAGTGAATGCCATGTAGCCAGTTGTTGGAGAAGTATGCCCAAACAATTTTTTTGTCTGCCAGTGCTTCAAATTGTGATATGGCAGTCAGCGTCACATTCTCTTCTTCACCGCCAAAATCAGGAAATGCCGCATGATAGATGGCATCTGTTTCTATAAGCTTACTGTTGTGAAATTGTGCGACGGTAGTAAATATGGAGTTACTAACCCCTTTTTGATATGCCAGCGTTGCTGCATTGGAGCTGTCAAGTCGTAACAATGAGTAGGTACCGTCTTCATTTTCCCAGTTTTCATGCCACCAACTAATGGCTTTTATCTTGGGATAATTGCTGGAAGTGAGTGTTTCAAATGCTTTGCTAATCCATTGGGACTTAACGGTTTCAATGCTTTGATGGCTTGTATTAACCGTATTGCTGCCACAGGATGTCAGTAGCCAAAGTAGTGGCAGCAGAAAAAGAGTGACTTTCATATAAGTTTCTCTTTTAAATCGGAGATAATTTCATTTTGACGCTGATAGATGTATTTGCCAAGGTCTGACTCTTGTGATGGATTTAGTTCAAGCTGAAAATGGTACTTATAACCATCTTCAAAAGTAGAAACATGAATAAGCTCCGCTTCTATATGCAAAACGGTACCACAGAGTGTATCGGGCACTTTAACGGTGACACGTTCGTATAACTCCAGTTTCAGATCGCGCGGACAGACCATAGAGATACCTCCGAGTGAGATATCAAAAAGTACGGTAGAGTAGTTGTTAATAAGCACGGTTGTTTGAGACAAAGGTGCAACACGTACGGTTTGGCGTTTATGAATTCCGGAGGTTAAGGAGTCAAATTGTGAGAGTTCTAAAAGATCATGCCCTTTAATAACACGCGGTGTGACTTTGGCAAAAAGGTCATATCCAAAAGCCTCCTCACACAAGATATAGATGCCGCCTTGATACGTAGCGGCAATATCTTGAAGCGCATGCGCTTTGATAAGAACTTTATTGGCAGAAGTATGGACAATTTTAGCCGTAAATTCAATAGGAATACTGTGATAGGTGTTAAGTACTCGAATTTTTTGAGACTGTCTCCGTAATGTTTCTAAAAACGTAATGGCCACATCATCGGGAATGACATCATTTGTTTCCTGTGTCGAGGATGGGCTCAGCGTCATATGATGACACTCATCCAAGAAGGCCTCAATGGCTTTAATAATATTGTTGAGATGTTTCCAGTCGTTACTCGCACCAATCAGTGAATGGGTGTAGTCGCTTAAAAACTTAAAAAAAAGATCTGAAAGGAAGTAGTCTAAAGAGACCTCTTTTTTTTTATAACGATTGAGCCGTTCCAGTGACGGGGCAATATCAATGTTGTGGCGTAAAAAAAATTTATCATACAGAGCAGCTGCCGTTTTAAGTTTCGAAGATCGGTTAAAAGAAGGTTTCGTATAATGAACACTATGTTCTAAAAATGATTTAACAAACTGTTGCTTGTAGGTTTTTACCGAAAAGTTTTTATGTTCAATGAGTGCAAAAGTAGTACCGCTTTCAGGCGTATGCATCGTATCCTCAACCAATTGTATATTATTGTTAATTATAGGTAAAGAATACTTACAATAGCCTAAATAGCAGTGACTATCGTAATGCTACTACTAAAATTTGACCGCGTCGATTGATGTAGATGCGCTTGTATCTTTTAGCATATTTTTTTAAAGCTGCTCGCAAGTCATTCATATTTTTAATTTCGCTATTTTCAACTTGTATAATAATATCACCTTCTTGTATGCCTTGCATGGCTGCTTTTGAACCCTCTTTAATACGCACAATTAAAACACCTTCAACACCGCTTGGGATACTGTAACGATAACGAAGCGAGTCAGTGAGTGACAAAAGCTCCATACCGTTTAAGAGGTCTGAAGATTCGTGAACTGTCTGTGCCAAACTGGTGAGTGTAATTGTTGTATCCAAAAGATTTTTATCACGCTCATAGGTAATATCAATAGTGCTTCCAGGCTCTTTTAAACCGATGGTGTTTTTAAGGGAAGCAGCACTTTCAATATTTTTACTATCAACAGAAATAATTAAGTCACCCCGCTTTAACCCTGCTTTTTCTGCCGGTGTGTCAGGCTCAACCGCCACAATCATGGCACCTTTTTTATGTTTGTAGAGTGCTTTAAGGTCTTTGGTTAAATCGCCGATACTCACGCCCATATATCCGCGGTCAATTGAGCCTTTTTCAATGAGTTTTTTGGCAATGTTTTTCACCATGTCCACTTCAATAGCAAAGCCGATACCGTTGTTGCCGCCACTGCGTGAAATAATGGCAGAGTTAATACCGATAAGGACACCGCGACTGTCAACAAGCGCACCACCGGAATTTCCAGGGTTAATGGAAGCATCGGTTTGAATAAAATTTTCATATTCATTAATGCCCATGCTGTTTTTATGTTGTGCTGAAATAATACCTTGTGTTATAGTCTGCCCGACTCCAAAAGGGTTGCCAATAGCAAATACAACGTCACCGACCTTTAGGTTTTTTGAGCTGCCCATGGTGATGGGTTTCAGATCATCGGCATCAACTTTAATAACGGCAAGATCCGATTTGGCATCGGTACCGATAACTTCAGCTGTCAGCTCCTTGGCACTGCCGTTAATCGTAACAATAATCTCATCGGCATCTTTAACGACATGATAGTTAGTCACAATATAGCCGTCTTTTGAGATAATAACACCAGATCCCAGTGCCTGTAGCGGCGGAATATTCTGCTCTTGAAAACGTCGAGAAAACTGTTCACCGAAAAATTGTTCAAAAAACGGATTTATCTGTGTGAGTACACGTTTTTTTGAATTGTGTTTTGTCGCAACAAAGACAATAGAGTCTGTGGCATTCTTGATAGCATCATTAAAAGACAAAATGGTATTTCCATGACTCGGCATGGTACGTTTGGTAATACTGTCTGCTTCATTGAATTCTACTGAACCGGCATGAAGAGCAAATGCTAAAAGTGTTGAAAGCAATAATAATTTTTTCATAAAACAACCTTTATTGTTAAGATAAAAAAATTATAAAGTGAAGAAGTAAATAGTGTTCTAATGGTTATATAATGGACGATAAACGGTATTTTAACGGTTTTTGAAAAAACGGCCCATTGCCTTAAAAAATCCTTTCATGACACTATTGTTATCGATGATATCATCAATAAAGGTGTCATAAGTAACCCCTTTCTCCTCCAAGTAGCCACGAAGATATTTCTCTGAAGCTTCCATGCCGTTAACCTCTTCAATAGAGAGAAGTTTGTCATAAAACTCAGAGATGATTTTAACGGTTTTTGCCGAGGCTGCTTGACGGTATGCCAAGTAGCCGACAATTTTATTGTCAAAAGGGTGACGTTTTATATCAAATTTTGTCGTCACCCAGTAGTACTCACCGCTTTTACTCAAGTTCTTAACGACAGCGTGTATCTGTTGACCGTTTTTAAGACGCTCCCACATCAATTTAAAAATAACCTTTGGCATATCGGGATGACGAATAATATTATGGTTGGCTCCGATCAGCTCGGATGAGGAATAACCGGAAATTTCGGTAAAGTAATTGTTGGCATATTGAATAAAACCGCGGGTATCTGTGCGGCTCATAATATATTTATATTTGTTGAGTTTAATTTGTTTGTTAATAGGTTTGGGTTTAACTGTTGTATTCATTGAGCGTCCTGTTAAATAAATAATACGTAACGTGCAGTTATACAACAAGAATGTTGCACAAATATGTCATTTGTTGTTTTTAAAGGTTTACGGCTGCTCTTACGGCATTGAGGTAACTTTGCTCTTTTGCCGTATGAGTGTAGGCAATATCAAAGGCTGTGCCATGATCAACCGATGTGCGTATAATCGGCAGATTTAACGAAACGTTAATACTTTCATCGAAATAGAGTGCTTTGAGCGGAGCGAGTCCTTGATCGTGGTACATGGCAATGAAGTAGGTAAACTGCGCTCTGGTATGAGGTGTAAAAGCGACATCTGGTACCATAGGCCCGTGAAGCATTTCAGCCCCGTATTGGCGATTGACAAGGTTGATAGCTTCAGTAATAACGGTTTCTTCATTACCGAGAACGCCATGGTCACCGGCATGAGGATTGAGCCCCAATACGGCAATTTTCTTTGCATGTGTTGCCGCAATAAAGTTTGTAAAAAACCGTACCAAAGGTTCGAGTTTAATGGATGCGGCCACCTCTTTTAGAGGAATGTGCTCACTAAAGAGGGCAACATACATGTTGTCGCAGCCGAGCATCATAATGACATCATTTTTAAAATATTCACGCAACATATCGGTATGACCTTTGTAAGGTATGCCTGAGAGCATCCATGCCTCTTTGTGTATGGGAAGCGTGACAACGGCATCGACATCGTTTTTTTCTGCCGTTTGAACGGCTTTTAGAAATGAGAGATAGGAGTAAAGACCGCTCGATGCCGATACGATACCGGGGGTAATTGTAAATGAGCCGTTTACATGTAAAAGGGAGAAGTCTTTAGGAATTTCTACATGTAAATGTGAAGCGGCTTGTTGTAACAGGCTAGCATTAATGCAGTAAAGCGGCTCGCAAAGTTGTGTAATCTTCTGATGTGCTTTGAGTGCAATTTCAATGCCTACACCGTTTAGATCACCGATACTGACGGCTATTTTTTTAGCGCACACACAGCGCCTTCATATCCGAAACGGCTTGAGCCAGACCGCTAAAGACAGATCGGGCAATAATGCTCTGTCCGATATTGAGTTCCGTAATATCGCCAAGGGCGGCTATTGCTTTAACATTGTGATAGTTTAATCCATGTCCGGCAGCCACCTCAAGACCAAGATGACGTGCGTGTTCGGCAGTACGTTTAATATCGGCAAGAGCAGAAGAGAGCATCGTCTCCAAGGTGCTCCGCGGTAGGTCAAGCGCCTCTATACAGTGGTGCGAATAGGGGAGTGAACTGTGAAGCATGGCGTAAATATTAGCGTAATGTCCGGTGTGCAGTTCCACCATTTGAACATTGAGCTGTTTGGAGAGTTCTACAGCTTCGATATCGGGATCAATAAATAACGAGACGGGAATGTTGTTGGCATGTAATGTTTCAATACTAATGTCCAGAGCCAGTTTTTGTCTCCTTACATCAAGGCCTCCCTCGGTGGTCACCTCTTCGCGTTTTTCAGGAACCAGTGTGGCACGGTGAGGATTAAGGTCGCAAACAATGTCAATGATGCTCTCATCAATGGCACACTCCATGTTGACCGGAATCGGTGAATTTTGAATAATGTTTTGTGCATCGTCATCATGAATATGGCGGCGATCTTCACGCAGATGTATGGTGATTTGGTCTGCACCGTTTTGCGCACAGACAGCCAGTGCCATTAGCGGATCAGGGTCGTTGATTTTACGTGCTTCGCGCAGTACGGCAATATGGTCAATATTGACTCCGAGCGTCAGTTCAGCGGTGGCGTTTTGCATAAAAATCCTTTTTAAAATCGCAGTATGTGTCTGTTAAAATAGCCTGACGTGCTTCACGCATCAAGGTGAGGTAGTAGTGTAAATTGTGAAGCGATGCCAAACGAAAATAACTCAGCTCTTTAGAACGGTAGAGATGGTGCATATAGGCACGACTGTAGTGTTTGCATGTATGGCATGCACAGGCATGGTCAATGGGCGTATCATCATGTTTAAAGGCGGCACCTTTAATATTAATGCGTCCAAAAGAGGTAAAGAGCGTGCCGTTTCGAGCATTACGGGTCGGCATAACGCAGTCAAACATGTCAATACCACGATCAATGTTTTCTATGAGATCTTCGGGTGTTCCGACTCCCATAAGGTATCGTGGTTTGTTTTGGGGCATATACCGTACGGTATGTGCTACCGTATTGTACATCTCTTCGTTAAGTTCGCCTACACTTAAACCGCCGATGGCAAACCCGTCATATTCAAGTGCGCAAAGCTCTGTTGCCGATTGGGTACGGAATGTTTTGTCGGTGCCGCCTTGAATAATGGCAAAGATATTTTGATGGATACCGATGCCTTCTTGCTGTTTGGCTCTAAAGTAAGCAATGGACTCTTTTGCCCAGCGTGTTGTACGCTCAATAGAGGTGCGAATGCGTTCCTGTGTTGCCGGAAGAGCTACCAAGTCATCTAAAATCATCATAATATCTGAACCGAGATTGAGCTGAATATCAATGACTTTTTGGGGCGTAAAAAAGTGTTTGGAACCGTCAATATGGCTGCGAAACTCAATGCCTTGTTCAGTTGGCTTGGAAATATCGCTTAAACTAAATGCCTGAAAACCGCCACTATCGGTTAAAAAACTGTTAGGATAGGTGGTAAAGTCGTGCAAGCCACCTAAAGAGGCAACGGTTTTGTCTCCGGGACGCAGATATAGATGATAGGTATTGGCTAAGATAATGGAGGTCTTGAGGTCATCGGTCATCTCTTGCATATCCAATGCTTTGACTGACCCGAGCGTACCTACGGGCATAAATACCGGTGTTTCAATGGTGGAGTGTGCTGTTGTAATGGTGCAGGCACGCGCCTTGCCGCTGATTGCGTCAACATGAAATTCCATAAACTGCCTTGCTTTTTGAGTGTGCTATTTTAACACAAGTTGCGATGAGTCATGAAGTTGCAGAATATTTACATGTAATGTGATGATCAACGAAGAAACAAAAAAGATCACAACATCATTGGAACTCTTTAATCAAGTAATTGTAGCGTTTTCTCTAATCGATTCATGTTAATCAGCTTCCCTAAGCTTACTGCAGGCACCCATGTGCTAAAATCGCGCATTAAAATTCAACAGGTTGAGTCGTAACGAATGAAAAAAATACTTATTATTAGTGACGGTGCCGTCGGCACACGTTTTATTGAACGTGTCATCAATACGTACTCTAAAGATAATATTTACTATGTCGTTCAAATGCGGGCTAAACATTTTGATCATGTTGATCCCAGTAAATTTAAGTTTTTTGAGTTTGATCCCACCAGTCTCTCCAAGCTTGCCAATCTGTTAAAAATGGAGTTTGTTCAGGCAATTATGGCTATGGAAATTCCAAGTGACATTATGAATACACTTAAAAATATTCGTACCATCAAGCAGCAGTTGAATGTTGTAGTGCTTGATCAATGGGGACTGGAAATTGATGACAGCTACGTCTCTATTGTCAATGCCAATGACCTTTTGGCATCACATTTGTTAGACTTTTTACCTAATGTACCGGTAATTGCACAAAATGTCGGTCTGGGTGAGGGTGAGATAATGGAGGTACTTGTACCGTTTGGCAGCTCTTTTGTCTACCGTCATTTGGGTGCAATAGAACAGAAAAACTGGAAAGTAGCAGCAATTTATCGTGATCGAAAGTTGGTCTTTCCCAATGCAAAACGGATGATTCATCCCAACGATATTTTACTGCTTGTAGGAGATCCTTCAGTACTAAAATCGGTCTATCGGGCCATTAAACGGGAACTGGGGCAGTTTCCGGCCCCTTTTGGTTCGGCGCTCTATCTGTATTTAGATATGATTTATGATGACAATATATATTTAGATGATTTACTGCAACAAGCGCTCTATATTAAAGATCAATTTCAAAAAGAGCTTATTATTAAAATTACCAATCCGGGAAATTTGGATCAAATAGCAAAAATAAAATCACTGCGCAGTGATGACGTGACTGTAGATATTAGTTATTTGCAGGAGGGAAAAGAGGAGCTTTTCTCTGATATTAAAAAATATCATATTGGCTTGCTGCTGGTGACACAGGCACTTTTTAAAAATGTCGCTGTGCGGCGCATTCTTTATGAGAGTAGCATTCCCGTACTTAAACTCTCTCATAAACCGATCGGTGACATTAAAAGTTCGGTCATTATCTTAACCGAAAGTAAAGAGTTGGAAAAAGTTTCTACAACCATTTTTGATTTTTCTTCTCAATTAGGATTTAATATTGAGCTTATTAACAATATTAATGAACCTCAAGCAGAGCGTCAAGAGGTGATTGAACATTTTAAAAATCTTTCGTCTATCTTCTCTAAATCTATTAAAGTGCTCGATGTTGAAAGCAACCAAATTCGTACACTTGCAAAACGTCAAAACTTTTTACACTGTATGCCTTTTTCCGAAAAGATTGCATCCCGTAATATTTTCTCTTTTCTTTCAACAGACAGTGAAAAGCTTTACTATCGTCTCGATGCCTATCATCAGCTTTTTGTTCCCGTTCGTATCTAGTTTTTCGCTCTCATCGCTATTTTCACCGTTATTTAAGAGAATACAAAGTATTATAAACAGATAAAAATTATTGGATAGATATGACTGTTGATATTACGCTGAAAAAAGAGGTAGACAATTCGTATAAGATTGTAATTGATACATTACCGCAATTAACATTCAATCGAAAAGTTGCTATTGTTACCAACCCGAAAGTTGCCGGATTGCATCTGAAGTATTTGCTGGAGCATCTTCAGGCCAGTGAGCTTTATATTATTACTGTTCCCGACGGTGAAGCGTACAAAAACCAAACCAGTATTGATATCATTACCAATCGGCTTTTTGATCACCGTTTTAATCGTAACTCATTGCTTATTGCCTTTGGTGGCGGTGTTGTTGGCGATATGAGCGGGTTTGCGGCAAGTATTTACCAGCGCGGTATTGACTTTGTGCAAATTCCAACAACGTTGTTGTCGCAGGTAGATGCGAGTGTCGGTGGTAAAACAGGCATGAATAACCGTTACGGCAAGAATCTTATTGGGGCCTTTCATCAGCCTCAAGCAGTCTATATCGATCCCTATTTTTTAACAACGTTGCCGCCGCGTGAATTTAGTGCCGGAGTTGCTGAAATTGTGAAGATGGCAGTAACGTTCAATAAAGAGTTTTTCAAGTTTCTGGAAGAAGCAGACCTGAATCATCGGGAGACACTCTCAGAGGTGCTGGCACAGGCAGTACGAACAAAAGCATGGGTTGTCTCTCAAGATGAAAAAGAGCGGGGCATACGGGCTGCACTGAATTACGGACATACCTTTGCACATGTCATTGAAAAAGAGACGCGTTACAACACCTATCTTCATGGAGAGGCGGTAGGTATCGGTATGGTTATGGCAAACAAACTCTCTCTTGCGTTGGGTTGGATGCATGAAGAGGAGGTGGATCGTATTGCTGCACTTCTTGAAAAATATAATATTCCGACAACTTACGACATTGAAGATGTTGATGCCTTTTATGAAGCATTTTACCTCGATAAAAAAAGCAGTGACAGCGCTGTAACATTTATATTACCGCGTGGTATTGGAGATGTTACAATCAGTGATTCCGTAGATGAACGGACAGTCAAGCAAGTCCTTCAAGGGTTTGCAATATAATGAAACAACTTATAGGATTACTCTTATTGTGTGTAACGGTGCCGCACGTGATGGCATTGACCCCTTCTGATGTTAATGCAGGTACTGACACCAATACTACGGTATTGAAACTGCAAGCTCAGATGGAACAAAAGCATCAGCAAGAACTTCAAGAGCAACGCCGTAATGCGCAAAAAAAGAGTGCGTTAATTCGAGAATTGCGAAATAATATTGCTCTGAGTAACAAAGAGTTGGAACGTGATAGTATCTGGACAAAAAAGTACAGCTCCTATTTGACCTATATAGAAGTTAAAAAAGATCTGGTTCATCTGCAAGAAAAAATTGACAAGCTCACAAAAAGCGGTGAAAGCATTGAAGACAGTGATACTATTGACTCTCTTCTGGCTAAGAAAAAACTTTTAACGGATCAAATTGAGTTATTGAAAGGGCATGGGAAAACCCCGTTTGCATCGTTGCTCAAGCCTGAGGAGATTGATGAGTACCCCAAAATAGAAAATCCCATTGAGATTTTTACGGGACTCTCGTTTATTAAGCGTATGCATGAGATGTACGCTTCGTACGTCAACCGTGAAGATGAGATGCGCACTCTGATAATTCACCTGCGTAATAAAGTCAAAAACTATGAAAAACTTTCGCAGTTGGGTGCTTTAGAAAGCGAAGAACAACAGGCATATCGCGCTGCAACCAAACAGTTAAAAAAGTTTGAACGTATGCTAGAGACACTGGAACTTACCGATGAGTTGTATAAAAAGCGTATTGAAGCTATTGAAATAGAGATTAACAAAGATATTGAAACTCAGCTTGTTGAGTTGGCAAATATTGTTATTGTCATTGTGGTATTGCTTATTGTCTTTTTCCTTACCAAGTTGGTTGCCCGTAAATATTTGGTAGATAATGAGCGTTTTTATATGATCAATAAAGTGATCAATTTTATTAACTTTCTTTTAATTTTCTTTGTACTGCTGTTTGCCTATATTGATAATGCCGGTTATATTGTCACCGTACTCGGTTTCGCATCGGCAGGTATTGCCATTGCCATGAAAGACTGGTTTATGAGCATTTTAGGATGGCTCGTTATTGTACTGGGTGGCTCAATTCATACGGGCGATCGTGTTCGGGTCGATAAAGACGGCATGCTTTATGTGGGTGACGTACTCGACATTTCACTGCTGCGTATTACCATTTTAGAAGATATTACACTGACCACTTACAAACATAATCGACGTGCAGGACGTATTATTTTTATTCCGAACAATTATGTATTTACGTCCATGATTGCCAACTATTCGCATGCGTCACTTAAAACTGTTTGGGATGGAATTGACATTACCATTACGTTTGACTCTAACCACAAAAAAGCGCTGCATATTGCCAAAGAGATTACCCGTAAATACTCCAAGGGCTACACCGATATTACGCGTAAACAGCTTAATAAACTGCGCAATCAGTATAATCTTAAAAATACCAATGTTGAGCCGCGAATCTTCTCGTTTGTTGAGCCTAACGGTATTCAAATCAGTGCATGGTATTTAACCAATGCTTATGCGACGTTAACACTTCGCAGTACCATTTCAACCGAAATTTTAGATGCTTTTTTGGCTGAAAGCGATATTGAAATCGCCTATCCGACCCAAAAACTCTATTTGAGCAATAAAGATAAAGACCTGAATATGCAAGAGGTAGAGGCTTTATGAAAAAGGTCTTCTTTAAAACCTTTGGATGTCGAACCAACCTTTTTGATTCACAAGTGATGATGAGTCGTCTTGAGGGGTATGAGATAACCCAAAATGAAGCCGATGCCGATGTTGTTGTTGTTAACTCATGTACCGTAACCAATGGAGCTGACAGCAGTGTCCGCGGGTATGTCAACCAGCTGCACAACAACAGCGATGCTAAAATACTGCTGACCGGCTGCGGCGCACACACTAAAGGCGAATCACTGCTTAACGACCGTAAAGTCTTCGGTGTTTTCGGCCAAAGTGAGAAAGAGAAGATCAATACATTATTGGCGCAAGAGCAGCCGTTTTACGAACTTGGCGATCTTGATTTTGTTGACAGTAATATAGTCGATGATTTTGTCGGGAAGAGCCGTGCATTTATTAAGATCCAAGAAGGGTGTGATTTTCGTTGCAGCTATTGTATTATTCCCATGGTGCGCGGCAATGCCCGCAGTATGAATGAAAACAATATTGTGGCACAAATAGAAAATCTAGCGGCCAACGGTTTCGGTGAATTTGTCCTTACAGGTACCAATGTCGGCAGTTACGGCAAAGAGACAGGTAGCAGTATTGCTTCACTTATGAAAAAAATTGCACAAATTCGCGGGGTACGTCGTATTCGTCTGGGCTCTGTCGAACCGGTTCAGATTGATGATGAATTTAAAGAGATTTTGAGTGAGCCATGGCTGGAGAAACATCTGCACATTGCATTGCAGCATACGTCACAAGAGATGCTTCGCATAATGAATCGCCGTAATAAATTTGAGAGTGACAGCGTATTGTTTCATGAGCTTGCTGCAAAAGGCTTTGCATTAGGAACCGACTTTATTGTTGGACACCCGGGAGAGAGTGAGGCAATATGGCACGAAGCACTTGCCAATTTCAAAACGATGCCGTTGACGCATTTACATGTATTTACCTATTCCAAGCGTGACGGAACCCCGTCGGCTTCAATGAAAACATCGGTAGACGGCAGGAGAGCCAAAGCTCGTTTGCAAGAGTTGCAGGCCATTGTCAATGCCAACAACAGAAAATTTCGAGAAGCATATCAAGGTACACTTGAGGTGCTCATTGAACACTATAAAGAGGGACTTTTTTATGGATTGGATCAGCATTTTAACAAAGTTGCCGTCCGTTCTGAGCATGACATAGAGGGCAATTGGATTCAGGTTGAACGCTATCGGGTAGAGCAGGAGTATAATTATGCTGAGTTCTAAAAAAAATAAAATAGCGCTGGTTGTTTCAGCTAGCGTATTGCTATCGCTCTTTTTATATGCTTTTTTGCGAGATACTGCCGAGCTTATTCCGCTTCAAAAAGCACAAGAACTACTCAAAGAAAAAGTGGTTCACAAAGTGACGGCATCAGAGAATTATGTCTATTTGCAAACGGACACAGGACTCTACAAGCTGGCCACTTCTCAGGTAGATCCTAAAATGTTCGCCGGTATTGAAGTGAGTGTTGATACCAGCAGTAATATGGTACTCAATATTTTATATCTCTCACTTATTCTCATTACACTCTCCATTCTCTTTCGACAGTGGCAAAAAAGGAGTGAACGTGCTGTTGACAATGCGTCGAGTACCGGAACCCGAGCATATCTTCCCGAGAGTCAGACGCAAGAGATTGTTCCGGTTATGTCTGATGTCAGTTTTTCAGACATAGGAGGCATCAGTGATGTTAAAATTGAGCTTGAAGAGATCATCGATTTTTTAAAAAACCCGATAAAATATAAAAACTATGGTGTTTATCTGCCCAAAGGGGTACTGTTGGTAGGTCCTCCGGGGGTAGGAAAAACCATGATCGCCAAAGCTGTTGCCGCTGAAGCCAACGTGCCGTTTTATTATCAAAGTGGTGCGTCTTTTGTACAGATATATGTGGGCATGGGAGCCAAACGGGTGCACGATCTGTTCACAGAAGCCAAAAAAAATGCACCGTCGATTATTTTTATTGATGAGATCGATGCGGTAGGAAAGAAGCGTGAAGGCAGTCGCAATGATGAGCGCGAGGCCACATTAAACCAACTGCTTACCGAAATGGACGGTTTTGAGGATTCCAGCGGTGTTATTGTGCTTGCCGCTACGAATAAAATTGATGTTTTAGACAGCGCACTGCTGCGCTCGGGACGTTTTGATCGCCGTATCTTTGTTGACCTTCCGACGCCAAATGAGCGGGAATCCATTTTGCTCAAATATTTGAAAAATATTCCACACAATGTTGATGCTGCACATATTGCTAAAATGACCATGGGTTTTAACGGAGCATCATTAGCAGCACTGGTTAATGAAGCGGCATTGCTCTCCATGCGACAGCATGATTTACATGTTACTGACGAACATTTTAACAGTGTTAAAGACAAGGTACTTTTGGGGAAAAAACGTATTCCGGTCTTAACGCAAGAACAGAGGCAATACCGCGCGCGCTATCAAGCGGCAAAAAGCTTTGTGGCGACATGGTATGACATTGCCTTTGACAAGGTATTGCTAAGCAGTGCCGCTATTAAGCCTCCGGTAGATGCACCGATGTTACAACATGAAATGGTAGCTCACATTAAGATGCTGCTCGCAGGAATGGCAGCATGTAACATTCACTTTAATGAGCATGACAGCAGTGTTAAAGCAGATATTAGTGATGCTAAACGGCTGGTGTCGCAAATGATTCATGATTATGCGATGGGCGAGAACATTATGGGAAGTGATCATGACTGCAGCCGGTTGATTGAAACGCTTTATGCTGAAACGGTAGTGCTGTTACGAAAACATAAAACCTGCATTGAAAAAATCGAACGTGTTTTAATGCAGTATGAAAGTATTTCAAAAGCACTGTTAAAAGAGATTATCAATGAGGTATTATAGCGGTTTTTCACTGTGCAATGATCGAAAATTTTTTCAAAAATATTTGATTGAATCGGAGTATTGTGTCGGTGGTTTTAGTTACGGTGCCATTAAAGCATTTGAGTACGTGTTGCATACCGAGGAGCGTATTGACAGACTACAACTGTTCTCTCCCGCCTTTTTTCAAGACCGTGATGTTCAATTTAAACGGCTGCAACTTTTGGGGTTTCGTAACAATGCTGATGGCTATATCAGTCAATTTACTTCAAACTGTTGTGCTCCGTTTAAGTGTAAAAATATTACAATAAAAAAGGGTTCTTATGAGGAACTGCGGGAACTGCTGGAGTATGTCTGGGATCGTAATGCGCTTACAAGGCTGTGTGATCGCGGTACGATTCTTGAAGTTTACCTAGGAAGTGAAGATGCCATTATTGATGTCGCGGCAGTCAAGGCGTTTTTTCAGCCTTTTAGTACTGTCTATTACATTAACGGCGCCAGTCACTTACTGCAACGAGAGGAGGGGATGTGAAGGTATTAATCGTGATGGTTTTGCTTGTCGGATCACTGGTATATGCCAAAGACTATACCAAAGATGCCGAAGCAGTAGAGTTTATGCAGATGATGCATACAGAGCACAAATTTAAATTATCCTATCTAAAAAAGTTGTTTTCTACAGTCAAAAAGCAGGAGGTACCGCTTGCCTTAATTACGGGACGAACGCTGAAAAATCCTCCAAAAACAGTGAAAAATGACTACCCGCTGCATGGAGCATGGGATCGTTACGTGCATTATAAGGTGACGCCCAAACGTATTCGTCAAGGTCGCTCTTTCATTAAAAAATATCGGACAACTTTTAAACATGTTGAGAAGAAATATGGGGTACCGGCAGAGTACATTGCCGCTATTATCGGTATTGAAAGTGTCTATGGCGGTAATGTTGGAAAGCACCCCGTTTTCGATACGTTAACCACGTTGGCATTTGAGCCCAATCGGCGTAATGCTTTTTTTAAACGTGAATTGGAAAAATTTATTCTGCTCTCATACCGACAAAAATTCAACCCTAAAAACGTTATGGGGTCGTATACGGGTGCCATCGGATTGGGACAATTTATGCCAAGTAACTACGAAGCATACGGAATTGATTTTAACAAAGACGGTCGTATTAGCCTGCAACACCCTCAAGATGCTATTGCCAGTATTGCAAACTATTTGAAACAAAACGGTTGGCGAGACGGTGAAGAGGTGGCGACACGTGTAGCGTACGAGGGCAATCGCTTTACCACCTATAAGACAGGATACGATCGTACCTATCACCGTTCCGAGCTTATCGGTATTAAGCCGAAATACGGTAGATGGAACTACAATGACAAAGTGCGACTGATTAAGCTTGACAGAGCCAACTATGATGAGCTCTGGTACGCCGCTAAAAATTTTTACGTCATTACACGATACAATCACAGCGCGTATTATGCAATGTCGGTACATCAACTGGCAAAAAAAATAAAAAAAGGGTCTTAATTGCGTGAGATTAAAATTGGAGTCATTACGGCATCGGATCGTGCCAGTCAGGGGATATATGAAGATATTTCCGGTGTGGCCATACAAGATACCATGAAGGCCTACCTAAAAAGTGATTTTACAACTCTCTACCGTTGCATACCCGATGAACAAGAGCAGTTAGAGGCAGTAATGAGAGAGTTATGCGACAAGGAGCAGTGCTGTTTGGTGGTTACAACCGGAGGTACGGGTCCTGCACCGCGTGATGTGACACCCGAAGCAACAGAAAATGTCTGTGAAAAGATGCTGCCAGGTTTTGGAGAGTTGATGCGACAGGTAAGTTTGCAGTACGTTCCGACTGCTATTTTGTCACGTCAAAGTGCCGGAATTCGAGGCATGTCGCTTATTATAAATTTGCCGGGAAAACCAAAATCTATTCGTGAATGTCTGGATGCGGTTTTCCCTGCTGTTCCTTACTGTATTGACTTGATTGGCGGACCCTACCTGGAGTGTGATGAAGAGGTTATTGCCGTATTTCGTCCAAAGCAAAAATAGAAGAGTGCACAGCGTGCCTTTTAGATAAAGGTAATGGTAGAGCCGTTTGTATGAAAACCGAGCGCTTCTTTATCGTGACTGCAGCCTAAAGCGGCTGCAGCCAGTTGTGACGGTGTAGCGATTTGCAGGTCAATTTCACGACCGACGGCTTTTTCACATTTTTTAATGTTGGTATTGAGCATATTCATGGCATGATCGGAATCGACAATTAAAATATCAATATTACTGTCTACGGCGTCGAGGAGGATGGCCCCGCTTTTTTTATAGGCAATATCGGGAGCAATATTAACTATATCACTGCCGCATGCTTTTATTGAGCGCTCAAAAGATGAGAAGTTGCCACCTATGGCACGAATGAACGCCATAATCTTGTTGTGGGTAGCGTCATCACCCCTTGGGCCGGTGTAAAAAGCAATATTGAAATGTTCAAAAGGGTATTGCAGATCTTTTGAAATGGTTTCAAAAGAGATGTGTCTGTCAATAAAATCAAGCTCACTTTCAGTTTCTACAATCTCTTGCATAATATTATAGCGTTCAATCAATAAGAGAGTGGCCGGATGCAAAGACTCCTCCTCAGTGTCGAAAAACCGATCTTTAAGTGTGTTGAAAAGCTCTGTAAGCGGTTGCGGCATTTTGCTGTTGGCTAAGCGACGATCTTCGAGCATGGCTTTAATTACATCGATGGCTGGGGTGATATCTTCACTTGGGTAGCTGTTGTTTTCATATTCGTAAAGCCATAAACCGTTCTCTTTGTCGGCAACAATATCTAAAATGGCATCTTCATGGTCATTTGCTTCGCGTTGTAAGAGTCGCAGTGCCAATAGAAAAAAGGCATCTCCGTAGTAGTCCTGATTGTACTGCAGTGTCTCGGATGCATAATAGGTCCGGTAAAGTGTTCGGTAATACTTGAGATCGTCCGCATTGCAATAGGGTGCCAGAAGAGCATATTTGTCCATAAAATCATGGTCGTTAAAACGTAGATCTTTCGTTGCTCTGTACAGAGATGCCGGTTCAAACGTCAGTTGTGTTCCAAATGCGGCTACAAGTTCTTTGATTTTTAGGCGGGCATCGACCAGTTTGTTGTTAACGCATACCAAGGTTTTTTGCTTTGGGTATTCAAAAGAGGGGTTGCGATGTTGTATGATTTTAAGGATATCTTTAAGTGACTGCTTCTCCTCTGCAATACATGTATATTGTTTGTAATGGGGAAGGTAATCTGTTGAGGCATCAAAAAAGAAGAGTTCAATATGAAGTTTATGGTTCATACGCAGGTTCCCGGCTTAAGAATTTATAATAATAAAGATATATTATACAAAAAATGTTCATTTCTAAGTGAATATGAAAACGATTTTTTCGAACTCCAAAGGAGACCTCCATGTTGTTTCACATCGTAACATAAAGCAGACGGCAGCGCAAAATACATGTAAATTTAAAAACACTGTCAACGAGATTTAACGATCTAACGCGTGCTTATTACTTGCTTTAAGATAATGAAACATGGCAATTTCTCCAAAAAACGGACCGAAAATATTAAAGACCGGCACAAAATTGAACAGTGCAGTTACAAAACTGATGATCCAGATGGCAACGGTGTGTTCTTTGAGTTTATCAGGAGAAACTTTTTCAAACAGTACGGATGCGGCATCGTACTGAAAAGTGTCTTTAATGAGCCACATCCACAATACAATCAGTACGACAAAATTCAGTACGGGAATAAAGAGGACGGGAAAAGCAACAATCGAGATGACGGCAAAGAGCAGCGTGTCTTTGACGGTATATCCGATAGATCGAAAGGTATGATCTCTTAAATATTCATCTTCGGGAAAACAGCGTTCCTCAATAGAGGTCAGCAGTACCTTGCTAAAGAGACTCACAACAAAAACCATGCTGACGACAATGGCGCTGTAAATAAAATAAAAACCAAGCAGATAACCGATAGTGCTTTCAACGGTCTCAAAAGGAAGCCATGTTAAAAGTTGTAAAAACTCCCGATAGATATAATCACCTTTGAAAAACCAGACAATTGCCCAAAAAATCGCACTTCCTATGGCTGTAAGCACTGAAAAAGCGGTATATTTGTCTTGAGAGATATGACGCAGCATCAGGTTGCCAAAAAAAGCAAAAATGAGTGCAAATGTCAGTAAAACCAGTTGAAGCCATAAAAATGATGAAAGCATCCACGCACCGTTAGAACGTACCATGGAAAACGGTACCCACTCTAAAATATGCGCACCCAAAGAGACAATGCTGTTCCAAAAAACAAAGCCGATACCAATCCATATTGCCGTAACGACCAGACCGCTGATGAGCGCCAGCCTCATGGTGTGCCATGTTAAAATCTCTTTGATTGCAAAAATGAGTGCCTGTGCAATTTTTTTCATGTTGTCTCCTTTATGTCTGTTTTAAAACGACCCGTTTGGTAATGAGCCGCAATGCGATTTCAAGCAAAAATGCTATGACAAATCCGCCGGCAATAAAATAACCGACATGCGGAATATGTTTGTTGGTATACGAAAGCGCCAAAATGATGGCGATACCAATGGTTACAATGGCTAATATGACCAAGGTTTTTGATGCACCGCTCTGTTTAATTTTGGACAGATGACCAATATGTACCAATGCATGAATAAAAAGTATGGAAATTGATCCGATGGCGGCAATTTCGGTTAAATTAAAAAAGAGCACAAAGGCAATCAGAATGACGGTACTCACAATCAATCCTTCGCTGCTGTGCCAAACATTTCTCTCATACACTTTGGGAAGTTCTCCGTTCTTTGCCATGGTGTACGTGACGTTGGTGACGGCGTAAAGATTGGCATTAATAGAAGATGCCGTAGAGATCAGTGCGGCTATTGCCATGATGCTAAAGCCTATGTTGCCAAAAGCCGGTTTGGCAGCTTCTGCCAATGCATAGTCCTGTGCTTCAATAATTTGGGGCAGCGACAGGTTTCCAAAAACGGCAAACGTGACGGCAACATAAAGCAGTATGACAAAGCCAATGGCAATGACCATAGCTTTTAGCATAGTTTCTTGCGGATTGGACATATCTTCTGCCGTGTTGGTAATGACACGAAAGCCCTCATAGGCAAAAAAAGTAAGAGCGATCGAGGAAAAAATATTAATGATCGGCGGTGCATCACTGATGCTGAGCAGTTCGGGTTGTATGTAAAACGACACGACGATAGTAAATACTATGATAATGCTTAGCTTAATGATAACAATAATATTTTCACTTCGTGCAATAAGCGAACTTCCTGCCAGGTTAATGAGGGCAAAAAGTACTAAAACTCCTACAGCATAAATGTTGGCATACAGTGCTGTCTGCATACCGGTCATGGCTGCTAAATAGGTACCGAAGGTTTTGGCAACCATAGCAATAGCAACCATCGCAGAGAGATAAAACAGTACGGCGACCGAACCTGAAAAAATACCTTCTCCATAACATTGCACCAGATACTCTACAATACCGCCGCGACTGGGGTAGATATTAGCAAGTTTTGCCAGTGAATAACCGCTTAAAAGGGCAATGACTCCTCCCATTAAAAAAGAGATCCATACTAAGTTTCCTGCAATGGCACCGGCTTCTCCAAGAAGCACAAAAATACCGGCACCTACCATGGAACCAATACCTAAAAATACAGCGCTCCATAGACCGAATGCTTTTTGATTTGGCTTCATAGACTTACCTTGCTAACTAACATTGTAGTAAAATAATACATCAATAATAGTTTTACGGATGTTAGCTGCGTAACAGAATATTATTGGAGAATTGATTTATAATAAAACTGTTCAATGGTATGAGGTGGTTTTTACCGTGTGTTATACAGACAGAACCAATCAAAAGAAGCAAGGAGAACAGCGATGTTACGTGTTACATTAAATGAAGAAGAGTCTATAGCTCTGGTAGAGCCTCAAGGTGCATTGTGCAAAGAGGACTTTGTGCTTGCTGCTAAAGTGATTGATCCTTTTATTGAAAAGGGAGGACAATTGCAGGGTATTATTATTTATGTGCAGGATTTTCCGGGATGGGATTCGTTTAAAGCCCTGATTAAGCATTTTGAATTTATTAAAGAGCATCATAAAAAAGTCGGACATGTTGCTTTGGTAACGGATTCGTTTATTGGAGAGTTTGCCGAACACATCGGAAGGCATTTTGTACACGCCAAAGTAAAACACTTCGCTTTTAATGCATTAGAAGAGGCAAAGCAGTGGATTAAGAGCGACAGCAAGCACGTTTAATGGGGTGTGGGTGCATTAATATTGAGACAGGGAAAGGGTATGTTCTATAAAACAAGCATTAAAGCGGAAGTAGCAGCTATTTCACATGACAATCCTGATCTAGGAAAAAAAGTTATTGATGTGCTGCGAACAGTTTATGATGATGCAATCAAAAGAGCCAAAAAAACGGGCGAGTCCATTGAAAGTATTACGTATGAGATCCTGGAAGGTCTTGAAGAGGGGTTGATGTCTAAACATCAAGATATTGAACCCGTTCTGAAAGTGGCGGCAGATACGATGGTAGAACTCATTTATGATCATGCACAAGAGAATATTCGCAACAGCCAAATTAAAAAGGATTTGGCACAAGAACATTTTAAAGAG